>WLWD01001994.1_pt1 | contig 103134 bp, 58 predicted proteins | sample 6712731 | NCBI WGS metagenome assembly WLWD01 (sample SAMN12718690, study PRJNA576275) | sponge metagenome | isolation source: marine sponge | host: Mycale hentscheli | place: New Zealand: South Island, Marlborough, Capsize Point | collected 2014-11-01 | reverse complement strand
AGAGCAATTAGGTCTTATAAACAAAGTGGAATTAACCATCTTACATTAATTGAGGTGGTACATTATCACGGCTGTCTGTCATAGCGGTTCTTACTTGATAAACCCACTGAATATGTCAAGTCACCAAAAGAAGTCTTGTGTGTGCAAGCGTATTTATGAGAGTGTAGTGTGTTATATCAGTTGCATAACTAAAAATATTTTGAAGCAAATAATAAATGTATCAGCTGCATTAAAAAAAAAAAATTAATCTATTGTTTTAGCTTCTTAGGCTTCCTCCCAGTTGTTGTTTTTTCTTATTATGAACATCTTATTTATGGTTTGGCTCTTAACTGTGCTATAATTTCTTTATAATTGCTTACGTTTTCAAGTTGCAAAAAGTTGTGACAAGTGGTTACTATGACATTAAACAGTATTCACAATATGCAATTCAAAGAATTGGCTGGTTCAGCAGTTTCGTGTATTTTGTCAGGAGCTGCTTATAATTTAGATAATCAGAAATGTTGTAAATAAAGTTTTTGAATCACTTGTACACAATGGCTTTCCCGCCATTTGTGCTAAAGCGCATCACTAGCACGAATATCCTATTATTAGCAGCCAATATTTAAGGCAGTACCAGTAGCTATTGACTGGCTCTGAGTATGCTTACTTAATGCAGTGTTGCACAGCTTCAATAACTTCATCAAAGACTTATTATATTTTACTGGTAGAAAAATTGAGCAATACTAGCTATATAGCAAAGCTATGTATTGAGTATAATTATAGCAATGCATTACACCTATGAGTTTCTCTACATATTCAATTACACTTACCTCTTGGATGTATCAATATGAGAGCCACACCCACACTTGCAGTGATTGTCAGCAATGTGCTCTAGTCCTTCAGAATAGTTCTTGATACTTGATAGATAGTTGCTTGCTATTCTAGAAAATAAGAAATGGAATATGATGTTTCACAAATTCAGCTTCCAGATCATGCCAACCACCATCATTGAAAAAGTAATAATATAAATGCCATGAAGAAATTCTGAATCAAACCTAAGTGCTAACCTTCACGCCAACAAGTTATGAAAACATATTCCATTCAAAAGTCACGCCTAATACATTTTCACAGACTCTTGTAACCTCGCTCTAGATAACTTGGAAAACTCACCTGAAGAAGTTTTTCCTTTTTGTTTATTGAATTATATAATTTTCAATGTTCTTTCACAATAAAATGATTAATAAAGTCATTTCCTTTTTGTTAATTGAATTATGTAATTTACAATGTTCTTTCACAATAAAATGATTGATAAAGTCATTTTCTTTTTGTTAATTGAATTATGTAATTTACAATGTTCTTTCACAATAAAATGATTGATAAAGTCATTTCCTTTTTGTTAATTGAATTATGTAATTTACAATGTTCTTTCACAATAAAATGATTGATAAAGTCATTTTCTTATTGTTAATTGAATTATGTAATTTTCAATGTTCTTTCACAATAAAATGATTAATAAAGTCATTTCCTTTTTGTTAATTGAATTATGTAATTTTCAATGTTCTTTCACAATAAAATGATTGATAAAGTCATTTTCTTTTTGTTAATTGAATTATGTAATTTTCAATGTTCTTTCACAATAAAATGATTGATAAAGTCATTTTCTTTTTGTTAATTGAATTATGTAATTTTCAATGTTCTTTCACAATAAAATGATTGATAAAGTCATTTTCTTATTGTTAATTGAATTATGTAATTTTCAATGTTCTTTGACAATAAAATGAATAATAACGAATTCCGAATTCTGAATAGAGCTTTAGCTTGGACTTAAGTCCGATTCGAAATTGATGGGCTTGGGCTTGAGCTTAAGCTCTTAAAATCTATAAAGGCATGGACTTAAGCTCTTAATTACAGGGCTTGACCCAACACTGCTGTCCACAGCCTAGTAACTCAGCTCTATGCTTTTCTTTAGACTGCTCGATTAAACGTAGCACGTATTAATAGTAAATAATTAAGCAAGCATTGTTTTCTCGCAGGCCTTCCACCAAATTTGCCAGGACTGTAGTTAGTGTAATAGCTTCAGTTCAGTTTTGGTAATTGTAGTTAAAGAATGTAACGGCACACCCACATTCAAATCCTCTCTCTACATGTCTTGCAGAAAGCAATGGTTGCCCAACTCTATTGAAACAACGCTTTGGAACATGTTTTACATTGCCTTAAATCGTAAGTAAGCATGCAACTCAGTTTCTTTCAGAATCAGGTGTAGCTACAAAATTAGTAAAGCTAATAATGCAGTCAGTCTATGCATGACTCTGACTGCTGAAGTACTGTACTGTAAACAGCTAGGTGAGTGATCACTGTAGATAGATGCATAAACATAAAGGAAAGAGGACAGAAAAGAGGAAATTTAACAGACTGAGTACATCCCACAATAGTGACTGTCAACCTTACGATGTAAATTATCTACTTTCACCCCATCAACCACTTCTGGATGAGGAATAACAACATAATCACACATGCCACTTAGTTCAAAACTACCGAGTAATTGGTGCAGTTTAAAAGTTGCAGTGTATAGCTATATTGAATACAAAGTTTTCAGAGGTAGGGGAAATGTCCAACAACATTTTTACTACAATTATCAAGTTCTGACCCTTCATACAACTAGATAGAAAGTTTCGCACCTAAAGGGGTCTGGAAAAAAGCAAAGAAATAAAATGAAAAATCTTGGTTGTCGCTGGGAATCGAACCCATGGCTGAAGCCAGTGACCATGGGTTCGATTCCCAGCGACAACCAAGATTTTTCATTATTTTTCCTTTGCTTTTTTCCAGACCCCTTTAGTGAAAGTTTCTATCTAACATTTTTATTGTTATAGTCTTCTACGGTTAAATTAATTAATAAATTGTTTAATAAGTATAGAGAATAATGTAAATAATTAAATTAATAAATAAAATAAAACAAATTAAAATAAATAAATACATTAAATAAATAAATAAAATTAAAATAAATAAATAAAAGGTGAGAAAAAGTTATAATAAAGAAACAAATAAATCAAACACAAGTAGACAAATAAAATAATAATAATAATAATAATATAAAATAATAAAAATAATAATAATAATTCAATAGATAAATGAAATAAAATTATGTTGAAAGCTGTATGAGCAGTGGAAAATGGTAGCCTGTGTCTGAATTAAATTCATTTGGTGTGGATTCTGAGCACTGGTAATCAACATCCAGGTAGCTCCAAACCTGTGTCTCTGTTTACAAGCGGTTTTTTGGAATAATTTTACTGTCTACTAGCAATAACAAAAGGTTTTAAAGTATAGTAATATTCATGAATAGCTCATCCAAAGTCCTCTTACGTTCATGAATATTGGAAACTCTCATGTGTAAAACCACATCTAGTGAGAGAAGTTGTGTTAGTTAGCTCTATTGATAAGCTAGAATCTGACGAAGCATCAAGCTAGTTGAAGTGTGCAGTGATCACTGTCAAGCTCAAGAAGACCAAAGCTAATAATGTCATAAAACCATGAGTATCATTGAACTGATATTATCTCTTCTTACTTGACTCCATCTTCATTACTAGAAGTAGGTATATTACTAATTTGAAAGGGAGATACATGCAACCTCCTCCTGAAGCCACACCCTAACTCTGCCTGTGCTTGTGCCCATGAGGTATTGGTTTATGTAAATTTCTGAATAACAACATTAGTGTAATTCATAATAAATAATTTGTAATCTCTATCAACTTTTATTTGAGTAAATATTGTTTGTTGTTTTCCATTTGTTTGCATTATGAAGTGTATGGTACTAAAAAATGGTGAATACATAATAATATTACATCATTATTAGCTAGCAAGTAAAGCGAGCGAGATACTATCAGGGATTCTTTGTTTTCTTAGTTGTCTACACCGTGCCCAACATCACTACACTGATTATTTTTGTTACCAATATTTAACCATAATATTATCCAAACATATTTAAATTTTTAACTCCTTGGAATTAGGCTGTTTCTGAATCTTGTGAAAGCAATTAGGTCTTATAAACAAAGTGGAATTAACCATCTTACATTAATTGAGGTGGTACATTATCTCGGCTGTCTGTCATAGCGGTTCTTACTTGATAAACCCACTGAATATGTCAAGTCACCAAAAGAAGTCTTTGTGTGTGCAAGCGTATTTATGAGAGTGTAGTGTGTTGTATCTGTTGCATAACTAAAAATATTTGAAGCAAATAATAAGTGTATCAGCTGCATTTTTTTTTAATTTTTATCTATTATTTTAGCTTCTTAGCTTCCTCCCAGTTTTTTCTCTTGGTATGAACATCTTATTTATGATTTGGGTCTTAACTGTACTATAATTTCTTTATAATTGCTTACGTTTTTAAGTCGCAAAATGTTGTGACAAGTGGTTACTATGACATTAAACAGTATTCACAATATGCAATTCAAAGAATTGGCTGGTTCAGCAGTTTCGTGTATTTTGTCAGGAGCTGCTTATAATTTCGATAATCAGAAATGCTTTAAATAAAGTTTTTGAATCACTTGTACACAATGGCTTGCCCGCCATTTGTGCTAAAGCATATCACTAGCACGTATATCCTATTATTAGCAGCCAATATTTAAGGCAGTACCAGTAGCTATTGACTGGCTCTGAGTATGCTTACTTAATGCAGTGTTGCACAGCTTCAATAACTTCATCAAAAACTTATTATATTTTACTGGTAAAAAAATAATTGAGCATTACTAGCTATATAGCAAAGCTATATATTGAGTATATAGCAATGCATTACACCTATGAGTTTCTCTACATATTCAATTACACTTACCTCTTGGATGTATCAATATGAGAGCCACACCCACACTTGCAGTGATTGTCAGCAATGTGCTAGTCCTTCAGAATAGTTCTTGATACTTGATAGATAACAGTTGCTTGCTATTCTAGAAAATAAGAAATGGAATATGATGTTTCACAAATTCAGCTTCCAGATCATGCCAACCACCATCATTGAAAAAGTAATAATATAATAAATGCCATGAAGAAATTCTGAATCAAACCTAAGCGCTAACCTTCACACAAGCAAGTTATGAAAACATATTACATTCAAAAGTCATGCCTAATGCATTTTCACACTCTTGTAACCTCGCTCTAGTTAATTTGGAAAACTCACCTGAAGAAAGTCTTTCCTTTTGGTTTATTGAATTATATAATTATTTTTCAATGTTCTTTCACAATCAAATGATTAATAGTCATTTCCTTTTTGTTAGTTGAAATATGTAATTTTCAATGTTCTTTCACAATAAAATTATTGATAAAGTCACTTCTTTTTTGTTAATTGAATTATGTAATTTTCAATGTTCTTTCACAATAAAATTATTGATAAAGTCACTTCTTTTTTGTTAATTGAATTATGTAATTTTCAATGTTCTTTGACAATAAAATGAATAATAAAGAATTCCGAATTCTGAATAGAGCTTTAGCTTGGACTTAAGTCCGATTCGAAATTGATGGGCTTGGGCTTGAGCTTAAGCTCTTAAAATCTATAAAGGCATGGACTTAAGCTCTTAATTACAGGGCTTGACCCAACACTGCTGTCCACAGCCTAGTAACTCAGCTCTATGCTTTTCTTTAGACTGCTCGATTAAACGTAGCACGTATTAATAGTAAATAATTAAGCAAGCATTGTTTTCTCGCAGGCCTTCCACCAAATTTGCCAGGACTGTAGTTAGTGTAATAGCTTCAGTTCAGTTTTGGTAATTGTAGTTAAAGAATGTAACGGCACACCCACATTCAAATCCTCTCTCTACATGTCTTGCAGAAAGCAATGGTTGCCCAACTCTATTGAAACAACGCTTTGGAACATGTTTTACATTGCCTTAAATCGTAAGTAAGCATGCAACTCAGTTTCTTTCAGAATCAGGTGTAGCTACAAAATTAGTAAAGCTAATAATGCAGTCAGTCTATGCATGACTCTGACTGCTGAAGTACTGTACTGTAAACCGCTAGGTGAGTGATCACTGTAGATAGATGCATAAACATAAAGGAAAGAGGACAGAAAAGAGGAAGTTTAACAGACTGAGTACATCCCACAATAGTGACTGTCAACCGTAGGGTGTAAATTATCTACTTTCACCCCATCAACCACTTCTGGATGAGGAATAACAACATAATCACACATGCCACTTAGTTCAAAACTACCGAGTAATTGGTGCAGTTTAAAAGTTGCAGTGTCTTGCTATATTGAATACAAAGTTTTCAGAGGTAGGGGAAATGTCCAACAACATTTTTACTACAATTATCAAGTTCTGACCCTTCATACAACTAGATAGAAACTTTCGCACCTATAGGGGTCTGGAAAAAAAAGCAAAGGAATAAAATGAAAAATCTTTGTTGTCGCCGGGAATCAAACCCATGGCTGAAGTCGATTCCCAGCGATAACCAAGATTTTTCATTGTTTTTCCTTTGCTTTTTTCCAGACCCCTTTAGGTGAGAAAGTTTCTATCTAACATTTTTATGGTTATAGTCGTCTAGGGTTCCTTCTTGGTAGTATGGTGCTGGCATGAGAGCAGAAAGGATTGCCTAAAGAATATCACTGTTCAATCCTGCAGGTTTATAAAAGAAAATCGTTGTAATTCCACCAGATACAGCTGCTGTTCTTCAACTTTAAGAAGAATTTCACTGAAGCCTAATGATTCGTCTGGAGTATAGTGGTTCTTGTTCTCACATCACTGTTCCTCACACTATGAAGTACAGATGGAGTATGGTCATATGCTACATGATATAATTCTAACCCCACTGGTTGTAGACTGAGTATGAATCATACATTCACTACATGTTCTTCTTCAATCCCTTCCTTCCCCTACTACTAGCCCTTCTTCCAAAGTATTCTTCACCCAGTGTGTTTAGTTCTTCTTCAATCCCTTCCTTCCCCTACTGCTATCTACTTCTTCCCAAGTGTATTCTTCACCCAGTGTGTTTAGTTCTTCTGTAATTCTTTTTCTACTAACTATACAAACCCTGCGACAAGGGCAAGTTTAACGCATATGTAAATAATTTTTTTAATTTATACAAATTTGATTGTAATTATGTTTGTCATTCTAGGTGATAAAATTGGAATAATTTTGGCTACAGGAGTAGTACGAATTGCAGTCTTGTTGGGACTGGTAGTGATGAGCTGTTACTACTTCTGTAAAAAGAAATTTCAGCAACATGCGAAGGAAACTCTGGAAGCCAGTATGATAACCTCATTGTCCCCAAATGAGACAATTGAGGTATGCAAAACTGCAATATTGTAGTCATTGCCATTACTATATTATAGCTAATAATTATAATTTCTTTATAAATATTACTCGAGAAATAAATGATAATAGAATATTGTTCATTTTTATGGTCTTTAGATCACAGCACAGCACAGTGGATGAGACTTCAGTAGGGAAAACTACAATTGAAGAATTGGTACTGCCACCCACACATATCAAAGGGAATAAACTAAGCATCAGCAGCATGAGAGGAGCTACAGGTCATGAAGTCTCAGATTGTCCAGAAAAACTAAACACAAATATAGAGATGTACAATAGTCCATATTGAGAAGATAGACATTCTGAAGTGATTAAAGACAACTGGAATAGAGATAATAGGGCATACTTAAGTTCATCTCAGAACCATGTACTTCAAATAGAGGAGCCAGAGCTGTGTGTGGCTGTAGAGCAGCATCCAAGTAAAGATTCAAGTCAAGAAATTCAAATGGATGACAGATCAACAGCTGTCATATTGCAACCACATGTGCCTGTTCTGCTAAAACAATATTCTTATTGTCTTTATTTGCACCAACAAATGTCATTTCTTGATGAGATTAATAAAATGATTGGAAAAAAAATAAAAAAATAAAATTAATATAACTATTGAGATAGACATGCTTTAATTGCTATTAAATCAAAATGGAGAGCTGTTGTTTAGTACAATAGTTCATTGAGATAGAGATAAAGATTTCTCTTCTGGAATCAATCCAAATGTTGATGATGCACAATTTCAAGTCAGTTGCGTCCGCAGCTCTCCTTTTAGCTGTAGGCCGAATTTAGCAATCAATGATGCGCAGGCAATCAACATTCCCTTGTCAATCATTTACAGACGGAGCTCGTTGTAAAGTATATACAAACTTTAGTTAGCACTGACATTCTAAACCATATTACTAGCCGTGTGCTTCAATTGTTGTTTACTTTTCAAACAACAACATAATAATACAGTGTTTATGTAAGACTTTTATCAATGATGTACCACTCATCGGTTCAAAATTTGTCACTAATCAATGCATTTTGGACTATAATAGTTTCTCACAAAACTCTCCAAGCATCTCTTGATTGGTAAGTATCTGTGATCTCTTGATTTGATACGGTATTTATCTTTGGTTGGTAAAGTATCTGTGATCTCTTGGTATGGTAAGGTATAAGCGATCATTTGGTGTGGTAAAGTCGATAAAGTATGTGTGATCTTTTACTTTAGTAAAGTGTGTGTAATAACATGGAAACAAATTTGCTGTAAATATTTTTTTAATCTATTTATAGTATAAGGTGCATTTTTTTTGTTGTTGTTGTTTTAATTTTTGCTAAGCATTTGTGTGTGTTGTATTTAAATCTGATTAAGTACCTGTGATTATTTTTATTACATAAAGTATTCACAGTCCTTGTTATGTATGTACAATCTTTAGTTTGGTTAAGTATGTTTAGTCTCTTTGTTATCTGTGATCTTTTATTTTGATATCAGGATATGTCAATAATGGTCTATTATTTTGTGAGTTTTATGCCTTCAGGTATCTGCTCTGAAACTGCTGAAGTAAATAATTCCACCACATCAGACCGTTATTGATCATTTAACATTTTTTATTCATGATTAATAGAATTTAATCAACAGTAATTTAATGATTCATAGTTTACATGACTTTGACCAGGTAGCACGCATAATGGTGCAAGTTTACATGAATATACAAGGAACGCATGTCAAATAATGCATAGCAGTATACAGGGTCTGTCTGTTTTTAGTTCATCTACTGAAGTATACTGAAGATGCACACATGGAGTGTAAGCAGCATGGTGAACTATGAAGTGAACTAGAATATACTGCATAGTATACAGATAGGAAATTTGAGTGGGAAATGCACTTTGACTTTAGGATAGTTATATATTTCTACTTCATTAGAGTACTAAGCACTCCATTTAGGCTCCTGAAAACTAAACATGAGGAGCTAAAACTTAAGCTGCGAGGTGTAACTCAAAGCTCTCTTTTCTTTAGCCTAATCTTAATCATCTTGTAGGATCACAACATCTGAATGAGCTTAAGACAGCCCATTCTACTATACGTGATTCCTATCCCAAATCTTTGCTGAGGACACTCTAAAAATATGTACACTAAATAATGTCAGGATGTGAAACAATCTGCATTTTTCCCTTCTACAGACATTGGCGTCTTCCATTGGGAACATCAAATCACAGAGAATGATTTATTTTCAGCTACCCTCCAATAGCTGACAGATCAGCAATATGGTCCACCACTAATGCTAGTCATGCATAAAAGTATATACCAACATCTCTGCTGAGGGCATTGCTATTGTGTTATCAGACTATGCCAAGAGTAACATATCACAAGTTACTACATACAAACTATTCTGGCAATATTCTGAAACGAGTGAATTTACAGGAACACACAAGCCATACTTCACTATAGTTATATTAAATATCTGTGTACATGTACTCAGTCATGGGTGTTTTTAGAATAGTCATTCCAATTACTTTGTTGTTATTACTCTGTATTTCAACAAATATAGCCATGTTTATTCTACAGTAAACCCTTGTAGCTAGCTGTATTATGATAGCTAAGTTTTAACATTTCAAATGTTCTCAAATAGACCGAAAATATCATCAAATTGGCTGAACATAAATGAGAGTGGTCTTTATCTCCTGGTGATCTTCATTTTGAGGCAGATCTTCACTGGTGGATATTTTCCTCAATGTGTTTACATGTTTTCCTTGAAAAAGATGACTATATACAGGAGTGGTCTTTGTCTCCTAGTGTTCTTTATCCTGTGGTTGGTCTTCAGTAGTGGAAATCTCGTGCACTGGGCTTACATTAGTCAAACAAGGTGTAGGTATGTCATAATTTGATGCCACCATATTTATGTTACTGGTCTCATTGTGATCTGTTAACTGAACTCCACTGTATTCTCGATTCATGTTTAGTGAATAATTGTCTAAGTCTAATGCCACAGAATCCGCCATATTGTCACAGGATTTGGATAGGATTAAGCTGGTGTTTACTGGAACTGGTAGAGTGTATACATCTGGCTCTGACTTTGATTGTTGAATTCTACAAAATGCAGTCAACATTCAGGAATACATTGATAATTGTAAGTTATTACTTTATTACGCAGTGTTACAATCAATAATACAGTCTCAGGAAAGCATTTATAATTGTATTGTGGGCTTAAGTTATTACTTAATTACAATGTTACAAGCAATGATATAATCTATAGATGTCAACATTGAAAGGAATTATTTATTTTAATCACTTGCTCAACTGTCCCACTGGTTATATCTTACCTAACTGTCTTTAGTCGTACTCCATTAGGTTCTTTTCTGGCTTTTCTTACTGATTGATGTGAATTGAAATTCCGGCTTAATCCATTTTCTACATCTTGAATTTGTTTTCTTTCTTTGACATTTTTATAATAGAACACTATAGCTATGATAATAGTGATAGTGAGTGCTACAATCCCAAAACTAATCAGTGAAGCAGCAGATTTAGCAGCAAGACGTTGGTGACTGTTGTTTCCATACTTAGGCTTGTTTGCATCTTCTTTATACAATACTGATGCTTCCGAGATAACTTTATTACCTAATGTTAAAAATGTATGTGGGTAAGCGATCTGCTGGCCCAGGAGGTAAGGTCAGTTCTCCCGACAAGGTCAGCTTGCTCAATCACCGAAGGTAGACACTAAGGCTCGGCAACGACTATTACTTGAAGAACCCTAGTGAATGCTGCCACCAGAGTTCTCCCAGATGGCTAGCCCTCTCCCTGAAGTCTAAATTCAGTTTAGTGTTTAAACTAACATTAGGGGAACTGATTATACGCAAGCGGGGTTGAGATTTTATATAGCTCAAGACCCGCATGCGCACAGGTATGAATGTGTGGTCACGGAATAATCCGGGCACAAAATATACATGCATGCATAATAATCTAAATAGGTGCAACACACAGAACTACAATTGGATGGCATGAACCACGATGCTTATAACATTACACATGCAAACTTTAATGACACAAAATGACTTAAATAACTGTGTCTTCTTTATCCTCTTCATCTCTCTTCTATCTTCTCATCCATCTTTCTCTTGTCTGTCCTCTTCTCTGTCTTTCTCTCTACTCTTCCGCCCACATCTCCCCCCCCTAAGATTTGGCCAGGGGATAAATCTGATGAACACACTTGGGCGGACTCGACTTCTGCCGACGGCCACGCCTGCCTGCTCATGCCATCAGCATTGGCGTGCAACTTGCCAGGACGATACTCTAAGAAAACATTAAATTGTTGCAACACGAGGGCGAACCGAAGCAGACGCTTGTTGAGGTGGCTCCCATTTTCTAGAGCCAGACACGGTTTGTGATCTGTGACGACTGTCACCTCTTTGCTATATACAAAGTACTCAAAATGCTTCAGACTGGCCACAATGGCGAGACACTCGAGTTCAGAGACTGAATAATTCCTTTCCGCAGGACGCAACTGACGAGAGAAGAATCCAACTGGTAGTTCCTCTTGTCCACGGACAACATGGAGGCAACCACCTACACCGGCACCTGACGCGTCCGTGTATAGGATGAACATGTCATCTGGGGCTGGAATAACCAAAGAACTACTACGACACAATGACAATTTTAACTCACAGAATCTGGAGTCCATCTCCTCAGTCCAGACCACCTGGAGAGGAGCCCTCAAGGAGGTAGCAGGAGTGAGGGTGCTAGAGCAGTCGGCGAAGTTGGGTATGAATCTACGATAATATGAGACAGACCCTAGAAAAGAACGAAGTTGCTTCTTCGTCCTAGGCCTAACGAAGTGAGCCAAAGCTGAGACTCTGTGCTCAGGGACTGCAAGCAAACCTGCACCAATCTTATGACCTAAGTACAATAAGTGTGTACGGCCAAAACAACATTTTCTGAGTTTAATAGTTAAACCTGAGGCACCAAGGCACTCAATCACCTTTCTCAAATGATACAAATGATCAGACCAAGTACGACTGTATATCACAACGTCATCTACATAATTACGACAACAATCGGAAACTGGCTTTAAAACATTCTCAATCACTGCTTGAAAAATAGCAGGAGCATTTTTGAGACCAAACGGCATTCTAAGATACCGGAATTTACCGAAAGGACACACAAATGTGGTGAGTTCACTGGAACACTCTTCCATGGCCAACTGGTGAAAACCGGCAGTAAGGTCCAAGGTAGACAAACATGCATTGGGACCAACTTGGTCTAGAATTTCCGTCAGAGACGGTAACCAATACCTCCTCAACGGAGTGACTGCATTTAACTGTCTGAAGTCCACACATATACGGACACTGCCATCCTTCTTGCGGACAGGGACTAGTGGACTAGCCCAAGCTGAACTGGACTCAATGATAATACCATCTCTCAACAACACGTCAATTTCATTCTTCACAGCTTCTCTAATGCCTGCTGGGATTTGCCTAGGGGGCAAGTTAACTATAGCAGCACCGTCTGCGATCACTATCTTACAAGTACCTGCTGAGCACAATCCGGGAGTGTCTCGGAAATGACACTTTAGGTCATGCAGGAGGGCATCTAATTCGTTCTGTCTAAACCCAGGGCACTTATCATCACTGAGGGTTGCTTTGCTGGTGAGCAGATCATGGCCAATACCCTGCTCCTCTGCTATCAAAGTAACTGCATTGACAGACAATGGTCTAGAAACATACAACTTGAGATTATCTCTATGAGCAAGTCTAGTGGGATGGCCTTCTCCCTTAGAAATTTGGTAAGTTACGCGGGATGATTTGCCAACAACAACATAGGGTCCTTCCCAGGCAGCTTGGAGGGCTGCTTTCAAGCCAGGGACTCTCATAAGCACGCTGGTACCCACTTCCAGCGGCATGTCTTGCTTGTGCCTGTTAAAGGTAAGAGCACGTTTACCACTGCTATCAGATTGGTTAGCTACAGCCAGATCATGTATGACCGCTAGCCTATCATTCAACTGGAGGAGCCAATCGTCCACATTGACTGACATCACGGTCAACCCAACCCTCATAAAGGATATCCAGGGGGCCCATCACATCCCTCCCATATACAATACAATGGGGAGAGAACCCGACATCTCTGTTTGGGACTTGTCTGAGGGCAAAAAGGGCTAAGGGCAGGAAGTCGACCCAATCTAACCCAGCCTCCACAGCTTTTGACAGCATAGGTTTCAGACTCCCATGCATTCGTTCCACCACACCATTTGACTGTGGGCGGTATGGGGAAGTAGCAACAGCATCGATACCTAGCATATTGCAGACGCCTGACATCAACTTTGAGAGGAAGATAGTTCCTCTATCAGATAACACACGAAGGGGTATACCCGTACGGCTTATAATTTCCACAAAGCATTGCGCTGCCTCAGTGGCTGAGGCAGTATGCATTGGTAAAGCATCAGGCCAACGACTGGCCAAACAAACATAAGTAAATAGATACTTGGCACCCCTCTTGCCCTTGGGCAAGGGGCCAACTAAGTCCACACAAACACTCTCGAATGGGACACACACAATTTTTCTTTCAATCATCTTGGCTTTCTGATTACCAGCACTGTTAACACGGAGTCATGTATCGCAGGATTTAACAAAAGCAGCAATGTCACCGTGGACACCAGGCCACGTAAAACGTTTGCCCAGCACACTTCGCATGCCCCGGACTCCAACATGAGCCGTTTTGTCATGGGCCAAAGAGAGTAACTTGTTCCTGAAAACAGTGGGCACAACAATTCTAGATACAGGGGAATTATTCAACAACACAGTGTGAACTAACAACCTATCTTTAAATGAGTAACCGTTGAGATTCTTTTCCCCCAAGTCCCTGAACTTGGACAGAGACTCATCGGCCACAAGGGCACTCTTGAGATCTTGAACACCCTCAGCTAACACAGGAGGTGCTAACTGCAGCTCGTCTACAGAACTATCACTGCTATCAGACTCTGGAGATACGTTTGCATTAGGCAAGGGGGTACAATCCAATGGGAAGAAAGGAACACCAGCTTGCCCGTCACTGACAGCACTACCTACAACACCAGCCCCATTCCCATCCTCGTCAGAGCCCTGAAGAAGCCCAACAACAGAAGGATTACAGACATCAGACCCAACACCTACTACAGGAGATACATAAGAAACATCTATGGCTGCAAGCCTTTCAAATTCGTCATCAGAATTAAGAGGTTGGGGATCAGATTCACTGACATGCACTGTCTCAACTTGTAACTGTTTCTCACTCTGCTGTTTAGATTTGCTTCTTGTCACAACACTCACATTCACTGTCTCTACCTGGTTAGTGGCCTGTGCAGAGGGGGTATACGAAGCCTCCTCCATAACACCACCAGAGCAGGCATCCACCTGGGTGGATGGCTGGATGCTACGGGTATCACGTAGTTGCCCCGCCCCCAAGCCAGAAACATCGGACTTGGCGGCGGCATCCAGCAGGAGATGCTCTGCTGTGGCTGTTTCCATTGGAACTGAAAACAACACACACCCACACAAGCTGTCTACATGTGCGACAGCCACTCTGGAACTAAAGGTTCGGCCTTTAAACATGAAATCTACTATGGCCGTATCAAGGGTGACAGGTCTACCATCCCACCCTTTAACATCAACTTGTTCACCTGTGAGCTGGTCACCATAGACCAAACACCCAGGAACTATGGAGATCTCGGCCCCAGTGTCGGGCACAATCTTACACTGAGAACCATTGACAAACCCTGTAACATAAAGGGTACCATTACTAACCGACACCCAATTGGTATTGTAAGTGCGATTCTTTTTCACTCCAGCTTTCTTACTACTCTCCGAACTAAATTCGGAGTTACCACTGTGATTATTCTTCCTGGTTGGGCAATCCGGCGATTTATGGCCGGGCTCATGGCATGTGAAACAGACAATGCCAGTTGACCTACCACTATTACTGCCCAATACGTTATTAGGAATACTACCATTACCACTTGACACTTGGCTCCTACACTCATAAAATCTATGTCCAAATTTATGGCATTTAAAGCACTCAACAGAATTATTGCCACTAAACTTATTATATCTACTACCACTATGAAAGGACCTATCAGAATCGGAGGTATTGATCGAGAGGGCAAATTTGTTAAGGTCCCTAAAGCATGTAAATTCCCGTTGGTCCATAAGAGCCCTTTGCGCTACAGGCCTGGACGCTCTGTACGTGGCACAGGCAAAGAAGAGCAACAGTTCGTCCTTGCTTCTGCACATCATGTCAACTGAGTCCATTAAACTCTTCAGGTGGACATATGTTTCGAGAGGATTCATCGACCTCGTCGAATTAGCAAAATCGGTAGTCAGCTTGACACCCAGCGAAGTCAAGCTAGAGCCAAGCGCTTCAATGAGAATCTCTTTAACCTGATCATAATCAGTCGTATCTCTGTCAAGACCAGCAACAATAGAGGACGCAGACTTGGATTGCAATTTCTGTAGCAATATAGATTTCCAGCGTCGCCTTGGGCAGCCAATGTCACTCAGGTCTGCCTCGAGCTTGCGGATATATTTGGATATGTCTACGCCATCCTTATGTGGGGCCAAAGCATTAAGTTGCCTTGTCCAATCAGCATCCGTGGAGCTCTCCCTAGGCCTATCAGGCATAAGACCAGACCTACTAAATTAAGAAAAGAACTCACGGAAAAGAGAACGCATCTCAGGGTTAATAGAGGAAGCACTGCCACCAGCACTCCTATGGTCAGAATCACGTTCGTCCTCAGACATTGTGGGGTATACTAGAGTTGTATCACTATCAGTCAAATCACCAAGAATATTACACCCACGGGCTTTAAAGTTTTCAAAAATAGTAGCGACACAAATTGGTTCAGAAAGTGTAAGGCCAGAAATATCGCTAGGATTAGAATCAGAATCTCCAAGAACAATAGTATCAGCAGTAGAACTACCACAAGACAATGAACTAGGCGCAACAGAAGTAACAGAACTACGCTCCACACTACTACTAGAACTACCACTGAAAGGAGAATGAACAACAGTTACCGCTGCTGAAGACTCAACAGACACAGCAGAATTACCACGATTCAATACCACAACCTGCTTCTTACGTTTGCACCCTCTATCAGGCTGCTCCCTCTGGCTCATCCAAGTGATCCAAGGAGGAGATGTCCTACAGAGACAAAACAACAACCAAACAAAATGACAAAGTCCAAAAGTGCCAAGTAAGCAAATAAAACTCTCTGACACAACAAATGACAAAGTGATAATGAACACAAGACCAAATAAGGAAGTATAAAACTCAAGCTGCCTGTAAAACGCACACACAAACAAAGTGACACAAATCCAATTAACAAAGTGACAAACACGGAAAATGACAAGTTCAACTTAGCGAATCCACGAAATCCAATTAGGCGACACGTGTAGTGCGCTCCAGATAGGGATGAAGAAGATAATGGCGATCCAGAGGCGATAGGCGAACGAAGTCGAGCCGCGACGTAATCCGAGTTTGAAATCGGTCAATAGCAGCAGTCAGACGCACGCGTTAGGCCACAGAAACGCACAGAGGAACGGACGGTCCACCCGAGTTTGAAATTGAAAGTAGACGTCCAAGTAGTAGCTCCAATCGACAAGCGTAGGAAAAGACTCGTTTCGGCACCGCTGCCACCAGAATGTGCGTAAGCGATCTGCTGGCCCAGGAGGTAAGGTCAGTTCTCCCGACAAGGTCAGCTTGCTCAATCACCGAAGGTAGACACTAAGGCTCGGCAACGACTATTACTTGAAGAACCCTAGTGAATGCTGCCACCAGAGTTCTCCCAGATGGCTAGCCCTCTCCCTGAAGTCTAAATTCAGTTTAGGGTTTAAACTAACATTAGGGGAACTGATTATACGCAAGCGGGGTTGAGATTTTATATAGCTCAAGACCCGCATGCGCACAGGTATGAATGTGTGGTCACGGAATAATCCGGGCACAAAATATACATGCATGCATAATAATCTAAATAGGTGCAACACACAGAACTACAATTGGATGGCATGAACCACGATGCTTATAACATTACACATGCAAACTTTAATGACACAAAATGACTTAAATAACTGTGTCTTCTTTATCCTCTTCATCTCTCTTCTATCTTCTCATCCATCTTTCTCTTGTCTGTCCTCTTCTCTGTCTTTCTCTCTACTCTTCCGCCCACATCGTATATAAAATATCACTTTATGCATACAATCAGACTGCAAAGTTTATAGTTTGTAAATTGTTGATACGTATTATAGCCACAATAAAGACATTTAAAATAATTTCTTAAGACATACTTTGATACTTGCATGTACTGAATAATGTACTCATAAAGTTATCACAGAGCACTGAAACTGTATTTACATGTAAGTCACACTATTTGTACTTATAAAACATAGTACATCCCTGACTGTGTCTTATTTTACTTTGCTTGCTTGTTCTTTACTTTATATACATACCTGCAAAGCTGTTTTTACTCTGAGATGGCTCAACAGAATTTTTTAGTCCCATATCTAAATTCTTCTTTTCTAATGAATAAATAATTGAATATAATATGTATGTATTATGTATACATATAATACCGATTTGTTCGCAAAAAAAATCAATAATTGCATAGCTACACCCAACAATAAATAAAAGTCACTTATAACTAGTGATGTGATGATAGTGAGCTAAATTAAATGTGCATACCTTTGTAAGACTTTGCGATGCTTCTTGATCTTTCTTTGATATCACCAAAATTATCATGATAATGGGAACTTGTTCCCTTAATATCTGGTAGAAACACAAACATTTAAATAACATGTATATCTGCAAGGAAAACAAACATGTGAATAAAATGAATGAAAATGAAAATAATTTTTAGGTGACTTATAACTTCATATTAGTATATGTATTAATGTTGTAGAATTCAGAGTTTTGCTCACTAGTACAATAATGATTGGATTGTAAGCAAATAATATTTAATAATAATTAGTACCTGTCTTGTAACGTGTACCATGTGAAGTCTTCATAGAGTTCTCAAATTTTGTGTGTAAATCTTTTCTTCCTGATAAACCTAATTAAATTTAAATAATAATATAAGATACACAGATTGTTGTTACTGCTGTTAATTAAAACTTGCCAAAAGAAGACAAAAAACACTCGGCCAATTTTCTGGTAATCCATGCATCCAACGTAGCTTACAATTTAATTTCCATGCAAGAGACTCTATACTTTAATCATATTTTATTCTTCACTTACATTTGAAAGGCTGGAGGAACCTTCTTGACCTTTTATTCTTATCGCCAATATTTCTTGCAACCATTTTGTTAATACCTACAATGAAAGCATCATAGAGTGAATGAAAGTGATATATTTGTCATTCTCTACAAAAGCATACATAAATTAGAGAGACAATAAAGTTGTAATGGATTTAGCAATATCTGATGCTAGACTGTCCAGCTAAGTTTGAATCGAGTATAACATCTTCAAGGGGTGCACATACCAAATATATACATACATATAATATATACCTTATTTACAATTGTTCACCCCTAATAGTATCTCGCTTCACTTGCTTGATAATAATATAGAAGCATGCCAAAATAGTGAGTCAATCTTTTGTCTAATCTAATATAGTGTAATAATGTGTACTCAATAGGGTGCTTGCTCACATCACTCTACAAAGATAATAATTGTATTTTAATTATAACTTAATACCTGTCTTGTAACTTGTACCATGTGTTGACTTGTCCGAATTCTTCAATTTTGCATCTGAATATTTTCTTCCAAAGAAACCTAAGACAAGAAATATACAATACATATATGTTCATATATCTATACTATACTAGCTGGAAGTAATTTATATCATTAAACAACATGAATAAAAAAAAAAAACTATTCCAGAAATGACTGCGATAATATCTTGAAATTTAATTTGTATTTGAGTAGGCGAATAAGTTAGCCTATACTTTTCAGCTAGTGAATGAGCTAGCTTAAATCTACTTCAGAGAACAATTAAAAAAAATATTGTAAGATTAAAACTATTTATACCATGGTTGCTGCGGTAACACCCATGGATTAAAAGTGATATTATCCCGGTGATTTTTCCTGGGGCTATGATTATTTTCCTGGTGCAGTGTCAAGCGAATTCTTCCGTGTTTCCGGCCCAAAATTAACCCTCTCGTTCCTGAATTGTTTTGACGCGCGCGGAAAAATCTAATTTTCTACCGCGGAATAGAGCATTGCCGTTTTATTTTTTTAACTCGATGTTGGATGGGAAAACCCCATAGCAACCATATATCACTAAATAGACCAAGAGTTTGGGATTCCCCTCATTTTTTGATTGAGAAAATTGAATAATATTTAAGCCATCTACTAATACTTCAAAAAAAAAATTTTTTTCCCCAAAAAAATCCACTTTTCCAAACAATAAAAAAATAAAATAAAATAGAAATAATATTGTTTGATGCATTATATACCAACATTATATTAGTTCAACAATAAAATATGTTGTTTGTTGTGTGTGGTGCTGATTGTGATCATGTAGGAGACATCTATGAGTGTCCACAAGGAACGTATGCCATCGGACGTCGAGCTCCACTACAAAACAATTTCATACACACAAAAACACAAACAACAAAGATATTTGTAATACAAACAACAAATTATTCATGATCCTATATAATTGCAACTTTATGATGTATTGTATGCGGTTTCATACAGGATTTTTGTTTGGGGTGGGGCTCCGAGTGTACTTCGCCACACCCATTTTTTGGAACCTACACTACTTTGATGCACATCTTTGCATAGAGTCTATACTTCACACTGATGATCAGTGTTCGGTCCTATGCACTAAATGGCTCAGTTATGATAGGAACATAATGGGATACAATATCAGACTAAAAATAAATGCTTCCTAAGTGTTCATTTCTATTCAACTCCCAAAATTCTATAGGGGGGAACCCAGCCATGCCTCCCACTGTATGAACCCTGGTATGTATACTCTACACTGTACATGAGAAAAACATGTATTGAGAAAGTGTACTTTGAAAATGAAAAGCAGTACAAGCACACACGTGGAATTCAACTTACCCGGCATGGATGGTGTCACAGACTGAACGATCCCTCCCATAGGATCCGGAACCTCCATACAATACCAAAAAAACACAAGACAACAATGACATTTGTAACATAACTGCTGGCCTCACTGAATTGAGCCCCCCCCCCTCCCCCGTCATTACTTTTCACTGACATTCTTGTACCATAACCCCCCCTCCCCCGTCATTACTTTTCACTGACATTCTTGTACCATAACCCCCCCCTCCCCCGTCATTACTTTTCACTGACATTCTTGTACCATAACCCCCCCCCCAGCCCTAGCTGGACACCCAAATATCAGTAAGTTGAAAAAATGAAATTCAACTTACCAGGCATGGATGATGTCACAGACCGAAAAAGACCACCGAGTTCGTTCTCTCTCAGGTTGGATCCGGAAACGCCACATACTGTTTGTTCATGGTTGCTCTCTCTCTCTTTCCACAAATGCGCGCACACACACACACACACACACAAGAAAAAAGAAGCTACAGGTGAATACAGATCATAAAAATAAATGTATATTTTATTATACATAAATTGACTGGTGTACACACCACACACACACACACACACACATGAAATTCAACTTACATGGTCATAGTAGTCACGATCCAAAAAGATCCAGAGTTTCCTCCCAGGTTGTATACGGAAGCGCCACATACTGTTTGTCCACGGATGCTCTCTCTCATTCCACAAATGCACACACACACATACACACACACACACTAGAAAAAAGAAGATACAGGTGAATACAGATCATAAAAATAAATGTATAATATAAATTGACTGGTGTACACACACACACATACATGAAATTCAACTTACATGGGCATAGTAGCCCCGATTGGAAAAGACCCCCCCCCCCCGAGTTCGTTCCCTCCCCGGTTAGATCTGGAAGCGCCAGAATAACATTTCAACTCCACGCACACACATATACATCGAGTGTGAAGCTCCACTACAACACCACAAAAACACAGACAACGACAACGACAATAACAATACATATTACAACTTTTGGGATGTTCAGGGAGGGGGAGGGGGGGGGGGGGAGCAGCCACAAATATCAAAGTCTGTGGTCCTTTACACAAAAGATTATGGAATATCAATGGGTGTGTTGTCATCTTTCTTCCCCTCTCCCCCTACCTCATCCACCCGACTCTTGTTCTTCAATTCCCGCCTTCTCCGACTGCGAGGACGTCCAGAACTCGGAGCAGGAGGAGCCACTTCCTCTTCTTCATCACTGGAACCTGCTGCCTATTCGTGTTTCATCATTGGAAGACTCAGGTCTGGTATCCTCTCCTTCATCACTGGAAGACTCTGCTCCTGTCCCCTCATCTGCGTAATCTGGGTCGGTGACTGCATTCACATCTGGTCCTAGTAGTATATGTGGTAAAAACTTTTTTAATTTTTTTGAAAATTTGAATTTGTTCAAAAAACCACAAGCCACTTTCAAATCTCAAAACTCAATGAAATATATATAATATTATAGCTAAACAGCTTACTCTATCTCAATATAGCTATAAATAAGTCCTTTCCACAACAGAAGCTTGCTATTTTTCAAGAGAAAGACAAGAGAAAGACAAGCTTACCTCGATCATCTTCTTGACTCCCATTTTCAGTATCAGAGTTGACGGGGTCTGGTCCACCAACCCTGATACAGGGCCTCCTATAGCCCTAGATGTCGTCTCCCTTCTCTCAGCTTGATCCTGAGTCGCTAGAGTCAACATCAAGCAAGTCTAAAACTTGCACCGCATTGTAACTTGTGGACGCCATCTTCCAAAAAATGACTTTGCAAAAAAATTTTTTTTGCATAGTTACCGAGGTCACACGACACGCTCACTTTTTTCCTATGATGTAATAAGCATTACCTAAGACTGTACGTAATAGGGAGGTCCCCAGTTGAACTGGCGATTTTATAAAAAATGGAGAAGACAGTAAGTCAAACCGCAAAGTCTTGGTCGGCAAAGAAGCGGTTGTTTCAATGTGTTATGGAAGGCTACTGAGCTCAAGCAATTTTTTGCTGCTTCTACAAAGCTCTGGAGATGACTGGATCCATAAATGAAGCTGCTGTGAAGACGGTAACTTTTTTAAAAATTCGACGGAGAACCGATGTTGTTTTTTTTTGCCGAGGAAGAAATAAACGCAACTGCTGTGAGGTACTGTCGAAGCAGTCCTGGCTGAAAGCTATTTTAGATGCTTCTCCAATGCATTGGGCACCTGTGTATGCAATCTGAAGGTTCTAGCTATAAAGTAACTATTTTTAAAAATTCGGAGAAGTCAATCGGTCTTAACCCGCTTTAAAGCGGGATCCGGAACGAAAGGGTTAAAATTCAATTAAAATTCAATTGAAGCAAGCCAGAAAGTTTACTCTAGCAAGTTTACTTTAGCAAGTTTACTTTAGCATTGTAGCTGCCAGCTGTTATCTCCAGATCTAACTCTACCTGGGCTGCTCAACAGTAAGCAGTAAAGCAGCTAGCTGTGGTAATTCCTGTGGTATGAGAGGGCAGGAGAGTTATATGTGGTAGGGCTTGTCCCATATAAGTGGATATGAGAGAGTAGTAGTAGCAGCAACTATGGTATAAAACAGTTGTGCCATGGCAACATCCATCGGGGTTATGGAATATCACCGCCCTTATCCCTCTGGCTTCGCCCTCAGGATCAGGACGGTTATATTCCATAACCCCTCCTTGGCCATGGCATAACTATTACATATATGTCATTATGATTACTGCAAGTATATATTTAACAATAACGATTCTTAAACAAATGCTTCAAATAACTGGATACCTTATTAAACATCCTTAATATTGTCTCTTGTTTCACTCTCTCACTATTCACTGTCTATCTCTTTCTATATTGTTTGCCAATACAATGTTCGGTTTTAGACTTTTAAAGAGTAAACCATAATCTAGCTAATCAAGGACTAAACATCTTGACTCAGTGGCTATCAATTTATTATTTGATACTTTCTTCTTTGCACAAATTTTGTACCTTTGGTATCGTTTCACACTTGATTCGCTCACTCGCCTATAAAACAGAGACTATATAAGCTTAATGTGAACTACAATTGAACAGTTCTACATCCAGTGAGTTCTTTACTAACGGAGAAGTTTGACGACTCTACGTGAAAGCACAAGTGTAATTATTTAGTAATATACTATGAATTGATTTTTATAAAGAATGCAAAAAGTAGATTTACTATGTGTATACACTGAAGAGGGCAAGGATGACTCTCACGAGCTCCCTCTCTACAGTCGGCTAACACAACAGTGGGAATGGACATAGCTATCTGTGGTTTAATTATTTGAAGGACCAGAGTGCTTCTTGTGTCCGTATACATATTTTACAATAATGACACTCAGATAAAAGTGAACAATACACAAAGAATAATTTTAAAGCACTGAGTAACCATAAGAATGCATTGCCAGACAATACAGTTGGCTCACGGCTATATGACATGGTGAAATAATACGTGAGATGTGTACATGCATGATTATTGAGTGTGTGTGTGTGTGTGATGATAGTGTATGTTCAGTTCAGTTCTGTCCATACCAGGGTAGACCTGGTCATACACATTTACTATGTATATGTTACTATATTATTTTACCGGTATGTTATATAAAATATGTACATTGATACACATTTATACATATAGAAACACAGCCCTGATAGTGACCCAATTTCTCATGAACTACATGTCATAGTATTGTATACCTTCATACTAGTGTACTCAATAATGAAATTTGCTCACTGCAGTCTACTATTTTCATTATTTTATTTTTAATTATATAATTAGTACCTGTCTTGTAACGTGTACCATGTAATAGTTCGATTGAATTGTTAAGTTTTTTCTTCGAATCTTTTCTTCCTAAAAATATTTTTTTGAAGAATATAATGATATTATAGATAGCTATGTATATATATTTTTAATACATACGTACAATAGATATAGTAATATATAAATTACGGTGCTATAATAGCTACACTTTATGTAACTTAAAATTATTTGAGGCTACAAACTCATCACCAGATGTAATTAGCTCACCTTGGAAAGACTGCGTAAACTTTCGTGACCTTATAGTATTGTCACCAATATTCCTAGTAACAATTTTCTTAATATCTAAAATGAGAGCAAAAATTGATTGTATATAATTGAAATGTTTGTCATTCTCTAGCTTATAGCAATACATGACATAGAGTGAACTATTTTATGGGTTTAGTACTTCAGTCTTAATTGTGCTGTTTTGCAACTAGCCACATTTCCACACATACAAAAATTTATAAATTTAATTTGTTGTACTATATTCTGTAATGTCTTTAAGATCCCAAGCTATATGTGTGTTCACGATATAGTGTAAATCAGTAAACTTGCATTCAGTGTCACTTAATTTCTTGATATTTTTTATACTTCAGTACATCCTTCAAATGTATTCAGAATCTTGTAACTTGGATAATAGTTGCACTTACCACAGCATTATACATTTCTACTCACATTCAGATTAGAAATGTACCAGATCTTTTTGACAATTTTGATAAGAAGGGGACATAAAACAACTAAATTTACAAAAGAATCTATGTGTCATCCAGTTATGCTAGGCAGAAAGCAATTCAGAGATATGTTCGATTTACTGACAAGACTGACACAATATTACGATGTTATAAATTATTCATATCTAGCTTACCTGATTCCTGAGGTGTTACAATATCTGAAATAGTTTTCTTGCCGAAACTAAGTTTTATCAAATGAGTTATGAAGTCCTTTGGCAAATGAAGAATGTATGATATCACTGTGTTCATGATAGGAAAAAGAGAGCTGAGTTTGTAGTGTTCACTGGTGTTGGTAGGTTTGTTGAATACAGTACTGCGTGTTGATCCAGATGGATTCCACTTCCAATCTGAATGGTAATTGATGGCAGAGTCTCCTGAAAAACTTGTGTATATTGTATGCATTACGGAGCTGTTAATAAACTCAGTAACATCCAAGTTGTTGCCAGCTAAATGATTATTACAAAAATGAAGTACTGCATTTACGAATTTATACAGCTTACTGATATTTAGGAGCAGTAGATTGTTGTTGGTGTAAGTTCCTAGAGAAATCTTGCATCTATACTTTGATGAAACCGGAATTTTAAAATTACTGATGTTGATATAAAATTGTGCTTCATCAACTATTGGATTCATGCCTGTAATGATATCTTTATCTCGATCTAAATGAACTAATGTCTTAAACCAAAGTTGTCCATTTTTACCTCCACAATACAGGTCTAATTCTGAGGAGTAGGGAAGGGGTAAATTGCCAAGCAAATGCTTCAGAACTTGCTCAATATTTTCTTTCCATTGACTGGAAAGTTGTGCTAAAGAAATAAAATCAATAAATATACGATAGCTATAGTTAACTTATGCAGTTCATTAACTTACACGTATTTATAACCAACGTCAATATCAACAATAACTTTATAGCAACCATGACCGAATGTTCTCGTTAATACCAGAACGCCCGATGAGTTCCAGCGTCCGCAGCTCTCCTTTTATAGGCCAATTATCGCTATCAACGTTGCGTGCGCAATTAACGTACCTAGCTAGCCAACCTTTTTCATGGACGATGCTCCTGGTGTAGTGTCGATCCTCAGACTGCACTTCTAAATTTGTAGTAGAGAACTTTTATTCAATAGCTGTGACAGCTATGCTTTGTTTCGGTACAGGGGAGGCTCCAAGGCTACAAGGGCATGCTTGTTGTTTTTTTTGTGAGAAATTTCATACTTAAATTTTGCCCCAATATGATGGGGGATCCAACCCCCCTCCCCCTCAATCATACAACACTGTTACATCCACTAAGTCAGTCACTAGCCATAGCTATATTACTACCCTTTACCGACTTTTCAAAAGGGGGATTGAATGGGGAGGGGGAGGGGTGGAAGGGGGGGGGGTTGCAGAACTTAACTACACTTAAAACAAAAACAAAAAATGCACCACAGAGGGGAAACTACATGAAACCACCAGAACACCCCTGCCTATATTAAACCCCTGCTTTACCAGTATCCCCAAGCTTCCTAACCTGCAGACTTCCTATTAAGTGTTTGCTTCACTACCTGCTACAAGATGTTTCCACTGATGCTATGAACTTTTGTTTTCTTTTCAGCTAATTTTTAATACTTTCTGGTGTCTAATTTTTCAGCTTTCTACTCTCTTTCAACTGTAAAGGGTAGTAATAGCTATAGCTAGTAAGACTGACTTGTAGCATAGTCTCAGCTAGCAACAGGAATATTGTAACTTATGTACCTAGGCATGTAGCTTGGTTGGCTGAAGGCCTCCTGGAAGATAACTCTTACTGTGCGTGAGCACATGCCTACCAATTCTATTTACTCTAGACTAGACAATGGAAGCAATTCTTTATAGCAAACAGCCTCTTTTGTTAATTAAATTATGTTTGGTTAAATTGGAAATAGATAGCCAATTATTAGCCACAGGATTACAGCTTCCTGTGGGCTTTATAAACACTGACTCTTCCCTTCGACTTGTGCTCAATTTACTAACAATATTTTTTTATATAGCTGCCCTTGAATTATTGTAAGCACGACTTGGATTTATTACTTTTTGTATTAGAGTTTTCCTTGTATTGTTAGGAGTATCATCCTATAACCAGTCTGACACTTCCAGACCATTTTTTGTTCAGCTTACTGGAAATAAATTTTATAAACTTTTGATTTAAGCGAGTGTGCCACTAGCACAGACTTTGTGGGAGTCAAGTCCATGGTCATTTCTGAGTAGACCTGTGGTGTAAATTAGAGTTACCTCTGCCACTTCATATGAAGATCTAACAAATAAAATCACCCGGAATGTTACATTCTTTATAAGAATATTGGGAGACACCACTGATGTTGAGCACTCAGGAACCCTCTAGTGGTTCAAAGCTTCAGCATTATATATGATGAAACTAATGTCTACGTTCATTAGTTATTTCAAACATTAAGCATTTGGGCTCTGGAAATTTAAGCTGTGTCTGGCACTTAGTCACTGGAGGGAAGCCACCCAATGATTAGATGTCTCTGAGACTCAAAAATACCACTAATAATTTTTTTCTAGAGCTGCTACAAAAATAAAAAAATTTGAAGAAACTCATGGTTTACTTGCTGGAGGAGTCAAATTAAGAATCAGCATTCAATTGGGTTAAAAATTAACATGGTTTATAATAATAAATTTAGACAAAGAGATCAGGAACACAAGAAGGCAAAGAAGAAGGTAGTTTACTACAGCTGATGAACTAATCTTGAGTAGGAATGATAGCCAAGTAATTCCAATTGTGGCAATATTTTGCTCATTAATTATGTGCATATTGCTAACACCTTAGAAATAGCAAACGAGAATATTAAGTGCCCTCTTCTTACATTTTTGTGCTTACTAGCACATTAGAAATGTATTTATTATGAAATATAACATTTGTACAGCAGATTGTTTCCACGACATTGTAAACTGAATACCAACTGTAAAAATAAAATAAAATTTAACCAACAGCTAATGAAACCTTCTTACTAGCTACATATAAAGGTGAATCAGACATTAAACACAATAATAAGTATATGTTTGAAAATATAAGTGTGACAGTAAATTTCATAATCATTCTTTAGGACAACTTGAACTGGGCATTGATATTTTCTTCTTATCTTCCACGATAATACTTCTATGTTCCAAGTACAAAAATTTCTGGTCACAGTGAGTTATTTGATTCTTTCCAGCAATGATGTAAGTTTTTCCTACAGAATTCTCATCAAATTTTTGTAATATAGAAGTAGTATGTTTCTGACATGGACGTTCAATTGAGATTGGGTAGCCTAGTATGTAGACTTCAGTTCCGGCAGAGAGACTGGTGTCACGACATGGAGATCCAGTGTCAGAAATAGAGAAGAAGTGGTTGGTCCTACATTTGATGGCTCTTTTTGAAAAGATGCCATCTCCTTCCAGCACTACTTCTGTGATTGTGCAATTGATTGCTGTTAATAACAACAACAAATACAATAGTAGTGATGATGTCAATGATGATGATAATAATATTAATATAATAATAATAATAATAATAATAATAATAATAATAATAATAAGCACAATAAAAATAATAATTGTAATAACTAAGAATAATAACAATAATAACAAAACAACAACAACCACATTAATAATAATTATTGTTATAAGAACAAAAATAAGAATAATAATAAAAACAAAACGATAACAACAACAATGACAGTAATAATAATAACAAAAATAATAATAATCACAATATTAATCCTGCGGCTCCCATCCTACACTACAACCATTACACCCCCCATGCATGGCACCCACGCCTAGGTGGGTGGCACCATTATCTCTAACTACCCATTTACTTACCCCATTACCTACTCACCTTCTTCACCATCTATGTGTACTCCCTGAGTCCGCAGCACTATTTGCTGAGTTGTTTGGCATGGGTGGCCAACAGGAACCCCGCCCCCAATCAACATGTGCTAATTGGGGCTAATTAACGGGGCGGGGCAAGCCCCTTTAATCCCGCCGGCACACCTTATCACGGCAAAGCAGCAGAGCTGCCTACCAGAAGTTGTTTGTTACCTAAGCATTAATCCCCCCCCATTTCCCAGGTAAAGGTGTGGGAGGGTGGGGAAATAATCAGGCAGTCTGCTATAGTGGTGTAAGTGTTATCTCCACGTGCACTAACTGACTGACTAATGCGCACCCGCTCTGTGCTCCCACGTGATGCTGGGCCACCAAAACCCAGCACCCCTTTACCAATGTGTAGGAATTCCCGCCTGGGATTAACCCCACCTAACCTGCAGCTAAGTGGCCATTAATCCTGCGGCTCCCATCCTACACTACAACCATTACACCCCCCATGCATGGCACCCACGCCTAGGTGGGTGGCACCATTATCTCTAACTACCCATTTACTTACCCCATTACCTACTCACCTTCTTCACCATCTATGTGTACTCCCTGAGTCCGCAGCACTATTTGCTGAGTTGTTTGGCATGGGTGGCCAACAGGAACCCCGCCCCCAATCAACATGTGCTAATTGGGGCTAATTAACGGGGCGGGGCAAGCCCCTTTAATCCCGCCAAGGGAGGCACGACCACCACCCCAAGCCAGCACATCATAAACACTTGCCAAGAACTAACCCCACTTTAGTTTGAATCCTCCAAAAATTAATAACTAACAATTCAACATACACAACACAATGAAAAGGCTCAGGGAGGCACTCATAAAAGAACACACAAAACACACAGAACAAAAGGTTCAGACATGCGCCCACACTAGCATAACATCACAGAGTAGTTCGCTAGCTGCTGTCTTGGAATCTTGACATACTCCAAGTATGCTAGGCTTTTCCATCGGCCAAGAGTCTTGATGATGGAGTCCTCGATCCCTTTAGCTGCAGCTGTTGTCGCCGCCCCAATGCGAAAGCTGTGGCTGGCATAACGACCGGCTTGGATGCCGGCCTTCGCCAAAGCGTCTCGCACCGCTTGCACAAATCTCTGCCTGGTTAGGGGTCTGCCGTCCTTAAAGAGGAACAAAGGGCCAGGTTGCCTACCCCGAACAAGCAGGTATGCCAGCATGGCAGAGACCGGGCATAGGTTAGACGGCACCTTGCCGATAAAAAGAGTGATCCCTTTCCTGAAGGGGTCCGTCTTCGATGCCTTGAGGTGGACACTAAGGACACGAGGACTCGCCGGGTCATCGACAGCGAGGTCGCCCCAGGCCAGGTGAATGGAGGCATCAAAACCCGTGTCGCACGGTACGGTGAACTCTCCAGCTCTGAGGAACCCAAAGAAGGCCAGGCAACATGCCGCCCACAGCATAATGTAATCTGGGTCCCCCGCCCTGCACTCCCAGACAGCCTTGATCTGGCGCAGCAAAGGTGGGGTGATAGGCAGGCGCTCCCGGCTGGAGTCACCCCCTTCACCCTGAGACCGCTTCACACCCCTTAGCACATAGTGAAGCCGAGAAAGAGTTGGCAGGAAAGGATCATCAAGTCCCTCCTCGATGTGCAGGTGCCTGATGCCAGCCATGTAGGACTTGATTGTCCGGTGCCTCAGCCCCTCGCTGGCCATCTTGGCAGCGAATTTGCACAAGACATCCTCCCCAGCTGGCATGGCCTGGAGGCCCGCTGAGGTGCAGAAGTTGAGGAACCGTCTCTGGCCACTGGAGTAGACCTTGTGTGTGGACTGGGCTAGGCCCTTTATGAAGAATGACCGAACAAGGCTATCCAGTCGACCCTCGTCCAGTCTGGGGTTCCGTGCACTAGACACTGTAGCAGGTTGTCCGGTAGAGTTGTGGGCTCCCTGTCTGCTCGTGGTACCAGCCTCTGGAAGGAAGGAAGGTCGCCACGTGACAACGCATCTGCTGCGCCATTCTGCGTTCCTGGGATGTGTCTGCACACCAATGACACACCCCACCTGGCTAAGAAGAATGACAGGCACCTCATCAAGTGCATGGCTCTATCCATCTTACTCCTGCCAGAGTTTACAATAGCCACCACGGCGGCATTATCACAGAAGCAGACTATCGTGAGGCCCTTCCACTCGCTGCCCCAGATAGCAACGCCCAACACGATGGGAAGCAGCTCCTTAACTGTGATGTGGATACCATCCCAGCCATCATGGAGCTGTAACTGAAACCACTTTCCATCTGATGTGAAGGCCCCGCATCCCCATGAACCTGAGGCATCAGACGTCAGCGCCACCTGGGGTGATACTCGACACAGGGTGGCCATAGGACAGGACCCATTCCAGATAGGCAGGAAGCAGCCCCACCATCTGAGATCTGAGCGGAAACCAGCGTTCAGGCGAACACGATGGTGCAGCTCTCGAACACACTTGGAGAGCTCAATCATTCGTCTCAAAAAAGATCTCCCAGGCCTGATAGCACAGCATGCATGCTGCAGCTGGCCGATGATCGACAGCAGCTCCCTTTTCGAGCATGACTTCAGACCTTCCCACCGTTGGATTTCTCTGCGGAGACGGTCCAGTTTGGCTGGGGGAAGGCGCACCGTCAGGGAAGTTGTGTCCAACTCCAAACCAAGGAAGGTGAGGGTTGTACTGGGGCCCTCCGTCTTCCGCTGGGCCACTGGCACCCCCAGGGTGTCGCAACGAGCTAATGCTGACTGCAGGGCCTGCTCGCACTGCTGTGAGTCTGGGTCGCCAAAAAGCAGAAAATCGTCCAAGTAGTGGAGACCATCTACACCATCAGAGTTCTCCAGGATCCACAGCAGTGCGTCAGCCACTGCATTGTACAGCTTGGGAGCGGACCTGAGACCGAAGGGGAGAACCTTATCCACGAAAATCTGTCCTTCCCATCTCATCCCAAGGAGTCGCCTGTCGTCGGGGTGGACAGGAACCGTCCGGAAGGCACCTTCCACGTCAAATTTTGCCAGGACAGTGCCCCGGCCGCGGGCAAACACTCTCTTGCACGCTTCATCCACAGAAGTATAGTGCAAGGTGCACATCTCAGGTTCGATGCCGTCATTGACACTGTGACCTCTCGGGAACGACAAGTCCACAATGAGGCGCCATTTCCCCGGCTGGTGTCCTTTAGGGACAAGGCCAAACCTGTTCACCTGCACCTGTGCAGCAACGTCAGGCTCCACTGGGCCCAGCACCCTACCAGCTGCTACTTCCGATTTGAGGAAGTTGCTAATGACTACAGGGTGCACGTCAGCTGACTGCATGTTGGTTGATGCACTGTGGCATGACGCTGACCCATGCCGGAAGCCGATCCGGAAGCCTTCTTGGAGACCCCGTACCAGGTAGTCCACATATGCCCTGTCTGGGTGGCTTGCCAAGCACTCCTCCCATAGCTCGGGCACCATGGGGCACTTAATATGGCTCCATCCCCTTACCGAAGGGAGAGGGCAGACAGCTCTTCTGCTGGCCAGGGTCAACAGATCTGCTGTGTAAGCGTACGGTGGTCCCCCTAGACCACACACACACATAATCACAATAACTGGGTATAGCAAGTGGGCCACACTGCTATAAACCCTACGTCCCCCTACAAGGAAGGAGGCCCGGCCGTCCTTCATGGCCCGTGTCCTGGAACACCATCGGAACAGGAGCATACTGTTAGCCGTGCCCATGTCCTGGAACTCCATCAGGACAGGGGTATTGGCCAGCACCGGAGGCCCACAAAGACGAATGATATGTCTGGAACTTATCCACTCGTCGTGACCTTAGTACCACACAGACCCATTCTGATACCCAATCACCCTTTTATTACCTAACCACTCCCTTTCCTGGCACTGTACTATCCCTCGTGTAACTACCCTATCCCTTCCCTTTGCTATCTTACCCAGTCCTACCCTGCTGCCATCCTACCCTACCCACCCCTGCTATCTACCGCACGAGCCCCAAATACATAAATATGGCATGGAAGTGATCATTACTGGTGATAGAATCGATGGATAAATAGAGTGTAACATGAGTGAAATGGACTAAACATTCAATGAATCTAGCCCATAGTGTCCTGGGCACGCCCTCTACTGGGCAGGATTCCTCCCTTCCCCTGTAGGAGGACACGCCGACTTCTTGTGGTCCCCGCCACAACGGGAACAGATGTGTTGGAAACGGCACGGGATGGCGACACATGCTCGCCCGTCGTTCCATGCAAAGCATGCTGTGACACGCCGCCTCTTCGGTTTTGGGGCGGATCCACTATCTGTGGAGGGACTCTGGGTGGCCTTCTGTGCCCCACTGGAACTAGCGGACAAGAGGCACCTGGTGTACAATGCCTGGTCCAGGCGCCCAAACTCCGCTTTTCCCAGCGAAGGCACCTGCTGCCGGAAGCGAGAGTCGTATGCACGCCACCAGTCTCCCTTTTCCCCACCGGATAGGACTATGGCAAGGTATGCCCATAAGTCCACAGCTTTGCCAGGATGGGATTGGACGACGATGCCCGCAAATTGGCAAAAGGCCCTCACCCATCCCATCAAATCTCCTACCGGTCGTAGCTTGTGGGCTGGCACTGGCTTACTGTCTTCCCCATCAAGCGAGCGACAGAGTTCTACTTCCAAGTTTTCCTCCGTCAACTCCGCCATATCGACAAAGTCCCCCTTGAGGATTCGGCGGACAATTCTGGCTGGCACCACCGGGAGGGTCTCACCCAGCTGAAACTTGGTGGTAGCTGGCTCGGACGGTGTGGCAGTCGCCTTCGTCGGTTTTGCTGCCACAGGTTCTGCCAACCCAGGAGCAGTAGCAATCGTGGGGAGGCCGAGATCCCTCACCCGACGGACATCAAACTCCCCGAGCCTTGATCCTATGGATGCGGTATACACCACACTTTAACACGGACCACACATATCACTGCCCACTGACAGCAGAGAGGGGAGCACCATTGCAGCTCTCTGACTAGGATCCCACCTAGTACCACAGTGCAAAGTAGGGGTCTCTCCACCTACTGCAGTGCTCATCTCACCTACTCAGCAACCTATTGGTCACTCCCAATAGAGAAAGAGCCACTGCTCGAGGTAGGGTCTCACCACTACCAACACCTGCTATGATACGATCTACACACCAAGTATAATTCACTAACACAATATAAGGGTCACACCGCTCGACAATCGCTATTAGATCATGTCTGCTTGCCTATGAGCATTGCTCCAACTCGAGGTAAGGGTCGCACCACTTACCAAGCACTATTTAGGTACTAACTTCTCCCCCCAAACATTACACTCCACCAACATTGCCCTACCTTGGTAGGGTCACCCTCTGGCCGCTACTATTCAGACACTTATACCACCCTGTGTACATTACACTAACACCACATACTACTCCCCAACCCTACTAGAGGTAGCAATCACTTCGGCTGCACATGGTAAGGGAGTAAGGGTCACACCACTTACTAATCCAGGTGAGGGTCTCACCACCCACCACTGCTAGGAGTACCCTTTACTAAGTAGCCAGCAAGCTGTAAGGGTCACACCACTCACATGTGGGGTAAGGGTAGTCCCCAGCAGTTATTATTATTATTAACAATTAAGACCTTATCGTGGTCATACTACTTAAGCTACAAGCTACAGACTACACATACCATTGGGAGTTTCAGCTGCCCCTGCTCGAGTACTGGAACTCTCCCCAAGGTTACCAGCAGCCACCGTGTCTAAAGGGGGCAGTCCAGAGGGGGTAGGCATAGCTGGGGCAGTCCCCGTAGCATTGCTGCTACCACTTCCAGTGCTAACCAGTTGCCGCTGCTGGTCTAGGAGTTCGGAAACCACCGCCCTAATGCAATCCAACACCTCCTCGGGGATAGCTCTGCGCCCAGGCTGTCCTGGCTCTTCACTTGAACTACCACCACCCCCACTGTCTACGTTGTTGGTAGCCATGGACCAGTCGCAGAAATAATCAGGCAGTCTGCTATAGTGGTGTAAGTGTTATCTCCACGTGCACTAACTGACTGACTAATGCGCACCCGCTCTGTGCTCCCACGTGATGCTGGGCCACCAAAACCCAGCACCCCTTTACCAATGTGTAGGAATTCCCGCCTGGGATTAACCCCACCTAACCTGCAGCTAAGTGGCCAATAATAATAACAATAATAACAATAATAATAATAATAATATATGTAGCAACAGTAAGTGGTGTCTGTTGCTAACTAATTTACTTCTTTGTTTAGGGTCAGCATAGCTGGTTTATCATATTAGTTGAAAAGTAGCTAATTGGAGGGTAGATACAATGGAATAATGATATCAAATGATTGGTTGTATGTATGTACTCACCGTAGGTAGACTTGTACTTTCTAAGTTGCTTTTTATTCAATTTGTCTGAAAATTTACTCGCTCTGTTTCTACATGAGGGTGTGATATCTTCAATGCCTACACCACAGAAGAAAGATGAATAAAAGTATGTGGTAGGGTAAGGGTGGGGAGGGGATATTTGTACTAACCATAGATAGAAAACGCTATCTATGTACTAACCTTCAGGTAATTTTGAAGCGTAGTCTGGACAAGGCTGTGCTGTTGGTTTAGGTGTGGCTAGAGAAGGCTTGTATGAGCAAGGCCGATACTAATTTCTGTCAATGAACACTGGCAATTGTTGTAATTCACTAAGATCAGTGTTAGCGTGGCTGTAGGTAGTGTTACATTCGGTAAACTGCTTTCCCGAGTGTACGAGACTCTCGTTACAGGATTCAGAAACTTCTTCGCAAACATCGAGGCAGGGAAATGCCTGTAGGAATTTCCCTCGCAGAATCTTGCAAGGGGGGAAGTAGTAAAAACACACGAGAAGGAAGATGTTGTCCGAACAGTTGGTCGGTGATAATAAACTAATATATCCATTAGAATCTTGAATAGATTCTTTGACTAATCTTTGGAGGCTCGGTCCGCTAGTTGGAAAGTTTCTTTTGTACTCCTTAGTCTGTTCTGGGTTTGGTACCATTATGAGAGTGTTATTGGGGAACACTTCTCTGCAAATGTGATCAGCTGGCAAGATGTCTTCAGCAAGTCTGCACATATAGCTTGGTTGACTGCAGGCTTCTCTGAAGGTGAATCCCATGCAAAGCAAACACATGACTAGGTATGTTAACTCCATTTTTCTTTCTCTGGCTAGACTGGATATTGCTAGTATATTCAAATTATTTTATAGCAAGCAGATTAATGTGTTCTTTTTTTTCTTTTTCTTTTTTTTTCCTTTTTTTGACAATCAAATTATGGTTGGTATAATTGGTAATTGTGTTAGCTAATCAGTTGCCACAGGATTCCTGCATCCTGTCCTAATGTAGGCAATGCTATAATAATATCTCCTCCCTCACAACTTCACCACCAACTACTCTGTATAGCTCTTCTTTATAATTACACAGTCATCTCTGAGTAGAGTTGCAGTACAATGGCCACCTCCACTACTGTTTACAAGATCGAGTGAATCTGCCAGAATCAATTTCATTCCACTAGAGGAAAGACCATTGAGGAGCACTCATGTCAGTGGTTCAAAACATTTGGCCTTGTCTTGAATGTGATGTAGCTAACTAAGTCCATTGCTCTATGGCATTGAAGTTCAAGACTAGCATGACCACTTTATGAGTTGAGATTATTTTTTATCATTATTTCGGGTATTTAGCAACAGTAGAGATTAGGTAAGGTAAGAATTACAATTGTGCCACTAAATTTACTGTGGAAAACCTCATATTTGTTACTTGCCGGAAATCTTTTGAAAGATTTTAATGGTTTGGCCAAGCAGGTATACAGAATAACAGAAAGCCAAGAAGAAGAAGACAGCAAATAGTTACCAACGGCTGATGAAGCTCATTATGAGTAAAGATGGTCACTACGTTATTGACCAATTGTTGTAATGTTTGCTTAGTACAGTTTGATGACGTGTAGCAATGATTTCACCAACAACTAAACATGGCAAAGGCTGAATTTACAAAGACTAGTAAGCATTGTCTCTATATTTTGTTTTATTTCTTGGTATTCCTAGCACAATTTAAAATAGTACCCACACTGTTTGATTCTATACAAATTAAATTATATTTATCCTGTCTAACAGATACTACTTCCTGGCCAAAGCAGCTGTTAGAGCCCAAACCGCCCCTGCTCCTTGAAGTGTGTGTGTGTGTGTGTGTAAGTGTGTGTAGGTGTGTGTGTGTAAGTGTGCATGCATGTAAGTGTGTACGTGTAAGAATGTGTGTATATGTGTGTTTGTGCATGTTAGTTTGTGTGTAAGTGTGTGTATGTGCAAGGCTTGAATTCATGAGAAACTGAACATTCCCAGATACATTCTTGTCATTATAGCTAATTCTAGATGATATCAATAATATTTTCAGAAAAAGTGAACCACATTTTGTAAAATAACAATAATTATAATTTAATTTGATCAATCTCTGTTCATTGAAATCTAGATGATTTAAGAAACTGCTAAAAATAAAAACAATTATGGCTTAATTGTACCCTCAGGATCGTCATGCAGGGATCCATACAGGTATGTTATTAGGATGGCTGGGATTTGTCAAAAGAAAATTTCTGAAGAGCATCAAGATGAGATTATGAAATCATGGGAAAGTATCAGAACTCCAAAAGGTCTTATAAAGCTAAAGAGCTATGCTGCCTTCTCTGTAATTTTTTAAATCCTCTAATTAAAAGATAGCTATTAGTTATTAAATTCCAGTTAGTACAGCTATGGAATTTTTTTTAAAAGAAGGCTGACATCTTAATTAGCTGAGCTAATGAGACAATTCAAACAGGAAAGTTAGGGACTATGCTTCAATATAGCTGGTTTGTTACTTTTTTTAGTTTATGGTTGCTGGTTCTTAAGTAAATAAACTTCAGCGCGCAAGCGCAATAGAGTTATAGTAGTCTGATTGTCAGCCTGTCGGGCTCAAATTTTGGAGATTACGGATAAGTAACTATTGATTTAGGTATGAACTTACTACCTATTGTTGCGCTACTTTTGTTTAAAATTAGGGCTAATTTTGAGAAAACGTGAAGCTATTAGCTCCTTAACTTGAACAATTTGGTGAAAATAGCAAGGATCATAACTAGAAAATTGTTGCCTTGAAGAAGTATTACCTTGGGCAGAAGTTTTGTTTTCTACCCAGTATGATTACACTTGCTTTGACATTTTTTTTTTCTCAGTTTCAACAGAAATTTTGATAACACTGTGTAGATAAGGAAAAAGAATTAAGAAATGGGTATTGTTCTTGGTGCAGCCAATCTAATTGGTCCCTTTTTTAAAGTGGCAATGAGGACTTAACTGCTTGGAGAATGGAGATATCTCATCTTCAACCTCTAAATGTAACCTTGTGTCATATATCACATATTTAACATTTTTTATTTCTTATTACTTCATTATTATTTTTATGCAAAACTCTCCAGGTAAATTATGAATGATTCCAGCCACACTCTGCATGCCTCCTTGTGTTAGATAGATAAATGAAGTAGCTTTGATAGGATTGGATTTTAATTACTGATTGCTGGTCTTTGTTACTTGAAAGATAGATGAAGTAGCTTTGATAGGATTGGATTATAATTAATGATTGCTGGTCTTTGTTACTTGAAGTGGGACAAATTTTGGATGCACATCAGTAACTTATCACATATTCCATCTAGCTATACTAATCTTCTGCAAGTTTGTCAGTCTATCTGGGATAAAGGAGGGGGTAGGATGGGGTTGAAGGATCTTCTTTATTAACCCAAGGATGTGTGTGTGTGTGTGTGTGTGCATGCGTGTGTGTGTGTGTGGGTGTGGGTGTGTGTGTTTGGAAATTTGAGATGAAAGATTATTATTGTCCGGTAGATTGCTTCCATGACTGTCATTAATATTAATACTGAATAAATTACATAAATAAAATAAAATTTTAATAAATAGCTAATATTATCAAGATCATAACAAAGGATGAATGTTCATGTTAAAATAATAAGTGTGACAGTTAATTTCATAATCATGCTTGAGGACAACTTGAACTGGTCATTGATATTTTCTTCTTATCTTCCACGATAATACTTCTATGTTCCAAGTACAGAAATTTCTGGTCGCAGTGAGTTATTTGATTCTTTCCAGCAATGATGTAAGTTTTTCCTACAGAATTCTCATCAAATTTTTGTAATATAGAAGTAGTATGTTTCTGACATGGAGGTTCAATTGAGATTGGGTAGCCTAGTATGTAGACTTCAGTTCCGGCAGAGAGACTGGTGTCGCGACATGGAGATCCAGTGTCAGAAACAGAGAAGAAGTGGTTGGTCCTACATTTGATGGCTCTTTTTGAAAAGATGCCATCTCCTTCCAGCACTACTTCTGTGATTGTGCAATTGATTGCTGTAATAACAACAACAACAACAAATACAATAGTAGTGATGATGTCAATGATGGTGATAATAATATTAATATAATAATAATAATAATAATAATAATAATAATAATAATAATAAGCACAATAAAAATAATAATAGTAATAAATACGAATAATAACAATAATAACAAAACTACAACAACCACATTAATAATAATTATTGTTATAAGAACAAAAATAAGAATAATAATAAAAACAAATATAATACGTGTAAGTTAATGAACTGCGTAAGTTAACTATAGCTATCATATTTTTATTGATTTTATTTCTTTAGCACAACTTTCCAGTCAATGGAAAGAAAATATTGAGCAAGTTCTGGAGCATTTGCTTGGCAATTTACCCCTTCCCTACTCCTCAGAATTAGACCTGTATTGTGGAGGTAAAAATGGTGAACTTTGGTTCAAAACAATGGTTCACTTAGATCGAGATAAAGATATCATTACTGGCATGAATCCAATAGTAGATGAAGCACAATTTTACATTAACATCAGTAATTTTAAAATTCCGGTTACATCAAAGTATAGCTGCAAGATTTCTCTAGGATCTTACACCAACAACAATCTACTCCTTCTAAATATCAGTAAGCTGTATAAATTCGTAAATTCAGTACTTCATTTTATGTAACAAACATTTAGCTGGCAACAACTTGGATGTTACTGAGTTTATTAACAGCTCCGTAATGCATGCAATGTACACAAGTTTTTCAGGAGACTCTGCCATCAATTACCATTCAGATTGGAAGTGGTTTTCAGCAGTGGAAATCTCGCGCACTGGGCTTACGTTAGTCAAACAAGGTGTAGGTATGTCATAATTTGATGCCACCATATTCTCATTGTGATCTGTTAACTGAACTACACTGTATTCTCGATTCATGTTTAGTGAATAATTGTCTAAGTCTAATGCCCCACAGAATCCGCCATAATGTCACAGAATTTGGATAGGATTAAGCTGGTGTTTACTGGAACTGGTAGAGTGTATAAATCTGGCTCTGACTTTGATTGTTGAATTCTACAAAATGCAGTCAACATTCAGGAATACATTGATAATTGTAAGTTATTACTTTATTACGCAGTGTTACGATTAATAATACAGTCTCAGGAAAGCATTTATAATTGAATTGTGGGCTTAAGTTATTACTTAATAAATGTTACAAGCAATGATATAATCTATAGATGTGAACATTGAAAGGAATTATTTATTTTAATCACTTGCTCAACAGTCCCATTGGCTATATCTTACCTAATTGTCTTTAGTCGTACTCTATTAGGTCCTTTTCTGGCTTTTCTTACTGATGGATGTGAGTTGAAATTCCGGCTTAATCCATTTTCTACATCTTGAATTTGTTTTCTTTCTTTGACATTTTTATAATAGAACACTATGGCTATGATAATAGTGATAGTGAATGCAACAATCCCAAAACTAATCAGTGAAGCAGCAAATAGAGCAGCAAGACGTTGGTGACTGTTGTTTCCATACTTAGGTTTGTTTGCATCTTCTTTATACAATACTGATACTTCCGAGATAACTTTGTTACCTAATGTTAACAATGTATATAGAATTCCACTTTATGCATACAATCAGACTGCAAAGTTTATAGTTTGTAAATTGTTGATAAGTATAGCCACAATAAAGCCATTTAAAATTAATTTCTTAAGACATACATTGATGGTTGCATGTACTTAATAATGTACTCAAAAAGTTATCACAGAACACCGAAACTTTATTTACATGTAAGTCACACTATTTGTACTTATAAAACATAGTACATCCCTGACTGTGTCTTAATTTACTTTGCTTGTTTGTTCTTTACTTTGTATACATACCTGCAAAGATGTTTTTACAATGTTACAAGCCATGATATAATGATGTATGACCAGGTCTACCCTTGTATTTACAGAACTAAACTGAACATACACTATCATCACACACACACACACACTCAATAATCATGCATTTACACATTTCACGTATTATTTCACCATGTCATATAGCCGTGAGCCAACTGTATTGTCTGGCAATGCATTCTTATGGTTACTCAGTGCTTTAAAATTATTCTTTGTGTATTGTTCACTTTTGTCTGAGTGTCATTTTTGTAAATATACGGACACAAGAAGCACTCCGGTCCTTCGAATAATGCAACTACTGATAGCTTTGTCCATTCCCACTGTTGCATTAGCAGACTGTGGAGAGGGAGCTCGTGAGAGTCATCCTTGCCCCCTTCAGTGTATACAGCATATGTACTTTTTGCATGCTTTAAAAAATCAACTCAGAGTATGTTACTAAATGAATACACTTGTGCTTTCACAAATTTATTTTACTGTAGAGTCGTCAAACTTCTCTGTTAGTAAAGAACTCACTGGATGTTGAGCTGTTCAATCGTAGTTTATATTAAGCTTTAGTCTCTGTTTGTGGGACTATTAATTTGTACCCAAAACACTTTATAGGCGAGTGAGCGAATCAAATGTATAGCCACACCAGAGATACTAATTTGAGCAAAGAATTAAGTATCAAATAATAAATTGATAGCCCCTGAGTCAAGATGTTTAGTCCTTTATTAGCTAGATTATGGTTTACTCTTTAAAGTCTAAAACCGAACATTGTATTGGCAAACAATATAGAAAGAGATAGACAGTAAAGTGTGTGGCATTATGTGTGCTTTAGTAGAGAAAAACAAATATTTCAATTTTGTTCATCTATTATTACGCTTTCAGTTTAGATATTAAGAAATTAGTAATTTCTAAATTAAGTTAGTGGACTACACACTTCTTTTTTTATTTGAAATACAACGTTTCGATCGAAGTTTCTCGATCTTCTTCAGGTGGAATATTTAGATCGAAGTTGCTCGATCTTCTTCAGGTGCAATATAATTTCAGTTATATTCCACCTGAAGAAGATCGAGCAACTTCGATTGAAACGTTGTATTTCAAATAAAAAAAGACGTGTGTAGTCCACTAACTTAATCTAGAAATTACCGATTCCACGTCAAGAATGACCCTTCTAAATCATACAAGAAATTAGTAGCTAATAATATTGATGATAATGATATTGTAAGGTCAAAAAAGTTTTCATACTCTTTCAATAATGAAGTAAGCAAAAACATTAAAGATAATGCGAGTGTAATGTTTCTTGCATAGTAATTACATTGGAAGTTATGTTTGGATGCATGTGTTACCTAAATTGCAGAGCATTTTTTGTAGCTTGTAAACAACTATTTTTTGTATTTCGTTTATCTTGGCACATTATTAATTAAATATCTAGAAACAATATTTTAATGTACATTAATAATTGTTATATATTTCTTTTAATTAGGTATAGCAGGAAAAAAATATTTGGATAGAATATTTAAGAATTCTATCAAGACATCACAGGGTACACGTTACAGGACAGGTACTAATTATATTATGAATATAAACATGCAATGCAATCCTATTGTACTAGTGTAGTGAGCGAAACTCCCAATTCTTATTATGGATTACTCTTCAAAAGTCTGAATAAAGAAAATTGTATTGGCATGCAATATAGAAATAGATAAGAGATAAGCAGGAAAGAACCACTCACCCTAAGCTTGTCTCCTGGTAGAACATGAATGACTAGTAACATGAATAGTGAGAGAGTGAAACGTGTGACAGTATCAAGGATGTTAAATTAACTATCAAGTACAATGAAGCATTTGGTTAAGAATTGGTTATTGTTAAATATATACTTGCAGTAATCATAATGACATATATACGTCGTTTTAATCTTACGCAATATTTTTTAATTGTTCTCTGAAGTAGATTTAAGCTAGCTCATTCTCTAGCTGAAAAGTATAGGCTAACTCATTCACCTACTCAAATACAAGAATGAAATTTTATTTGTATTTGTTTTATTCGTGTTGTTTAATGATATAAATTACTTCCAGCTATATATAATATAGATATATGCACATAATTATGTATACTCTATTTCTTGTCTTAGGTTATTTTGGAAGAAAATATTCAGATGCAAAATTGAAGAATTCGGACAAGTCAACAACACATGGTACACGTTACAAGACAGGTATTAGTTATAACAAAAATACAATTATTATATTTGTTGAGTGAAGTGAGCAAGCACCCTATTGGGTACACATTATTACACATTATTAGATTAGACAAAAGATGGACTCACTATATTGACATGTTTCTATATTATTATCGAGCAAGTGAAGATAGATACTAATAGGGGTGAACAATTGTAAATAAGATATACATTATTATGTTGTATATTTAGTATGTGTTAACTGGACAGTCTAGCATTAGATATGGAACTGTGCTTGTCTATAATAACTACAAATTGCTAAACCCATTACTTTATTATCTATAATATCTAAATTTATGAATGCTTTTGTAGAGAATGAAAAATATATCACTTTCATTCACTCTTATATGATGCTTTCATTGTAGGTATTAACAAAATGGTTGCAAGAAATATTGGCGATAAGAATATCAGGTCAAAAAGGTTCCCCCAGTCTTTCAAAGGTAAGTGAAGAAATAAAATATGATTAGAATATAGAATCTCTTGCATGAAAATTAAATTTTAAGTTACATTGGATGCATGGATTACAAGAGAATTTGCAGAGTATTTTTTTGTCTTCTCTTAGCAATTCTCATTTAACAACTGGAACAACAATCTGTGTAGTATCTGATAGTATTATATTTTTAATTTAATTAGGTTTAGCAAAAAAAGATTTACACACAAAATTTGAGAATTCTATCAAGACATCACATGGTACACGTTACAAGACAGGTAATAATTATTATTAAATATTATTTACTTACAATCAATCATTATTGTACTAGTGTGCAAAACACTGAATTCTACAACATTAATACACATACTAATATGAAGTTATAAGTCACTTAAAAATTATTTCATTTTCATTCATTTTATTTACATATTTGTTTTCCTTGCAGATATATATGTTATTTAAATGTTTGTGTTGCTTGCAGATATTAAGAAAACAAATTCCCATTATCATGATATTAATTTTGGTGATATCAATGAAAGATCAAGAAACATCGCAAAGTCGTACCTAGGTATTCAAATTTAATTGAGCTCACTATCATCACATCACTAGTTATATGTAACGTTTATTTATTGTTGGGTGTAGCTATACAATTATTGTTTTTTTTGCGAACCATATAGCTATTATAGGTATACATAATACATACATATTATATTCAATTATTATATGCATTAGAAAAGAAGAATCTAGACATGGAACTCAAAAATTCGGTTGAACTATCTCAGAGTAAAAACATCTTTGCAGGTATGTATATAAAGTAAAGAACAAGCAAGCAAAGTAAATTAAGACCCAGTCAGGGATGTACTATGTTTTATAAGTACAAATAGTGTGACTTACATGTAAATAAAGTTTCGGTGTTCTGTGATAAGTTTTTGAGTACATTATTCAGTACATGCAACCATCAATGTACGTCTTAAGAAATTATTTTAAATGGCTTTATTGTGGCTATACTTATCAACAATTTACAAACTATAAACTTTGCATTCTTATTGTATGCATAAAGTGGTATTTGGCGAGCGAGCGTAGCGAGCGAGACACTTACAGGGGTAAAAATGAAAAAATCGGGGATGTTTGTTTATATATATGGACGTACGTATGTCATTTTGTACTTTGACCCTCCGTATTTTTGTGTTCGCTCCACGTTCGACCCCGTCCCAAACTTCACTAAACAGAATCCTCCGGTTTAGCGATCATTACCCGTATCACCTTAGAAATTGAATTGTTTACGGCTTTGAATTGTTTTGGGGTGCAGTTAAAACTCAAAATCTTGTGGGAGCTCCATTTCTATTCGAGTTAGTGGCGGTGGTAAGTTAATGCGCTATTTGTCACAGTTATAAGCCCTAACTGAACAGTATTTACTTAAAAATGCAACCACGAAGGTAAGTCTTGCGTAGGTATGTTCAGTTGTGTGAAAGTATTGTGCGTTACAACTACTATTAAGAATATCACAAAGAAAATTTTAAATAACGTGATTTGATTTTGTTGCTTCTTTTTCAATTCAAACTGTTGCGGGAGCGGTTACTATGACATTGAAACCCCTTTACCTCATAGTAATGTAAAAACTCGACTTTATTTTAATAGCTTGAGTGTTAGTTGCTAAAATTAAATTTAACAATAGTGTAGTTTAAGGCTCGCTCGCCATTTGTGCTCAAGCACACCACTAGTGTATATACATTGTTAACATTAGGTAATAAAGTTATCTCGGAAGTATCAGTATTGTATAAAGAAGATGCAAACAAACCTAAGTATGGAAACAACAGTCACCAACGTCTTGCTGCTCTATTTGCTGCTTCACTGATTAGTTTCGGGATTGTTGCATTCACTATCACTATTATCATAGCCATAGTGTTCTATTATAAAAAAGTCAAAGAAAGAAAACAAATTCAAGATGTAGAAAATGGATTAAGCCGGAATTTCAACTCACATCCATCAGTAAGAAAAGACAGAAAAGGACCTAATGGAGTACGACTAAAGACAGTTAGGTAAGATATAACCAGTGGGACTGTTGAGCAAGTGATTAAAATAAATAATTCTATTCAATGTTCACATCTATAGATTATATCATTGCTTGTAACATTGTAATTAAGTAATAACTTAAGCCCACAATACTATTATAAATGCTTTCCTGAGACGGTATTATAGATTGCAACACTGCGTAATAAAGTAATAACTTACAATTATCAATGTATTCCTGAATGTTGACTGCATTTTGTAGAATTCAACAATCAAAGTCAGAGCCAGATTTATACACTCTACCAGTTCCAGTAAACACCAGCTTAATCCTATCCAAATCCTGTGACAATATTGCGGATTCTGTGGCATTAGACTTAGACAATTATTCACTAAACATGAATCGAGAATACAGTGGAGTTCAGTTAACAGATCACAATGAGACCAGTAACATAAATATGGTGGCATCAAATTATGACATACCTACACCTTGTTTGACTAACGTAAGCCCAGTGCACGAGATTTCCGCTGCTGAAGACCAACTACAGGATAAAGAACACGAGGAGACAAAGACCACTCCGGTATATAGTCATCTTTTTCAAGGAAAACATGTAAACACATTGAGGAAAATATCCACCAGTGAAGATCTGCCTCAAAATGAAGATCACCAGGAGATAAAGACCACTCTCATTTATGTTCAGCCAATTTGATGATATTTTCGGTCTATTTGAGATAACATTTGAAATTATAAAACTTAGCTATCATAATACAGCTAGCTAAAAGGGTTTACTGTTGAATAAACATGGCTATATTAGTTGAAATACAGAGTAATAACAAGAAAGTAATTGGAATGACTTTTCTAAAGACACCCATGACTGAGTACATGAACACAGAGATTTAATATAACTATAGTAAAGTATGGCATGTGTGTTTTTGTAAATTCACCCGATTCAGAATATTGCCAGAATAGTTTGTATGTAGCAACTTGTGATATGATACTCTTGGCATAGTCGGATAACACAATAACAATGCCCTCAGCAGAGATGTTGGTATACTCTTATGAAGGCACACACTAGATCATCATGGACAAACAAGTTTAGATATTCATGCTTAGCCCGGTACCAAAGCATGTCTAGCTCAGTAGTGGTGGACTATATTGCTGACCAGTCAGCTATAGGGTAGCTGCAAACAAATCATTCTCTGTGATTTAATGTTGCGGATGGAAGAGGACAATGTCTGGTGAAGGGCAAAATGAAGATTGTTTTACATCTTGACATTTTTTTGTGTACGCATTTTTTGAGTGTCTTCATCAGCACTGATTTGGGATAGGAATCAGTCATGGATGTGACAAATTTGTGAGCAGGTCATAAAACATATCCTCAGCTTCAGTTGGGATGATTGAGTTTATAGCCTCGGAAGTGACTGCAGAAAGAGTTGTAAGATCGGTCTGTTCCGCTTATATCCATCGGTGTTTCGAGCTGATCCTGATAAAACATCAATATAGCTATAACAATTTATCTGACTGGACGTGGAGGAGGCATTAACTGTAAGTAGTGCGTTTTATATCTCAGCATTCTTCTGGTCAGAATCATAAGCTCCAAATATATCCTGAAACTTCCAGAATGGTATAAATTATACTCCTTGATCTCCACATAACCTAATGTTGTTATGGAGTGTAGTGTTACTACTATAGGTGCTTTACGTTTCCAGCATGTGCAGTTCCTATGAACTAAAGGACACATATGTAGTAGAATGGGCTGTCTTGTGTATAGCAAACAAATGCATTGAAAGTTATTCTATCATGATATGTATTTAATAGTTGTTCACTCGTGCTGTGTCCAATATATACAGGATATAAGAATTTCTTGCTTAATGTCAAGATGGAAGCTCATTCAGATGTTGTGATCCTACAAGAAGATGATTAAGATTAGGCTAAAGAAAAGAGAGCTTTGAGTTATATCTCACAGCTTAAGTTTTAGTTCATGTTTAGTTTTCAGGAGCCTAAATGTAGTGTTTAGAACTCTAATGAAGTGGAAATAATATATATAACTATCTTAAAGTCAAAGTTCATTTCCCACCCAGTATTGCATAGTATAAAGACAGGAAATTCAATTTCCTATCTGTATACTATGTAGTATATTCTAGTTCACTTCATAGTTTACCATGCTGCTTACACTGCACATGTGCATCTTCAGTATACTTCAGTAGATGAACTAAAAACAGACAGACCCTGTATTATTTGACATGCGGCGTTCCTTGTATATTCATGTAAACTTGCAACATAATGCGTACTACCTAGTCAATGTCATGTAAAGTATGAATCATTCAGAAATCATCCAGTATTCTCATGTATACTTGACATGGTTCATCCTGTATATTCCATGTCAACTGTTTTCATGAAACAACAACTCAAATATAATCCCATGTAAGTACTACATATACATACTTGTATACTCCAAATTGCTATGAACAATGTTGATCGTCATTTTTAAATTCTATCATAATCATGAATAAAAAAATGTTAAATGATGAATGACAGTCTGATGTGGTGGAATTGTTTATTTCAGCAGTTACAGAGCAGATATCTGAAGAAATAAAACTCACAAAATAATAGACCATTATTGACATATCCATATATCACAAAAATAGATGACAGATAATTATAGAGTCTAAACATACTTTGTTAAACTAAAGATTGCACATTAAAATAATATCACAGATACTTAATCAGATTGAAAAGTCAAAAATACTTATCAAATTAAAAAAACAACACACAAATGCTTAGCCAAAGTTAAACAACAACAACAAATATGCACATTATGCCACAAATAGATAAAAAATATTTAACCTAATTGGCTTCCATGTTATCACACACACTTTACCGAAGTACAAGATCATACTTACTTTGTCAATGGAGTTTACCATACCAAATGATCACACATGCCTTACCATACCAAGAGATCACAGATACTTTACCAACCAAGAGATGGTTGGAGAGTTTTGTGAGAAAATATTTTAGACCAAAATGCATAGATTAGTGACAAAATTTGAACAGATGAGTGGTACATCATTGATAAAGGTCTTACATTAGCTCTGTATTATTATGTTGTTGTTGTTTGAAAAAGTAAAACAACAATTGAAGCACACGGCTACTAATATGGTTTAGAATGTCAGTGCTAACTAAAGTTTGTATATACTTTACAACGAGCTCCGTCTGTAAATGATTGACAAGGGAACGTTGACTACCTGCGCATCATTGATTGCTAAATTCCGCCTACAGCTAAAAGGAGAGCTGCAGATGCTGGAAATCATTGCACGTTCTGCTATTAGTGAGAACATTCTATTGTAGTTGTTATGAACGTAGTACTGATATTGACGACGTAAAGACTTATAACTGGTATTAATCTGAATGTTGGTTGTGTAAAAGTTTATGTCAATATCAGTAATTTTGAGATAATGTTACATTAAAATACACCTGTAAGATTACTGTAGGGACTTACCCCCACGATCAATTACATCTTAATTACGGTAAGTTATATATAAATTAATAACTAAAATGAAAGCAACATTTGAAAGTATGAAATTGAAATCTTTGTCATTCGCAAAAATAGCAAACATTTTTTTTTAGAGAGAAATATATTATGGGTTTAGTCCTTTAGTCATTTATTTCTAATAACCATTATTTCCTTAGATAATTACACATACCAAAACACTATAAGTTAACCCTTTCGTTCCCAATCCCGCTTAAAAGCGGGTGAAGACCGGTTGGCTTCTCCGAATTTTTAAAAATAGTTACTTTATAGCTAGAACCTTCAGATTGCATACACAGGTGCCCAATGCATTGGAGAAGCATCTAAAATAGCTTTCAGCCAGGGCTGCTTCGACAGTACCTCACAGCAGTTGCGTTTATTTCTTCCTCGGCAAAAAAAAAAAACATCGGTTCTCCGTCGAATTTTAAAAAAAGTTACCTTCTTCACAGCAGCTTCATTTATGGATCCAGTCATCTCCAGAGCTTTGTAGAAGCAGCGAAAAATTGCTTGAGCCCAGTAGCCTTCCATAACACATTGAAACAACCGCTTCTTTGCCGACCAAGACTTTGCGGTTTGACATACTGTCTTCTTTTTTTTTTTATAAAATCGCCAGTTCAACTGGGGGCCTCCCCATTACGTACAGTCTTAGGTAATGCTTATTACATCATAGGAAAAAAGTGAGCGTGTCGTGTGATCCAGGTAACTATGCAAAAAAATATTTTTTTTCGAAGTCAATTTGGAAAAATGGCGTCTACCAGTTACAGTGCTGTGGAAGTTTTAGACTTGCTTGATACTGACTCTAGCGACTCAGGATCAAGCGGAGAAGAGGGAGACGACATCTAGGGCTATAGGAGGCCCTGTATCAGGGTTGGGGACCAGACCCGTCAACTCTGACACTGACAATGGAAGTCAAGAAGATGATCGATGTAAGCTTGTCTTTCTCTTGAAAACTAGCAAGCTTCTGTTGTGGAAAGGACTTATTTATAGCTATATTGAGATAGAGAAAGCTGTTTAGCTATAATATATATATATTTCATTGAGTTTTGAGATTTGAAAGTGGGTTGTGGTTTGTTGATCAATTTCAAATTTTCAAAAAAATTTAATTTTTTTTACCAGAATGTACTACTAGGACATGATGTGTATGCAGTCATTGACCCAATTGTGAAGAGGGATTGTGAAGAGGACTCAGATGAGGCAACAGGAGCAGAGTCTTCCAGTGATGAAGGAGATGCCAGACCTGGCGAAGTACACTCGGAGCCCCACCCCCCCCCCTCCCAAACAAAAATCCTGTATGAAACCCCATACAATACATCATAAAGTTGCAATTATATAGGATCATGAACAATTTGTTGTTTGTATTACAAATATCTTTGTTGTTTGTGTTTTTGTGTATATGAAATTGTTTTGTAGTGGAGCTCAACGTCCGATGGCATATGTTCCTTGTGGACACTCATAGATGTCTCCTATACATGATCACAATCACCACCAAACACAACAAACAACATATTTTATTGTTGAACTAATATAATATTGGTATAAAGTACATCAAACAATATTATTTCTATTTTTTTTTTATTATTATTGATGAGAAAAGTGGAATTTTTTTGGGAAATTTTTTTTTTTTTTTAAAGTAATAGTAGAGGGCCTAAATATTATTCAATTTTCTCAATCAAAAAATGAGGGGAATCCCAAACTCTTGGTCTATTTAGTGATATATGGTTGCTATGGGGTTTTCCCAGCCAGCATCGAGTTAAAAAAATAAAACGGTAATGCACTATTCCGCGGTAGAAGATTAGATTTTTCCGTGCGCGTCCAAACAATTCGGGAACGAAAGGGTTAAACTTGATACATTAAATTCGGATATGATTATGCTTTCAAGATCCCTAGCTTATGTTTGTACATGATGTAGTGTATATCAGTAAATTTGTACTCAGTGTTTATTTCCTGTCATATTTTTTTATACCGTTTTACTGTGACTCAGGTAATAATTGCACTAACCACATTCTACTCACATTCAGATTAGAATTGGCATCTGGAATGTAGAATGTATGACATTACTGTGTTCATTATAGGATAAAGAGAGCTGCGTTTGTAGTTTTCACTGGTGTTGGTAGGTTTGTTGAATACAGTACTGCATGTTGATCCAGATGGATTCCAATTCCAATCTGAATGGTAATTGATAGCAGAGTCTCCTGAAAAACTTGTGTATATTGCATGCATTACGGAGCTGTTAATAAACTCAGTAGCATCCAAGTTGTTGCCTGCTAAATGTTTGTTACATAAAATGAAGTACTGAATTTACGAATTTATACAGCTTACTGATATTTAGAAGGAGTAGATTGTTGTTGGTGTAAGTTCCTAGAGAAATCTTGCAGCTATACTTTGATGAAAACGGAATTTTACAATTACTGATGTTGACATGAAATTGTGCTTCATCAACAATTGGATTCATGCCTGTAATGATATCTTTATCTCATCTAAATGGTCCAATGTTGTAAACCAAAGTTGTCCATTTTTACCTCTACAATACAGGTCTAATTCTGAGGAGTAGGGAAGGGGTAAATTTCCAAGCAAATGCTTCAGAACTTGCTCAATATTTTCTTTCCATTGACTGGAAAGTTGTGCTAAAGAAATAAAATCAATAAATATATGATAGCTATAGTTAACTTATGCAGTTCATTAACTTACACGTATTTATAACCAACGTCAATATCAACAATAACTTTATAGCAACCATGACCGAATGTTCTCGCTAATACCAGAACGCCCGATGAGTTCCAGCGTCCACAACTCTCCCTTATTATGCCAATTTTAGTAATCTGTGGTGCGCAGCAATCAACATTATCTTTGTCGACTATTTTCGCGAATGAAATGGAATGAGAAAAGGAGAAGATCTGAGTCGTGTGATACTTTGTTTTCTCCCTCTGAGGTAACAATAGCTCAAGCAGTAGCTGTAACTTCGGAATCAGTATCACATCAAACAGTATCGTGTCAGACTGAATTACTGTCATGTGATGTTGTCTCATAAGAAGAGTTTGACAATTTAAAGGAAGAGTTAGAGAAAATAAAGAAGGAACATCATGAATTACTTATGAAGAGTACAGAAAGAGAAGTAAATCAAGTGCCCTCACAATATCGACCATTTGATGAAGATTATATACTTCAAGGAAAGTGATGACAAAGTTCGTTTCTTTACAGGGCTAACTAATTGGGATATTTTGTCAAAGCTATTTCAGTTTGTTCTTCCACACTTTGTTACACATTCCTCCCTTTCAAAGTTCCAGCAATTAAGTCTTACTTTAATGAGGTTATGACTTGGAAGTACTGGAGTTGCACTTGGCTATCACTTTGGCATTCACCCTTCAACTGTCTGCAGAATATTTTCTGATGTAGTAGGAATGTTGTATGTGCGAACCAAGTTTTTAATTGTGTGGCCAGAGAGAGGGATTTTAAGAAAAACTCTTCCCATGGACTTCCGAAAAAATTGTCCTAACTGTGTAGTTATTTTGGACTGTTTCGAAGTTTTTATCGACAGACCGTCTGATCTTTTAGCCAGGGCTCAAACATACTCATCATACAAGCACCACAACACTGTAAAATATCTCATTGGTATTAGTCCACAAGGCAGTGTTAGCTTTATATCAGATGGATGGGGTGGACGAGTCAGTGACAAGCACATTACTGAGAACTCTAACTTGTTACACAATCTCCTCCCAGGTGATACTATTTTAGCCGATCGTGGCTTTGACATTAAAGATTCTATTGGACTATATTCTGCCACTTTATCGATTCCAGCCTTCACTAAAGGTAAAAAACAGCTGGAAGCTATTGATGTTGAACAGACAAGAACAATAGCTAATGTCAGGATACATGTGGAGCGTGTAATAGGGAATATAAGAAAAAAGTACAAGATATTAGGTAATTCACAGCCTGTTGATTACTTAAACACTAAAGATGATACTACATTACTGGACATGATTGTAACTGTGTGTTGTTCTCTCATTAATCTTTGTAATTCAGTTGTACCCTTTGACTAACTAGAATATAATATTTTGGACATGATTATGTGTTACATTTTTTGTACATGATTATGACTGATAATGTTCTGAAATCTTTGCAATTCACTTGACTTTATGTTGATAATGATTTGCTTTTTTTAAGTTTACGGCATTCTGGACAATACCATTTTTTAGACCTAGGAGCACTCTGGAGTTTCAAGCAGTCTAAATGAAACCACTGGTAATATAACAGCTATTATTGTCACATCCAATCATTTCCCCATATTCTCCTTGCTGACAAAAGCAATATTTCTGAATGCCTTGAGCTGATAGCCCGGATGATGAAGCTTCAGTGTCTGAAGAAGTACTTGATTCCTGAGAAATAACCTTTTCAGTTGAATTGGAAGCAGTCATGGCAATTTGTTCAGGACGAGAAAACCATCTGCCAAGAAGCTCGGGTAGTATCGCAACTTCAAAGAAATGCTTAGCTTTGGATAAATTTTCTTGCATGAATAAACTGTTGGGTTCTATGCGCTCTACATGCAGTTCCTTCTTAGTGAACACGATGAAGTCACAGAAGGAGAGACCTGTGCAGAATAACTGAGCTTGAACCTGTCCAGTATCACATAATTGTTCTTAACTGCATGTGAATTACACAACTACATACCTGATAATAATACTTGTGATTTGCTTTTAATTTTAATTCACCCGTACTCGATTTTTGTAAGCAGAAGTTTACATCATTGGCTGCAGTTTCCATGTCATCATCCTTATGACAAAATGGACACTAAAAAAAGTATAAAATAATGAGCACAAAGTTTTGAACAATTAAACTAACCTTTACTTCACATATTCCTAATTCACAACAGTTACAAGAAACTGTTCCATCTGGTGAAGCCCCAAGATATGGATGTGTAGCACTGATTACAACGCCAGATTGAGATAACTGTAACTGGTCATGATAAGATGTTTCACTATAGAGCTTGAGAGCTTCTTTCTCATGCTGGCATCCCCATGATGTTGCTGTAGTTCGTAAGCGTACTGTGTCTGCATGACATATGCTCATTATCAAACTCAGTGAGGGATTGGCTGGATCACTTTGACAAACAGACTTAAATTTAGATGCTGTTATTCTCCCTGCGCGAAATCTGAACCAAAGCCTGCAATCAGATTGGTCTCTGGTCTTAGCTTCAACTGCATTACATTGCTCTTTAGTTACAGCCAAAACAATTTTACTGGAAAGCTGCAGCAAATCATAATAACTTAAGGCTAGATAGGAAGGGTTGTATAGATCAGTAAGCACTTGAGGTAGATCCGCACTGAGTGCTGATGGAATGTACTTCTCACAGTACCCTGGAACTACTGACAAAACAGCTGGCTTAGCAGTTTTGCAACTGGCCAGAGAATCAAAAAAATGCTTCTTTTCTTCAAAAGTAGGCATGTTAAACTTCTTTCTTTTTCTGCTACAACCAGCTTTACTAACACCATCATCATTCATACCCTTAGCAGCTTTTTTCTTTTTCCCAATAAAATCAATTACTTTTATAGGTGCATATGATACAGATCGAACTGCAGGAGGCATAACCCAATAGGCACTTTTTTGGGTGACAGTAAGAGAGTCTCTTTTTTCTACTCCAGTGGAAATTACCCAAAGAAGGGATGCTACATGGGAGCATGATTCTCCTAAGCCAGCCATGCAGTCACAATGTGCAGCGAGAATCTTTCCTTCTGCTTGGCTTAAAATCCATGGAATTAGTGGCTTTTCAGACAATTTTTGAGAATGATTAACCTGAAAATAAATATTTTTTCATCAGCTAGCTTTATTTTTTTTGTTTTTACTAACCTTGCCAATTACAATTCTTCTGTTTCCAATTGGTTTAACAAGTACTTGTCTCACCCATCCCTTAACAAAATTTTGGTAACAGTCAAGGCTCTTGTAGTTCATCATATCTTGCTCAGAGTATGGACTAGGAGTGAGAATTAGGTACATACACACATGGACTTGTGTTATGGCTGGCCACAGGTCTAAGTCATCTTTCCACTCGTTTTTCTTAACTTCATATGGGTCAACTCCATCCACCAGCTCAAGTTTGTCCCCATACCTTCTCTTCGAAGCATCACTCACTAATGTATCTGAATACCCAGGCAAAAAACTAGCCATCATTAAGGCACACTCTGCGTTCAAGCCCAGCTGATCTAATACGCACGCATCTCATTAGTCTGTCCTCCAATATGGTGGATGGCAACCGTTGTTACGCAAATTAAGCGGAAGTGGGCGGGCATGCAATGGGTCTATAACAAGTCGTATCATTGAATGATAGATATTCTTAATCATTGATAGTTTTGGCAGATTTATATGAGAGGTGAATTGTGAAAGATAATTATTGTATACATCAAGTTGCACAAATCTCGCTGTATCTCCACCTTCCCGATAAGTTGTGACGATATTCTTGATGTTGCGGATTAGTTGCTACACAATTGAAGGCATTTAGTAGGAGAAAGACTAGCTCTGCTTGTGAGGCAAGTGAGACACAAGGCCAGGCTTCTTGAGATGGTTGCATTTTTGATTCTGTGTACAAAACAAGGATTTATTTCAGGATGATCAGCCTTGTCAGAAGATGAACATCAGTGATTCAATTTTGTGAACTTGCTCAGTCTTGATTGCAATCACTTGGTGAGAAATAATGTTTCGATCTGACCTTTGCTGGGCTACATACCAAGAATTAATTACTCATACAATGCCAGCTATATTATAATTATTGGCGAGCGAGCGTAGCGAGCGAGACACTTACAGGGGTAACACAATCGAAAATCGGGGATGTTTTGTTTAATTTATTTATTTGTATATGTATGGGACGTATTTATGTCAATTTTTTACTTTGACCCTCGCGTTTTTGTGTTAGTTATGTGTTCGACCCCGTCCCAAATTGCACTAAACAGAATCCTCTGGTTTATCGATCAGTACCCGTATCACCCTAGAAATTGAATTGTTTACCGTTTTGAAATCTTTTGCGGGTGCAGTTAAAACTTGAAAACTTAAGAGACTTCCATTTCTATTCGAGTTAGTGGCGGTGGTAAGTCAATGCGCTCTTTGTCATGGTTATAAGCCGTGCGCAACAGTATTTACTTGAAAATACATTGTCCACTAGATTACCACTAAGGTAAGTCTGTGTAGGTGCATGTCCAGTTGTGTCAAAGAATTGTGTGTTACTACTACTACTTAGCTAAAGAATATCACAAAGAAAACTTTGAAAAATAAAGTGTATTGTTTTGTTGTTGTTTTTTTCCTTAAATTCAAGCAGTTGCAGAGAGTTGTTACTATGGCACTGAAATCCCTTTACCGTGTATGCGAAATTTAAAAACTGGACCTTATTTTCAGTAGCTTCTGTGTTAGAAGTCAAAATCATTCATATAAAAATAGTATAGTCTTTAGGCTCGCTCGCCATTTGTGCTCAAGCACACCACTAGTTATTATTATTACTATTATTGGCGAGCGAGCGTAGCGAGCGAGACACTTACAGGGGTAAAAATGAAAAAATCGGGGATGTTTGTTTATATATATGGACGTACGTATGTCATTTTGTACTTTGACCCTCCGTATTTTTGTGTTCGCTCCGCGTTCGACCCCGTCCCAAACTTCACTAAACAGAATCCTCCGGTTTAGCGACCATTACCCGTATCACCTTAGAAATTGAATTGTTTACGGCTTTGAATTGTTTTGCGGGTGCAGTTAAAACTCAAAATCTTATGGGAGCTCCATTTCTATTCGAGTTAGTGGCGGTGGTAAGTTAATGCGCTATTTGTCACAGTTATAAGCCATCACAAAGAAAATTTTAAATAACGTGATTTGATTTTGTTGCTTCTTTTTCAATTCAAACTGTTGCGGGAGCGGTTACTATGACATTGAAAACCCCTTTACCTCATAGTAATGTAAAAACTCGACTTTATTTTAATAGCTTGAGTGTTAGTTGTTAAAATTAAATTTAACAATAGTGTAGTTTAAGGCTCGCTCGCCATTTGTGCTCTAGCACACCACTAGTTATTATTACTAAATACGCAATTAAATATAGTTGGAGTCAGATATATTATGTATATATGCCATGAAAAAGACATCCCATGTGGCAGAATGACAACATAGTGTATGAGTTGCTGATGAATGTTACTTTCAATAAATTTTAAAATGTCGCTAGAATGTCAGTCAGCATCAACAGATATTGCAGCTCATGGCTTGTGATAGAACACTTTACCTTGTAGAGCAAAGGCAGATTGTATGTAGTTTATGTACCCAGGAATGTTGTGGACACTTTCTATTTCGTGTTTGTCTGATAATTCAATAAGAAATACATCTTGCACAACAGGTTGGTACTTGTGTTTAATTGTGTAGCTACATTCTCAACTTCTACATGTTATAGCTATTAGAATATTGAATGAATAATCAAATATACTTAAACAGACAAAAAAAAATTTACAGTAACTAGGCACAAAAAAAAACAATGATAATTTGGGCTTCAACACTAATAATTATGATAGAAACGTGACAGCAATTGTTTTGTCAATCAATAAGACAACTTGCACTAATCATTGATAAGAAGAATATTGATATATCATTTTCAAGAAGTAATCTATATAGATCCACACATTTCTTAATGCTCCCTACCCCCAATTTGAAAACTTCCATATTCCTTTTTCTGGTCCGAGATAGGTACCACTATGAGGGTTTTATTGAGGAACAGTACTTTCCATGTGATCAGGTGGCAAGAACTCTGCAGTCTATCTGCACATGTAGCTTAGTTAAAGAAAGACTAGAAGGAATGAAATCTTAAACTTGATCCAATCAATCTATTATCTTACTTTTAAACTTTTTTTTCTAGTCTTCTTTGCTTATAAACTCTGAAGAATGATTGATTTTTAATACTTTCCATATTGTAGAAGGTGAAGCAGAAGAAGAAATTTGAACATTCTCTATAATTTCAAGAATATCATATATCATATCTTCATGTGATCAGGTGGCAAGAACTCTGCAGTCTATCTAATTTTACAGTAACTTAACACAAAAAAATAACAATGGTAATTTGGGCTTCAACACTAATAATTATGATAGAAACGTGACAGCAATTGTTTTTTCAATCATAGGACTACTTGCACTAATCATTGATAAGAAGAATATTGATATATCATTTTCAAGAAGTAATCTATATAGATCCACACATTTCTTAATGCTACCTACCCCCAATTTGAAAACTTCCATATTCCTTTTTCTGGTCCGAGATAGGTACCACTATGAGGGTTTTATTGAGGAACAGTACTTTCCATGTGATCAGGTGGCAAGAACTCTGCAGTCTATCTGCACATGTAGGGATCAAGTGAGCCAGCCCATTGTGTTTGAGTGTCACTCTAACAGGCAAAAACCACACTTGTTCTAAATAACAACATAATAAGCAGTCATTTTATTGAATTGATATGGAGATCCTCAGAGTCATATGAATGAAAATCTGGTGATTTATAAGTGCTATCTTTCTGTTATTCACTACATTAACAGAGCTTCCTTGTTAGACATGGAGTTCTAATAGTGGTCTGAAATCCAATTGTACCTCATCGACCTATAAAAAAAATTAGATTTTAATTGCAATTTGTCATAATCAGGATGCTGGAAAGGACTATGAATATCATTGCTAAGGTCCATGCAGTTTGTGTGTTTGTGCAATAAGACTCGTCCTATCTAAACATACTATGAAGCTTCAGCCAATAAAGAAAAAAAGTAATAAGAAAGTAAACTAAAACCAAAGCTGTTATTTTCTTGCCTTTATCATTAAAAAGAAGTGCAGCATAAACACCCACCTGGGTTAATACCTATGTGAATGTAGAATTATGTATCTTTTGCATAAGTCAAGATTATGCAGTTTGTATAATAATTGCTAAACTTTAATCCAACATTATGCATCCCTCAATAACTTGAAGTAAAATTAAGTGCCTTAGGAAATGTAGAGGTTTTTATAAGGTTGCAGTTTTCAATCCTGTTCTAGTTGTGAGATACAACCTAAACAAGGGACAAGTTTGTTCAACATTCACAACCTGGAAATGGAAAGAAGCATATTGTTGGTGAATCAAAAAGTTGATTACAAAATATGAGCACAAAAAGTTACATTAAGGCTACATATCTTTAGATTGCCTGAACTTAGATCCTGTTCATGTAGTTCTAGAAGGCATCATTCAGTCTATTTAGGCCAAAATGAAATTACATGTAGCTATGCAGCCATTGACTACAGCAGTGATAGGTTCATCAAAAAGACCTGTGTTCCTGACAAAAATCAATTTAACTTCTAGAAAATTGCAGATTTTTAATGACTGTATGGCAAAGTGTTTCAATGCCATAGATCACTAGTAGCAACTATTAGACTTGCTAAACATAAAGCAAAACAAAAATATGCATATAATATATAATAAGGATTTACTGCACCGTGTAAATGTAGCAATTACGTTCATTTTTGGTAGTTGTAGCTACTTTACTTTAACTGTGACACAAACACTTTCACACACACTTGTTCACTGGATACTAACACAAGACTAACTTAATAACTTTGAGTAAGAACAATACTGTTGCATAAGGATAAAACTACAAGCAGCACATTAGGCAAGATAACTTACCACCACTGCTAATTCCAATAGAAAATGAACTCCGGAGAGTATTAGCCGTAACGGTGTCCATAAAAAATCAGATAATGCCAGACACAACCTAATTCAAATAGGGAAACAATTAATGACATCTGTAAAGATTGATAAACCCAAGGATTATGTTTACTGGAGTATGGTGAAGGGGTCAACCACAATGCAAACACAAAAAAGTGATGTCATGTGTACGTCCGCACATAACATTATATAAACAAACAAATATCCCAGATTTCAAATTGTTTTACCCCTGATAGATAGTATCTCAATAGCTTCGCTGGCTCACCAATGATTAAATAGCCACATTGTGATACTTCAATTATTGACCTTTGAGATATTCTAAAACATGCACTCAGAAAGTATTCATATTCTTACAAGACTTACTGCAAAAAATGGGTCATGTTGACCTCATTTTTTCAAACAATTTCTTGTAATTGCACAATTTAACACACACAAACAATAAACTAATCACAGTTATGGTAACTTCCAGAACAGACCCTTTTACCACATGGAGCCCATGAAGAGTGTGAAGCAATGCCACTTTAATGACTCCCAAAGTACTAATCTTTCTTTGGATGATTGATGCATATAATCAAGGAAGAAGTATTAAGTTGTACTTACAAAATTGATTATCAAAAATGATAATTTAGTTAAATATAAAGAAAAATATACAATAAATAACAGGATAACATAAAAAAACAAATGACATAATAGCTGACCACAAATATTATGAATTTCACACATATCAGCTGCTAGTATACTCTGCTTGCAGCCGTGAACAATTTTCATACAACTAATAGGAATGTGTTGCAATTGCCCAGATTGAAGCTCAGTGCAAAATGAACACTACAAGCACAGTGCAAAATGAATGGCATAACATCTTTAAAGGAGAGTGCAAATTGTAATTAACTTTTTTCATTGAAATAGTTCTATATGTGGGTCAGAGCCTTACGATTAGTAAGATTTAATTAGGATGTGACATTTCATATTGCAACTACTTGCACTAATTCTTCCCTGGATAAATTATGGAAACATGGTAAATATATTCAGCTATAAGAGTTCCCATGAATTCAGTAAAGGACTACACAACTCTATCTGTCCTCAAAGAAGGAACATGACGTATAAGTCTGAGGGAAATGGCTGTACCATTATGACTATGTACTGCAGACTTGTGTGAAAAGAAAGATAAATATTTTCGTGGTCATTCTAACATTTTCATCTCTGTGAATTTACTGCAACAAGTAGGCCCTGCCAGATTATGCTAACATTTTTTCTGGAATAATAGACGTGAAATAGCATATTGAAATTATTCTAGAATAATAAAAGTATTTAAAAGAATTATAAAAGTAAGTAATGAGAATAATCAGTGTATACAGTCCATAATTATCAAGGAATATCAATTGTGCGGTTTAATTCTCTTTTTCGTGTACAACTAAGGGCAAATATTTGGATATGTGGTTAGAAGTTATGTCTTCATTACTGGATTAATGCAGCTGGATTTGTGTTGGTCACTCAGTGATTATGTACTTCCAAAATGAAAACAGTTTGAAATACTTGGGATAGCTGATAGCTCAAGCGCAGAGACAGCAAGTCATCTGGAGAATTATGCTGAACAGTTTCTCTTCTTGAACAACTGTAAATTATTACCAGCCAACCTGCAAAGTTGAAGGGAAGAGAAGGTGCATCCATTTTTTAGCATATTATAAAGTTAAGGTTTTCTTCACTAAGGAACTTTATTCAGCTGCAGCAGAGCATGTTTTTATGTAGTCCTTGAACATTTTTAAGGAAATGTTCACAGTTATTACTGAAAAAATAGCTAGCTATATTGAGTCTTCCATATTGAGTAATTCAGTATAACAGTAAGATAGCCTGATACTTTTGCTCATTCATTTCATAATGTAACAGCAATCAACACTATTTAACTTATTGGATCAATAAAAGAATAATAAGAAAAGTTATTGAATAATAATAAACTATTCGTTTGGAAAATAACACAACTTTTAGAACAACAAAAAGAAAAATTCTAACAAACAGTGAGCATAATCAAGCAGGCCCTAGCAGAAAGCCTATTTTAAAGATAATGAAAACCCTCATCTCTCAAGCAAGTTTTATATCGATGAAGTACTTGCAAGCCAGCTCATCTGAATCTCCATGTTTTCAAGAAACTAATGCAAAAAATTACGCCTGCTTGTGGACATTAATCAAGTCCATCGCTTGTAACATGAAAGGGGTAGTAGTCCTTGTTGAATCAGAGGACTCTCAGATAATAGAACATGAAACAAGCTTGTATCAGAATATTTAATGAGAAAAACCTCAACTATGATGTGAAGATGTTCAAGTAGAGCTACTTGTTAAAATGAAACTAAATGTACTTAAACAATGAGCAATAGTTGACTTCAAGTATTTCATAGTGTACTTACCCTTTCTGCCTGAATTTTCTAAGATGTGGAATGACATGCATAATCAAAGCACCTGGCATTAAGAATTACACCATTGATATAGTCATATGTACCTGTCTGAAAAGAATCCATTGACAAAAATAACAAGTTCTTGAATTAGTGTATAATGTATTGAAAAATAGTTTGATAACCTCTACAATATTGTCAATTTTTTTGTTAGCTCTAATTATCGGCACAGTTCACACTTTTTTTTTATTGTTGTCAATGCACTCTTAGGTGTTGCTCAATGTCTATGATGACCAGGTCTTCCAAACCACCACACACACACTGGAGAAGTACAACATCACACCAGCTTAGTGAAGACAAAACCACAAAGCTGTTTCTGAATTTTTATGTTGAAGCTAGAGTTCAAAAAGCATGCCAAGGATTCTCCGTTTTATACCTTGACCTTTGGAAGGAATTGATCAGAATGTAGCAAACAAGGCTACAGGTTTCATGTGAGGAGAACAATAGTAAATTATGAATGTGACCTCTGCGGTTATACTCAAACCTTAGCTCATGAAGATTAACTGCACCATTGAAGGAGTGGTAAGTGTGAAAATGTAGATGAATAATTAATGTAATAATATAAATTTATATCTAATGAACACTACAGTAATAGCTGCTGAATACACGAAGAAATGATAAGACTTAATAAATATCAAAATAACTTAATCTTAGTAGAAGAAATTCTAACTGCAAAACAAAGCACACAATGATGAAAAGATATATAACAAGAATGATTAAAGAAAGTGAAAAATTTATTAGAAATTGATAAAAAATCAAGTGAATAATTCTGTAATAAAAGAGTTTGTTAAGACTTTATAACTGCAGTCTGAATTTCCTTAGCTAGAGTTGACAATTCCATATCTTCTAATAGTTCAATTAGACCCTCCCACGTAGGAGGATAGGAGGTAGCCTCTTCTTCATTGCTCAGCCATACGTGGAAAACTTCTTGACAACGATCTTCTACTCTAGGATAGTTCATTTCTATTCTTTGAGTGTGAGCAGGAGTGAGTCCCAATAGAGAACTGGCATCTCTCCATTTAGGACTGACTTCATCTATAATGCGTAGCTTTTGTTTCTTTCCTTCAGCATCCATCCACTTTAGAAGAATGAGGTTTTTCATAATTAGAGGATAAACTAAAAGTTTAAATAAAATACATAATGCTTTTGTAAAATGTCTAGCTAGCTGATAAAATTAGCTTCTTAACAAAAATTTAGATTAATAGCCCATAACGATGTTTGATGTATTACCATCTAGTTAGTGGACAAACAGAAACACAATTAATTTATTAAGTGTAGTATATGTATATTTCATAGAGGATGCACCAGTAATAGCAATAATATAGTTTCTTGTGGTAAATAGTAAAACCATATTGTGATGCAGAATGGTTTTATGACTTGCATATTAAGTTTCTGTCAATCTAAATGGTAACAACATTTTTAGACCAACCATGATAAAATTTACTCTAAAGCATGTATTGTCTATTCAATTCACTTATACATTTTTACTTGCTATATAATTATATTGGTAGGTTATCAGGCTGATGTGAAAGCTGTTTTTGCTCATAATTTGGATAGGGATAATACTTACACCAGATTGTATCAAAAATTCAAAACATTGCAATTTGAGATCTATAATATAATTATCCTCCAATTACCAATCACTCTATTCCTAACATTCAAGAAATGAACCATTTCATTCTATTATTACCTTGTATATTTGTATACTGCAGTGTTGTAGAAAAGTCTGGATTAGAAATTTCAGCCATTTCTGCATAATATGAAGTAGATGAACAGTACGCAAATAATTGCAAATTTTTATATTGTAGAGTATTGTATATTTCATTCAACTTATCAGTTAAATGAATGAATGGATAAAATGAACTTTAGCAACTTACAGTTTGTCCTTAATTTTTATACACTTCATCTTTTTTTACACAGTAATTAGGGAAAAATAACTAAATAAAATATTTCAGCATTGTCTGATTATTAATTATATTAAAGTAAATTTGTATTAGAGTGAATACTTATTAAATACATAAAACTCATGGAAATGTAAATTTATTGAAAAACTTGACAACTGAATATTATTTGGTATTATAAAGTAATTTTTTTAAGTGTAAACATGTACGATTTTAAAGTTTTTTCAAATTGAAAACCAAAATTTGAGCATTATAATTCTATTAGCAAGTACCCTGCCACATAGTGGCGCTTGACATTGCAAGGTAGAAATGCAGTAGCACAAGTTATCTTTCTCAGTTACCATTCTCTACCATTGCTCAAGGTTACATAAGTTTCCCTCTCCTGCTCCCTTTTTTCTGAACTATCTTAGCTTGTCTTATATCACACCTATCCTTTCTTCAGCTCTTCTTCTGAGTCAGGGATTTCCTTTATCATATTTCTCCTGCTTCTGAATTTCTGTCCAATTTTGAGAAATTTTTGTCTTCTATTTCATACTGTCGCCTACCTTTTGGAAACTAACCCCCGCCTTTACTCATCGATTCCACCCAATTTCTAGTTACAATTAATCACTCGCATTTTTGACTTCTCTTCTCTTCCATTTTAAACCTGCATGGCCTTACCTGCCAATTACACCTGCTTTACAATTCCTATTAATCGTCTTTTACCAAATCTTTCGTACTTTGGCCTCCCTTTTTGAAACCTACACTAGTTTCCATCATCTATTGAACCCATTTTTTCGAATTAAGCAGCAATTTCTACTGAATGTGACGACACTTAGTCTATTTTGAGATGACGATGCCATACCAATCTGTCCAAAGCTTATGAATTATTCATGAATACACAAATTGTCGGTCGTCATCAGTCGTCATTTGTCGTCGTCGTCATTACTGACACACAAGCGTATTAATACAAAGATATGCATACCATATGTACACTATTTAAATCTCTGAATTATTTACTAAGTATAAACAAATGTTAGAATTACCTTGATTGCTAAAAACTTGCTGAGATGCAGCATTGTTCTCTACACAATCATGTTGCTCCACTTTGAGTGCTACTAAACAATATGAAAAATAAATACAAATGTTCATCTAAGCAGATTTCAGGTTCACAAGAGTGTTGTAATAAACATTATAAAAGTCACAATATTCTGCTTCCCAAAATATTGAAGCAATTGTAATTGCCAAATTAAAGTTATATGATGGGTGTTAGATGGGTAGCCTGTATATCTGATGTAGCACCATCCAATGAGTTAACTGAGTGAAACAATAGTACATTATTTTGTGTAGTATAGTAGACATTTCATATAGAATAGAACAGTAATAGCAAAATACACTTTGTTGTAGTTAATAATAAAACTATAAGAATGAATAATGAAATCTTACATTTGTAGTATGTCAATATTATACTGAATGAAGTATTAAGTTAAGTGTTAATTTTTTTCAGTTCTTTTACTTATAAAAACATTTTGAGACAAAGTTAAATAAAGTAGTTAATTTCCCTCACATTTCAGCTATAACAAAGTTAATTACAGAACTTTCAATAGATAAAAGAGATTGCAGTACATAAATGGATTAAAAGTAAAAAACAAATAGTTATAAAATCCTCAATCATTAGTTCATCTTATTCATATAATTATTTATATCTTGACTTGTGATGATAATTTATTATAGAATCCAGAAATAGTGAATATCAGCAAGTTCGTAAATATTAGCAGTATTAATTCTATTTAGACCAAGATAAATACATATACTATTCACGCTTACACCTAAGTGAATTATTAAATTCCACATCAGTACTACTATTGTTATATTATTAAAAATGTTAAGAAATGTTAGAATCACCTTGATCCCTTGAACATTGCTGCATTGCATCATTAGTTTCTACACAATCCTGTTGTTCCACTTCAAATTCTGTAAATTAATATGCCAAATTAATGCAAATTGTTTGATTATATCATCTAAATGCAGTATAAACCAACATAGGTTTGAAAATACTAGTAACACTAAGTGAAATTCACAATATCGGATTGACAATAATATAAAATATTGTTTTTTTCTATAATTTGAAGTTAAATTTGCAAGTTTATATGAAAAGAAGTATGTTGATGCTGTAAATATTATTTAGTAAAGAATATTAAATACATTTAAGTTTATCTTTATTATAATACAAACAATAACTAAAACTACAATGTTAGCTCTTCTAGCTTCCACATGAATACCTTTATGAGATGTTTCAGTAGTCCATATATTATTGTCATATTTCTCCTACAGTGTTATAAAATATATTTAATATATATATTTGTTACATTTAGTTGATTTGACTATATGTAATAGTCATACCTTATTGAACCAAATTGTCTGTCTTGAATCTATAAGTGGAATTACTTTAGTCACATTTGGGTTATTCAGACATTTCATTTTAGGAGAGGTTTCATCTTCTAGTATGCACAAATGAACTGGAGCTAAGTTCAATAATTTAAACACAGAATCCAATAAATGATTAGTACATTCGAATCCATATTGAAGTCTTGCATCGAGGTACTTGAGATTACGATTGACTTCTGTTAACATAGAAGTGATAGTATTTCTAATGTGTGCACAGACTACAGAAGTGGGTGTTGTGGGATGAGACTCTCTGTAGAGTACCACTTTAATATATGTGGCATAGCTAATGATAGTAACTGTGTCCAAGTCCTTTCCTACTAGAAATTCAATCTTGTTGCGACAAGGACTGTTTTCCTTGAAAGTCCAATTGAGTTTTGTGTTTGAGACCAAGCCTATAATAAGTGAAGAGAAGACTCCTAATGGTAAGTAGCCGCACTTGTATCGATACACGAGAGGAGCCACATCTGCAGAAATAGGAACCATTTGTAGCTCATCTTTTGCAGCACTTCTCAGAATACTAGGCATAAAATAAGTAAGATCTTTTCTATCTCTTGTGATTGGAAGGGGAGCTATAATATTGTGGTGTTCAAAAAGTGTGATTAGCATTTCCATAGAAATGGAATCCTTGACATCTTCTTTAGTTGCTTCTAGCAGATCTGTTATTGCGAACTGAGCTTTGTTCTTAAACATTGTTGCTGCTCGAGATCCAGCTTTATTGTACACAAATGTCTTCTTTACTAGTCGTGTTGCAGCATCAAAAATCACCTGAAAAACAATTTGTTGAATAAACAGTCTAATTCAAATTACATATAATCATAGTATACAATAGGCAGACAAATACAATATGCACACTATTAATATTTATGAAGACTAATTATATCTATATCAAAAACAAACAAACAACAATGGAACACTTATTAAGCATAATGTATTTATAGTAACAAATACCTAGTTATTGTCAAAACTAGAAACATTGCTCACCCTATTATCTACCTACCCACCCATTACTTATTATTTCATTTGTAATTTACCACAAAATAAATTAAAAATGATTTAAATAATTGAACTGCACATCATTACCCATACAGAATGCAAAACTGAATTGTAGTTCAATTGAATTAGCCTAGGAAAGTAAAGTACCACAAGAAAGTGAAATAGCTTAGCAATTACGTGAAATAGAAATGCAGTTGGTTTATTTATTTGTACAAAGACATTCAGAATGAGATGAATGTTTTAAAACACAAAATTACCTGCCGATATGGAAAAAGAAAATAGTTCAATAGAAAAGCTGAATATTTCGATCTTGCTTTTAATACCGCTACAATCTTAAGATCCAATTCTAATAGATCAGCCACAGAGTTGAAACATTATGTACAGCTTATTTAAATCCTATTTGTTATTCTTGAACTATCCAATATTGTTAGAAAGTACAATGGCATTTTGACAGACTAGTCTCGAAAATTCCTGCACACTAGTTAATATTTTTTAGAACTACAAGTATTGTACAAATTCATTTTTAACTACTATGTTAATACTTAGAAGTGAACATAATAATCTTATTTTTGTGAACTTATTGTAGTATTGAAGTTTAATTTTATCATGATATTTCTATTCCGTAGGATCTTCATCAGTAAGACAATGAGTTTATCAGTTTTCAGTTGTTTTCATTGTCCGACTGATGAAGATTATACAGATTTAAAATGTCTTGATAAAATTATAGTTCAGTACTATAATAAGTTCCAAAATTAAAATTATTATTTTCACTTATAATACAAGTTAAACCTACATCAAACCTGTATAACAAAACATGACAATTTTTTTAAAATAATAAGTGATTATAAGTACTGGTATAAGTAATTACATTAATAAACACTTCAATTCATATCCAATTGTTAATTATCAAAAGTAAGATAAAATACAGTAAGTAGTGCTAACCTTGACATCACAAATGACTATGCTTTCAAATCCTCTCACATCTGGATAGTACAGGAGCGTGCCAACACGATAATGAAGAAACCAAAGGACATTGGTTAGGTCTGATGAATCAATATTTAAACTTTCTGCAATCTCACTGCATTCTTCAAGTGTCATTGTGCGCTTTCCTTTTGATCGCAGAACAATGCTGAACATCAACCAGGAGCAAGGAATGTGAACTTTACCTAGATTCTTCTTAATGCAATTCTCAAAACTTTGTCTTGCTGTGTTGATTTCCTCTACAGTTCCTTTCTTGTTGTCCAGTGCTAATGTCAGGAATTCTTCTGAGGCATACTCGACAATGTCTTGGTGGTAAAATTCTGTCTGCTCAATTTTCTTTCTAAGAATCTGATCTCGTTTCTTAAATTGTGACAGAGACACCTTGTCTCTAAATGTTCCCACAAACATAGCTTTAGTAACTACGTTGGCTTTCTCCAAGGCTGTATTAGAGGCTTGATGTGGAGTCAATTTGTCACTCGTATTCTTCATGCATGCTATACTAGCCAGAGTTTGAAAGGTAACTTCTTCTAGAGTTACTATAGAGTCTTCTTTCTTGGTAGAAACTCCATCTTCATTGGTGAAATACATTTTAAACACACAATCCCAGGAATCAGTGAGTCGACTGAAAATAAGATGTAAAGAAGCCCCCATTAGAAAGCGTGACATGAGGTCTAGAAATTCAGTTTGGCCTCCATGATCAGTTGTTATCAAGTACATAGTGTCTTTCAGTAAATACTTTACTTTCTCTTCATTGTGTTCTGCTGCAGCTTCAATATAAGCAGGATAAATATCAGCTACTTTGATGGCATGTGATTCTTTTAATTTGTCCTCATTGTCAGAAGTTACTGATGTTTCAGTCGGTGTTCTTGTATCTTCTACAGTTTTATTTAAAGACACTTCCTTAGCGTTCTCATCATCAGAAGTTGCTGATGTTTCAACCGGTGTTCTTGTATCTTCTGCAGTTGTATTTAAAAACACTTCCTTAGCATCATTTGAAGATTGGGCATCTATAACTTCTTCAGTTGCTGATACATCTAGTTTGAATTGGAATTTTGGCTTGGTATCTGCATAAAATGACCAATCAAATTCAATTAGCATTCCTTTAAATTGATTAAAGACAATAAGTGTTGTGTATCTGTAACAGTAAATTTTGATGAGTTAGTCAGCATTCATTGACTTAGTTCACTTATGTTAAATTACTATTACCTGTTATTATATAAAGTTATATCATTTAATAATTTTAACGCATTATTATATCACTTAAGGTTTATCATTCATGTACTATGAATGATAAACCTTAGGTGTAAATATTAAAGCCTGCAGCTTCATTTAAGTTTTGTACAATTACTACTTACTTTCTACAGCTTCTTGTATAACATCATTAAGAATTGAAGTTTCACCTACAATGTCCTTCTTGGTCCATTGTCCCTGCTGTGCAAATCCAAATGACTTACTGATACTCTGAATGAATAGCTGCCTTCTCTCAGCTACTCCAGTGCTTGGCTCATTAATTTTCATGTTAGATTGATCAATGTTTATAAAATCTCCAAGTAGTCGACGTAGAGTTGAACTTTTACCAGATCTTGGAAGACCAACAAAGTTCATTCGTCCTACACATAAGTCTACACATATCTGTTTTTGTATGGCTTCTTGACAGGCTTTCTCAATTTCTTTATCTAAGTGTAAAATCAATACAATAAGAACATTTGATATGAATTTGAAGAGTTCTAATACGTATTTCTCTACATATGAGAAGTCAAACTAATTAAAATTTAACATATTGTAGTCCCGGATTCACTACAGGTGAAATGTAAAGGTTACAAATATGTTATAATTGGATTATATCTGCCATAAACTTCACAGAATATTAACAAAAACAAGTTCACTTACATTGGTTTTGTTCAAGTGAAAAGATTGTACTTAAAATATTGACTATTTAGATTGAGAATAAGTTGTTTTGTTTTAAGTAATTCGAAATTCAAACACATAATATATCTACTGAGTTAATTTAAATTGAACATTATTTGTTCTATTGAGCTCTGTTCATTTATTTAATTTTGAAGTTATTATTTTGAACAACAACCATTAATGTCAAAGAGTTTCATTGTTACTTTTAATAACTTTCTAATAATTAATATTTATTACTTTAGTAGCTTTAAATTAGATATAAAAAATCACAATATGTTTTGGCTTGTAAGCCTTCTTCAGTTGTGAGTTATGACAATTTAAAATAAAATAAACAATGAAATTGTCAATAAGAAAATGCACGTAGCTAGTGTGTCAACATGGATGCTAAATTACCAATAGGAATGCATTGATATTATTGGTCTCAGTTTTAACAATGTGATATGTAACTATGCATATACAAGTACTAAAAAACAATCTAACCAATATCTGTTCATAAAGCACAAGGATGTTAAGTACTCAATGCCAGTAACACATTTCATAAACAGAATCTAATCAATCCACATATTACATCCTGTCAACAATCTACTATCTTACTTTTTAGTAAATTCTTTTCTATTAGTCTATCTTTGTTTCTCAACTTTGAAGAATAAATGATTTCTGATACTTTCCACATTGTAGAAGGTGGAGCAGAAGAAGAAATTTGTACATTCTCTATAATTTCAAGAAAATCATATATAATTGTAGTTACTAATTAATTTAAACATGAGAATATCACAATAGGCTGTGTGTGGTAGAAATTTCGACTGTAGCTACCAATACATTATGGAGAGCATAGCTAAACTGTCACCAAATATTTCCATACCTCCATATTAAAAGGGATATGTACAAGAACACAAAGCAACTATTTTATGGTTGGACGTGTTTACTGGACTAAAATGAAACGAGAGAAACTGCTGTTTAGTGGACTAAAATTTAAAAGTAATATGACTTTATTTTGTATTGAAAATGACTGGGCTTAGGTTTTAGAAAATTTTATTCACTATATATGACATAATTAACTGAACACAACTATCAATACAACAAAATATAGCTCATATAAAACATTAATTATATAATTGATATAATTTTTTTTGTAAAACTTACTCAGTCTTACTATTGTAGTGTCTGATAGAAGCTGATCATGTTGATCATGCCCTCCAAATATTACTACTTCAGTGAACTCAGATAAAATGACTAAAGCAGCAGCACAGTGAAATTTTCTAGGCTGTGATAAGATGGTGATCTAAGTACAAAATATTGAACAATAATCTCAACATTCAATTTTTTCCATTATGATTTCTAGAATATAAATATAACAATACAATTCAAACTTTTTTTGAATGATTATTCAGATCAATGATTTATTTACAAAATGCTTTTTAATTCTGTTACTCTGTTTGTGTGAGAATATCCCAAAATAATGTTTCATTTTAACTTTAACATAATTATCTGAGATGGCAAATAGTCCTTTAGTTTTTTCTGTTTGTGTGAGAATATTACACAATAATGTTTGTATTCAACGGGTCAAAAAATTCCATACCGCTTTCAATGATTCAGTCATTCTATGCTGAAATAATTATAATTTATCCCTGAAGAAGACTTCGGCAAGAAGTCGAAACGTTGAGCTAAGCTTTAATAAACAATAATTATTATGGCTGTTAGAATGAGAAAATTTTCTATTTTCATACCTCTTATGGTTAATTTGTTGATACAAAATAAAACTCTGCAAATGTACTTTCACAAGTGTTGCTAATAATTAGTGAGTGTTTTTATGGTAATAGCATAATTTAGTAGGTGTGAGAGTATTTACATTATTATAATTTATACACATCATTTGTTAGCATGTTGTATTTACTTCTACTGTATAAATCTAACATTAGTAATTAAAGTACATGTTGTTTTAATAAAAACTACAATAGAAGTAGTACTTGTATTGCAATAGCTGCAATGGCTTCATTTATTTTGTTATTTCATATAATTAATAATTACCACAATTAACATAAATCTAAATATGAAAACAATCTGGTCTGAAAATTTCTCCATTAAAACTGAAAATATAATTATGCCATAAGCTGTTGCTATAGTTTTAATAATGATGCATCTAGGTATCTTATGATGTATTAATAATAAAAAATTTATAAATATTGAAATCATCTTAATTAAATATTATTGTAAAAAGTGATTACCTACAGATGTGGCCATATCTGTAAATGCCTTATGGTCTTTGAAACTGTGCCTAGGTTAAAGATCTGGTGCTATGAGCTATACAACTAGTGTTAATATGTGTGAACTATCTAGCATGAATATTTTATGAGTATCATATATTTAGTGCAAAAATATTGGCAATAAGTCACAAGTTGTCTCTTGCACTCTTTAGAAATACTCAAACGCTCCAACTCTCCCAGATTTTAATTATAGCTTTTCCCTGAATTCCTTGTTTTGTCTGTGAAGATGACATTAGATCATTGTGGAGATTTTGCTACTTTATTTTAGAGTAATAGTCACCTATATTATATTACATGTCAATATATAAATTATAATAAAACTAAACCTCACTCATTTCCTCGCAATAAACGTGAGAGAGACAATACAATTGGTAAAGTGTAGAAATGTTCGTAGCATAAAAAAAATAACAAGAATATTTGCATTTATGATCACATTTTTACATTCATCAATTTATCAACTCTTTGAAAGGTTCAGATTCTAAAGCTATCTCAAAAATAAGAGTCTATGAATACTTGAAGGTGTCATAAGGAAAATTTAATATCTATGTAGGATTATACTTTTTTGATTAAGTTTTGATGATTTACAGCACCTAAGATTCACTTATACCATGGTTCGTTCAAACCGTCCAATCAGATTTCTCAATTCGGGGTGAATAAATCACTTATACACCGCCTAGGAGGTGAATATTTTTTGCCCGTGGCCTAGAATTACGATCTGTAGCTAAGCGAAGCGGCGACCAATGAGGCTACAGAAAAAAAGGTTGTTATGCGTTTCTTATAGCCTAGAGCCATGGTACAAGTCGGTTGCACCGCTCGGTGCGCGGTCGGTACGGGATTTACACTATCCTCGGGCCTTCGGCCCTCGGTTGTGTAAATCCCATACCGACCTCCACCTCGTGATGTAACCTATACTTAATTGATGAGCAATCACGTGCATTGTAAGCAATTAAGATTAATAGATCTACTTTATATACATATTTTATATATATTTGAAATTTGATTAATATTATACCATGATAGTGTAAAATATCAATCCTTCTCACATGATATTTATTTAAAGTATTTGACTGCCTCAGTTTGACGAATAACAAATATCATAAAAATAAATTGATTAAAACGTTTCATCAATTCATTAAAATTAGTAAACATATTTAATGTAAATAATTGAACTATACCGAATGCTTCAGTGGTTGATAGTTTTCACAAGTCAATAATAATTGTATCATATAATTGACTGATTATAATATTTCTGTTAAGTTTAAGTTACTAGCATAATGCCTACATAATAAAATATGATGATTTAAATATGTAAAGTAATAAGATCCTACTCATTACATATTAGAAATTCTGTAACATATTTACATCATATATACTCTCAAATGTTGATTTTTATTTCCAAAATTGTTAGAATTTTCTCAACTAAACTATAATGATATAATCTTACCTGTTGCCAACTTTGTGCTGGTACATTGAGACACCAAACATCACTAAAAGTCTCTTTGCCATTGGAACCACCAATTACAAACAACTGTGGGCTGTTGCTATTATAATCAATACAAACAGCTGCATGACCACCTCTAGGAGATGGTTGTGGGGCTCCATCAGGATACACAAGTTTCTTAAACAACTAGAAAATAATGAAACAGAATAAAAAAATAATGAATTCTTTAAATTTTAACACCAACAGACTGAAGTAGTTGTGTACCAATTAAAACAACAACCAGCATCACTGCATTATATAGTCATAATATCATGTATAACATGAACAAGATTATTTGCTCTCATACAAAAATGTAAACTATATTTCCAAATACAAAATAATATGGTAAAGTAAAAACAAATATGTACTATACGTGATGAAGTATTAATGTTATATCAGATTAATTTTATGCATAATATGTGACAGTCTATGGGGAAAATTGAAATTGAGATATAGGCTCCAGAAGTAAGTCATAGGAAAAATACTTTATTTCTCCTATTTTTGTTTTTTGCAGAATTAGTCTTAGTGACCCTTACTCTAAGTTTACGCCAAATTTCAAATGCCGAAACAACTTAAAAGACCCCAAGCGTGCCGTGGAAAGACAAGCTACTTTTTATTCTCTTTCGTTCTCGAAGTACAATAAACGGGGAATGGGCGGAGTTTCAAACAAGCAGCTAAAAAAAAAAATGGTATAGCTTTGAGAATAGTGCATGCAATCTACAGCTTACCTCTGGTTGAAAGTTTACCACTACATGGAGCAGAGTAGCCAAGGATTCTGACAAGACAGGCTGTGAGATGCTCTGAAAGCTAAAATGAACTCTACGCAAACTTCGTATCGCCATTAAAAAGCGGCTGTACGATTTAATTGCGTATGCGGAGTACGCCGTAAAGTATACAGAAACATTAATTATACTGGAAGTGGAAATTTAATTAATGTTTTCTCAATTTCTAGTTCAATTGCTTTGCTGAATACAGCCCAGTTCAACTGCCAGTTTCTGTGCGCGTCGAAGGTTTTACCCTCCAGTATTTTAGCACTAAGTTGAGATAAATTGTAGCTTTTCATTAGCATAAAAAACTCAATTTTTTTTGTTTGAGTGAAGTGCCCCCTTTTCCCATAGACTGTCACATATGATGGCCTACAGAGACTGGAAAAAAAATACGAAAATTAAACCAGTGAATTTTTGTCAAATTGAAAAGAATTTAGGTGAAAAATGTAACACCTGATATTATTAGATGTTTAATTGAAATATTTTAAATTATTAATTTAGTCCACTTATATACATCTGCTCAATGTAAGCTGTTACATAAGTGACCTCTTAGTACAAAACATTTTTTGTGAGTGCAGCTTCCTCCTGACCTTTTACAAGCACAAACTACACCTTGTCTAACATGCTCTACAGTACTTTCTCCCCCCTTTCATCTTTATAAATTTACTCCTTAGTGGTGGCTGGTATAACCTCACTGATTCCATAAAAATGAGATTATAAACTGATCATTATAATGTTAGCATGATTAATAGAGATTCAAGTTCTATATTACTGAAATTACATGACCTACATTCCACATAAAAAAAATTTCAGGATATATATTTGAAAAGGAACATACATTATATATGTGACAGTCTATGGGAAACCAAAAAACCAAACCAAAAAAATTGAGTTTTTTATGCTAATAAAAAGCTACAATTTATCTCAACTTAGTGCTAAAATACTGGAGGGTAAAACATTCGACGCACAGAGAAACTGGCAGTTGAACTGGGCTGTATTCAGCAAAGCAATTGAACTAGAAATCGAGAAAACCTAATGAATTTCCACTTCCGGTATAATTAATGTTTCTGTATACTTAACGGCGTACTCCGCATACGCAATTAAATCGTACAGCCGCTTTTTAACGGCGACTAACGAAGTTTGCGTAGAGTTCTTTTTAGCTTTCAGAACGTCTCATAGCCTGTCTTGTCGGAATCCTTGGCTACTCTACTCCATGTAGTGGTAAAATTTCAACCAGAGGTAAACTGTAGATTGCATGCACTATTCTCAAAGCTATGCCGTTTTTTTAAGCTGCTTGTTTGAAACTCCGCCCATTCCCCGTTTATTGTACTTCGAGAACGAGAGAGAATAAAAAGTAGCTTGTCTTTCCACGGCACGCTTGGGGTCTTTTAAGTTGTTTCGGCATTTGAAATTTGGCGTAGACTTAGAGTAAGGGTCACTAAGACTAATTCTGCAAAAAACAAAAATAGGCGAAAGAATGAATTTTTCCTATGACTTACTTCTGGAGCCTATATCTCAATTTAAATTTTTGCGTGAAGTGCCCCCTTTTTCCATAGACTGTCACATATATTGATTGCATACTACTTGAGATGAAAAATGAATGTGATAATATCCATATAGTAATTAGCATTATAATGTGACTGTCCAAAACAGAAACGGATGAAATGCTAAAATCATGAAAGAAAAAAATTCAAACCTAAAAACAAACTAATTTACAGAAGAATTTATTTATAAAAAGGATAAAAAAGCTAGGGGTTAAAGAATTATGCTCAAATATTTTCTGTTATTATGCTATGCTCGTAATGTAGTAATTATGTTACTTCAAACCTCAAATATGTTCATATAATGCTCATTGACAGAGTTTAAAAATCACCTGAACCACAGTCAAACTAATAAGAATCCCAGTACATATGACTAATCTGAATCCTGATATGGCCAATGTTGATATGTGAGTTTTTTATCTTTATTCTGATGGGCAACAGTGCCTGATCTGATTGCATTTATTTATTACAGAAAGCTATATTGGAATCTTCAAATAGAATTACCTATATAGAGGGTATTTAGTAAACTCAAAAGATTTATTTAATATTACTAAGTCCCAAACAGTGGAAAAAATTATTGAATAAGCAACAGCTACCAATCTCTCCAGAATTAATAAATGCAATACTTGCTCTGCTTTGGTATACTATGAACTTGGTCTGCCATATTATAAGGACAAGAGTCAAATTTCAGACTCAGCATATCAATAAGTAGAGATGCATTCTTTAGAAAATAACAGTTATTGATGGAGTACGAGGAAAAATATTGACGAAAATAATTGATTGTTATTATAGCTAAATAAATGAGGGCTCATTCTGCTTGCTTCAATATTGTAATGGCTGCAATCTAGTTATTAACTTACACTTTCTTTAACATTAGATCCACTACAACTACATTGTAGTAGTGTTAATCACCAGTCTTATTCAGTAATTAACCCACCACATCCTCAATGTCAGTAAAGTATAAACAATTTAATTAATCACTAACCATAGTTCACTTCTAGTTCATAACAACATGAACTCTACATATCAGTGAGTAAATGCAACTCTCAGCTAAAGTTTACTGTTCACAATATATTCTAATAGCGAAGTATTCCAACACTTTTCATGTCATTTATATATTTCATACATATATACATGTGAGTGAGGACCTAATGTTATAATAAAGTATAAATGAATATGATATTGTAGTATCACAATTGCAAAGTTTCAGTACTATATATCAAGTAACTTATGATAGACTAGTAACAAAATGTATTTCATGAAAAATTAAATGTTGTACTTTCTATGTTTACCACATTACAACACTCTTACCATCCGTGTCAAGTCTATGAGGTATGTATCATTGAATCTACTAGTACCATCAAATCCACCAAACAAGACTGCATGAGCAGGACTAATACAGGTGAGAGTAAAAATAGCTCTTGGAGAAGGTCGAGTTCCAGTAATTAAGGGAGAAGACCATGTGCCTAATTAGGAATATTAAATTATTGTACTATGAATGAACCAACAATTCGTAAAATTTTTCTGAAATATTTTTAAGATTGGACTTAGAGAAACTAAATCCTTTTTAAAAAATATATTTAACTGAACTGCTTCCCATACAGTTTACTTGATTGTAAATAATTTGGTGGTGTAAACACATACATGCATGCACAAAAGTAATCTTGGCAAAACTTGTTTAAGGGTCAGTAATGATAATAAACATTGACTTTATTCAATATTAAAGGATAACAATTATATAAACCTGAAATAGTGTAGACATGAACTAATTAAAGAGAATCCTAAACAACTTATTAGCTTTAGTTATTATCAATAACACCATTTATATGTGACAGTACTTGAGAAAAGGGACCAATTGTGTTAAAAATTGAAAAAATGAGTTATTCATACCACTGTGATGGGGTAGGCCTCACTCAGTTCAGACCCTACGTTGAGTATGGGTACTAGACAGGTATGGCTTTAAGTAGCACAAGATGCGTATAGACATAGTTTTGCAGGCCGTTTGTGTGCTTCTATTTTTTTCTGTTTCCAACAGTTTGATAGATACAGTAAGTCATGGTAACTATAATACAGTCACTCTTTTATAAATGATTAACTAGCTTGGTTTGTTAGTTCACTGGCTAGCTAAGGTTAGGATTATATTTGTCTTAAGTGAGTCAGCCAGCTTGTTGCCTGTTTTGGAACAAATGAACAATAGGAATCTTTTTAAATCAATGAACAAAAACGGACTTTCAAAATGTGTTGCCTTCTCTTGTTACAGTGTGACAGAAGTCCTTATCATCATGGAAACCTTTGTCCAGTCACAAACTGGCTGATTCTTCCAGTGTATTCACAATAATAGTCCCAGCAGACTCCAACTACAAAACTCCATAAATAGCAACATCAGCTTATATAGCTTGATTATTCACATTTACTATTTCTATTCTGTTGCTGCAATTCTATAACAAAAACTTATAATAATTTACCTGTGATTTTCCGAGGTTGGGGTAATTTGTTGCTAGGCAACAAATTGAATTCGCCCACAATTTTCAATTACTAGCGGGTTGGATTTCCGTGCACGCACGGAAGGTCAAAATATGAGAGTAAAAGGTGACTGTGTTCAAACGGGGCGCTCGGACCTTTAACAACAGTCTTAACAACTCAAATTTGGTGTCAGTGTAGCTAAAGGGTAGGAGATATCAGTGGGCCAATAAAAAAAAATTTTTTTAATTTTTTTGTCGGGTGTTTGGAATCTACTGTACACTTTGATTTTACGTAATTGGTCCCATTTCCCAAGTATTGTCACATAATGCTGAGGAGAAACGTCAACTCTTAAATCAACTTTGTTATCCTATTTATGCAATTGAGAACTCCCACCTTCTTTCTGCATTATAATCCTGCCCATAACTTTCAAAACTCGCACTGTATAATAACTCTCACAGAATCTTACTCAAAAATGAAATGAGACATAATCAACATTATGTACATATGATGACACATTGTAAAGTTGCAAGTGTACGTTTGTCTGATATTTCTTATTTGTGTCATTTTCCCCCAAAAATTTTTTCATGCTTCAATATTTCCTATAGTGGTGCAAAATGCATAAGAAATTCTCTTTTTATCCAACCACATAGTTTCAACACCTCTTCTCTCTCCCACTATTTAGCAGTCTCTACTCTTAGCTATTTGTGTAGGAAATTAATAAAGCACTTCTTTGAATGAACTCATCATAGAATTTCATGTTCCTGAGAACTACATGTAACAAGGAGAAACAAGATAGACCTTTGCTCTATTCTTTTTTTAGTAAGATATTCCAACATACCACAATTTCATGATCTAGTGAAACAAGATGTGGTATGTTCCATATGTATATATGTGACCGTCTACAGGAAAATCGGGCACAACGCGGCCCCGACAAAAAAATTTTGTTTTGCACTTACACACTCCTCGGCAAGCAGATATTAAGCTCTCCAAGTTTTATCGCCGTAGCTTTAGCCATTCCCGCTATATATCGCCTAACCGTTCCCTTCGTTAGGCTTATTTAATACAATTTTAAGAACTAAATCGATCTTTTTGCGACGTCTATGCATGCCGCATTGTGCCCGATTTTCCCATAGACGGTCACATATACATTTACATAATATCTGAATGTCAATCAAGTTACACTTGTGAGTGTATTGCTCACTTCACTCAAAACAACATTTGTAATGAAAACTACCTAAACAAATTGAGTATCCAATTCAACTAATTGAACCATAATGTATTGTTATTTTACATTTGTAATTTCAGATTACTTCAGAGCTTTGACACAATCGAGACATGATTCTATATCATATTGATAAAACACATGTTAATTACTTTATCAAATTATATAATACATTATATTTTCATGAATAGACTATTCAATGTTGTCGCACTTTAGTGCATTAAATATTATAGCCAATTAATGGGAAATAACCATGTTTGTTACCTTAGGTATAACAAATAACTCTAAAAATACATTATTATGGCAGAAAAATAACACACACTTATCATCAACTCTGTAACATTACTATTAATATACTTAATATTTGATTATAACTTACTTTGTGAAATATTGTACGTATGAATTTCATTTGTCACGCCACAACCATCTTCATACTCAGTAAATTGTGATCCAGACTGCAGTTCTCCTGATGGTATGCCAGCGCCTCCAATGATAATCAATGTGTTATTATAATGTATCATTTGGCAAAAAGATTTTCTCATGGGTCCACTATCATGTTGTGGTGAGAGCTGTGACCATGTCATAGATCTGATGTCTAGCTGATGTAATGAATCATGAAATGAATTATAATCATGACCACCAAACAAGTAGAGAATATGGTCTGAATAAGCTGTTGCACATGCACATAATCCAGGAGGTGGAGTACCAGTTGTAGAAAGTTCTTTCCAGAATTCTGTAGAGAACTCATAGATTTGAATTACCTTCTTCAGTTGTATTGTATTGTTACTAAAGTTGTCAACATAACCTCCATGAATGTAGAGTTGGTTAGTACTTGCTGAGGCATTAGCTGATACTCGAGGTGAAGGTTCATAATGACTGAGAAGCTGATCTAAAATATTAAATCATTAGGGTATTCGTAGAAAGTACATTTACATTGACACACAAAATAGTATTATTCACATAAAATAATACATTTAATTACTTATAAATGATGGTAATGTTTCAAATATACTTTTGATCCTAGTAATTATCAACCTATTTCTATTGATAATTGTCCAGCATCTTGATAATACTCTTGAAAGTACTCAGTTTGTCTCAAAGTGCACTAGCACCAGTTGTTAAAACAAGAAGTCATTTTCTCAACCTAGCCAAGCACAAAGTGCAAGAGCAGCTGCCAAAACCAACAATTGCATGCAGATTAGTGTTGTTAAACAATTCTACTAGTACTATTTTATAAATTCCAATAAAACATAAAATCTAAATTTTTGCCTGTTTTCAACAGGATATTTAGTATTTGCAATAATGTATGTTGATTATAACATCTGTGAATAATACACATTATGTTAATTATGTTTCAGTGAAGATGTTGGAAATGCAATGAAATAAGGGAATATAGTTTGAATTAGGTTAAAATAATTCTTAAAATTTACAGAATAAGGAGTAAAGACAGAAAATAGAAAAATTAAAATTGTAGTGAGAGAAGTATGAAAAAATGGACAAGTACAATTTTCTTAAAACACGAGTGACATTAATTAAAATCTCAGCTTTTTCTGTCAATGTTATTATTATATTATATATTCGTCAAAAATTATTCCACCCTGATTCCGCCTACAGTTATAATTTAAATTCATTTGGTAATGAAGTGTTGCCCAGAAATTTAAATGTATATTTGATAAAAGTTCTACAAGGTTGTGGCTAAAGTAATCATATCAGTGTTTCAGTACTGTTTGCATATTTAAATATTTAAAACCCTTTCACCGGCAATAGCGCCATATGGCGCTTTTACCAATAAAAATTCAACCGCTCACGATCCGATCCTAAATTTGGTCTCAAAGTACGCAGAATGAAAAGCTTTAACAACGCTCTAAATAGGCGAATTATGTGTTGTCGATAACTAGGAGAAAACGGGAAAAGTAAATTTGAATTTTGAAATTGACCGCACACGTTGACCGCAGGAGATAGAATGGATGCCGACGAAGTTATTCAGCGCTTATTCGACGACGATTTCGGTCTTTCTGAGAATGAAACTAGCGACGAGGAGGGTGAAGGAATATTTGATTGTGCTGGGCAGCAGCATTTGGACACAGTTGAGCTAGCAACTCTGAGTAGTGGAGTGGAAGCTCAGCCTAGTAGCACTACTGGAGCCAACTAAGAGTAGTAAAATACATGTAGTAGCTATATAAAATATAGTCAAACAATACTTTTTAGGTGTTATAGTAAGTAACATGCAAAATAGCTGGTTGCAAGTCAATATAATAATCAATAAAAAATATATATAGGGAGAGAGAAAGAGAGAATGCACAAGAATACATTGAACAGGAATCTATTGTAACTTTACAGACGGAGTCAATTGACATGGATGCTCAAGCAAGTCAAGGAAGTTTCCATCTTCCATCATCCATGGAAGACTTCAGTCCTTCATCTACTATGGATGTCACTTCTCAAGGGTCTGGAGCAGAATCAGACATTTCTCAACAGTGTGTTAGTGGAAGTAGGTGGCATGTACGAGGAGGGAGAGGGAGGGGTAGGCGAGTAACAGTAAGAGCAAGGCTAGCAGGGGAGGAAGAGGAATAAGGGGAAGGAGGTGTGTTAGTACAAGGCTCAGTAGTAGAAAGGGGCGTGGAAGAACAATCAATTCAGGCAGGAGTAGTAGCAGTATATCACACCCTTGTAGACTTCACTTCATGAAACTAACTGCCCATATTTTTGAAATATATATTTTGTAATGACTCATGCACAATATTTGATAGTTTATGCACAATTTTCAGTTATTCATTTTTTGTACTTCATGGTTATTCATGCTCTATATTTTATAAACAACCATCATCTCAAATTCACATCAACATTACTGATTATTGGTCTATTATAGAAATAATAACCTGTTTGAAGAATAATGATTAGAAAGATAGGTCTAATACATTTTTTTATACTGGAATTATCTAAATAATATTCATGAAATTGAGCCCAGGATAAATATGAAACCTTAGTTGATTCGTTTTGTCCCATGAAGTAGCTGTACAGTAAAATAATCGATGGACTGGCTTGAACCAGTCTGGAGTTCATAATAACGTTATTCATTGTCGTGGTTTACAAGATAATTATATTCATGTTATGGTTTACAAGTGGTAATTACCACACATTGGCTGCTAGGCAACATAAACATTTTTTCTGTAATGTATATTTTATAAAGACAATTTTTTTCTATGGTTGCTATGGACCATTTTATAGTCCTGATTTTATATAATTTTTTTCAAAATGTCTAAATAAATCCGACGGTGAAAAAGTTAACAATGCTACTCTCAACTAATTCAATTGATATAAATTATCTTTATTATTTAAAACTACTGAATTTGTATAATTATCTCAATAGAAATAATTGAAAGTTGTTAACCTAATATTGATTGTCTTACAAGTGGCTGTAGTTGAATTTGACTACATTTAACATCACACTGAATAGAGGATAATTTACCTTTATTATAAGGGCCAGGATTGGCTTCTACATCTCCACATAGTAATAATAGTTTCTGTTTTAGTGAAGTAGTTCTGGAATGAATTTCTTTTAAGATGTTTATTGAACTATTCCAAATGAACCAGATCAATGGGAGAGACTGCATTTCTTCTTTGCCATATTTCTTTGGTTGTTTTATTATAGTACAGAGTTTGATCTGGTTAGTTTTAGTTATCCTTCTGAAAATCCAGATGATTGTGAAGGCTATTAACAGATACTCAGTGTTTGAGAAACATTGAGGTTGATTGATATATGAACAACGAGTCTCCCAGAGGGTTGATCTGTGTAGTCTTCTGCTGGTATTTTCCCAGTGTGCAGCTGGATAACGATGACGACCCATTGCAGAAGTTCTATATAAAATACAAGAATTACTGAAAAAATAATCAATTAAATGAGTAAAGTTTTCAGGCAAAGAATAATGCTAAATGTCCTATGGCACAGGTCTTTTAGCCCTATCTTCTATGAAAAAAGGTGGCAAAAGTAAGAAATATGTCCTAAATGTGACGATAGGAGAATCAAGTTTATTTAAACTTATATTTAGTATCACATAGAATTTTGGAAGTTATCACCTTTCTAGCACCTTGATGAAGCTAATAATTTACTAATTTATGTTCAGTTGACATTTTTAATTGGACTTGCTGTAAATGAAAGTAATTCTTCAGTAAGAAATTTTATTAACTATAATAATTGTTTCATCCTAGCCAAATACAAGCAGCTGCTGAAATTCCAATGAATAGTTAATAGCAGAACTTGTCTTGAGGTTGACTTCATCAATTATTAGTTGACAGCTGCTTATGAACTTTGAGGTTATTAGAAGTATTTGTAAATTCCTTAATTATACTTAAATCAAATATTGTACATGCAATCAATAGAATATTTAGCTTTTACTGTAACTCATAAAATAAGGAATAAACTAAACTATAATTAATTATTCATTTTACTTAGTAGAGGAGAAGAGAAGAGTGAGTAGGTGGACGCAAGTTAATTAAATATTAATTTAATAGAGGAAAGGAGAGGAGTAAGTAGGTGGACGCAAGTTATTTTAATATTCATTTAGTAGAGGGAGGAGAGGAATGAGTAGGTGGACGCAAGTTAATTAAATATTCATTTAGTAGAGGGAGGAGAGGAATGAGTAGGTGGACGCAAGTTAATTAAATATTCATTTAGTAGAGGGAGGAGAGGAATGAGTAGGTGGACGCAAGTTAATTTTATATTCATTTAGTAGAGGGAGGAGAGGAATGAGTAGGTGGACGCAAGTTAATTTTATATTCATTTAGTAGAGGGAGGAGAGGAATGAGTAGGTGGACGCAAGTTAATTAAATATTCATTTAGTAGAGGGAGGAGAGGAGTGAGTAGGTGGACACAAGTTAATTAAATATTCATTTAGTAGAGGGAGGAGAGGAGTGAGTAGGTGAACACAAGTTAATTAAATATTCATTTAGTAGAGGGAGGAGAGGAGTGAGTAGGTGGACACAAGTTAATTAAATATTCATTTAGTAGAGGGAGGAGAGGAGTGAGTAGGTGAACACAAGTTAATTAAATATTCATTTAGTAGAGGGAGGAGAGAAGTGAGTAGGTGGACGCAAGTTAAATATATAATTGCTTAGTAAAGGTGGGAGGAGAGGAGTGAGCTGGTGGATGAAATTCATTTAATTATTCATTTAGTAGTTGGGGAGTACAGTATAAAATAATAATAAAATAATTTATGGATTAATATAGAAGTATCTAATACTTGTGCTATCTATTAGTTTGGAACCTGTAAACTTTTCAACGTAATTCCAGAACTTTGTGACAAAGTGATTTTGCTAGCCCTCCCACCTCAATAATAACAGGAATAATATAATTTTTAGGGAGTTCTCCATTGACATCACATAATTATTAATAAATTGTTCTCTTATATCAACATTTTTATTTCGACAGTCCTACTGCTGTCTCATCAGGTTACAAAAAATAGAGAATTCATATGAAATAAATGCACATATGGATAAATCACCGCTAGCTATTGGATGAAGTGTGTGAAAGTTGCCAAGTAAAAATACTGATATGATGCATGTATGAAAGCTTCAGATGTTGAAATCATTAAATAAAAAAATATTTAAAATTAAGCAATTAATAAATTAATATTTAATTATCCTATTATTAGCAGCCAATATTTAAGGCAGTACCAGTGGCTATTGACTGGCTCTGAGTATGCTTACTTAATGCAGTGTTGCACAGCTTCAATCACTTCATCAAAGACTTATTATATTTTACTGGTAGAAAAATTTAGCATTTCTAGCTATATAATAAAGCATATATTGAGTATACAAGCCTGTATCCAGGAGTTTGCACAGGGGGGGTTCGGATTTCATAGAAATGCAAGAAAGCCACATCTACTTTAGTTTTCTTTGTTTATTCTTTAAAAAGCAAAAAAGAAGGCGAAAATATGCCAAAACTAACAATTTATCTGATGTTCTATGTATTCTATTAATAAATTCATTGAACACTGCTGATTATCAGCAATAAGTGATAAACTGCTAGCGCTATATCGTTCTCGTGTACCAGGCTTCTAACCACTACCGTAAGCTGTACACAAACAGTAAACCATTAATAGGCCTTTAGTACTACAAGTTATCTAAATAAGTACATTACTGCACACCATAAAAAGAATAGTTGTAGTGTAGCTTGCTTTATCAGTGCCATAACGAGAGCGATGTTTTGCAGTCAAGGAGCTCAATATTTACCTGAAAGTTTGGAATCAGACTAGGCTGTCCACATATATAGTATGAAGTATATCCAGGGATATATATAGCTAAATAGAAGAAAATTCCATTACGATATAGACATGATCGACGAGAAGTAAACATTCCATAAGTTAAACGTGAGGTGTGGCTAAACAATTTACTTCGGGTCACTCAAAAGGGGGGTTCAACCGAACCCCCACCGAACCCATCCTGGCTACGGGTATGTTATATTATAGCAATGCATTACACCTACGAGTTTATCTACATATTTAATTACACTTACCTCTTGGTTGTATCAATATGAGAGCCACACCCACACTTGCAGTGATTGTCAGCAATGTGCTAGTACTTCAGAATAGTTCTTGATACTTGATAGATAACAGCTGCTTGCTATTCTAAACAATAAGAAATGGAATATGATGTTTCACAAATTCAGCTTCCAGATCATGCCAACCACCATAATTGAAAGAGTATCAATATAAATGCCATGAAGAAATTCTGATTCAAACCTAAGTTCTAACCTTCACGCAAACGAGTTATGAAAATTTATTCCATTCAAAAGTCACGCATTTTCACAGACTGTTTAACCTCGCTCAAGATAACTTGGAAAACTCACCTGAAGAACGAGAAGCTCTAGCCTTTAAGGTAAATGTCGCGGACCGTCCACGGCCTACTAACTCAGCCCCACCCTTTTTTCGACACTGATCCAGTATACACCTAGCAAGTGATGCTTGTAAAATAATCTTGTGTTGTTGTTTTTTTCTCCCACGCCTACCGCGCCATAAAATTCTGCAAACTTCTGTTTCTGCGATACCTTCACTTAAGTATTGCTATTTGTTGCTATAGTTGAATTTAGCGGCGTTTAGACTAGCCTACAGTTATACCCTCTAGTTATAACTTCCTGAGCTTTGACAGTCTAGCAGAAAACCGTGGCAGCCCAAGAAAGAGTTGCTCTAATTAGCTCAACACTTTGGAACAAGTTAAACGCCATGAAGAAATTCTGAAACATTGAATCAAACCTCAGAGCTAAGCTTTCATGCAAATAAGTTATCAAACCACTCATATGCCTTTTCACTGAGTGTTGTTACCTCTCTCTAGTTAACTTGGAAAACTTACCTAATGTAAGAAAAGCTTGTGTGGTTTAGCTAAATGATAAGGATCATCCACAGCCTAGTAACTGAGCTCTACGATTTTCTTTAGACTGCTCAAATAAACGTAGCACGTGTTAATAGTAAATTAAACAAGCATTTTTTTCTCACAAGCCTTTGTAGTTTGTGTAATAGCTTCAGTTACGTTTTGGTAATTGTAGTTAAAGAATGTAACGGCCTACACCCACATTCAAATCCTTCTCTGTCTTGCAGAAAGCAATGGTTGCCCAACTCTATTAAAACAACGCTTTGGAATACGTTTTACATTGCCTTTAATCGTAAGTAAGCATGCAGTTTCGTTTCTTGGCATGCCACATTTCACGAGGAAGTGCAAAACGAATAGAGAGAGTGGATAAAAATTTTAATGATAATAAAAGTCATGAAGAAAAACCGAATCAAACCATAGAGGTAACCTTCATGCAAAAAAGTTATCATATTTCAATTTAAAGTCACGCCTAGACTGACTTTTGCAACATGTGCTAACTTGGAAAACTCACCCAGAAGAATGAAAAACTTTAGCCGTTTAGGTATATGTCGCCGATAGTCCACAGCCTACTAACTCAGCCCTGAACATTAGTCTCCAGGCCAGACCCTCATGCCCCTCCCTCCGCTCTGGAAAAAAGAGGGTCTGGGGACACTCGCCGTACTTCCTGGTTCTGGCGGAGTGCAATCAATGAAGAATCCACGTGACCTGAGTCATAAAGAATTTAATTGCCGCCTAATGTTTCGGTTACATTTTTTTAATTTAATCCCAACTTCCGCCTGCGGTAGCTTTAGCTTGATCTGCAGGAATATCTACATCCGCGTTTGAAGACCTTGCTTGAACTGGTTGTGAGGGCGTGAACTTACTACTTACGGAGTGTGTTATTGATCAGCTGTTAAATGAGCTTGAAGAGCATAATTTGCATACGACGACGTGTTAGAATAAGAAAGTATTCCTCTTATATCAAGCACCTAATACTTGTGACTAACTAGAAAATGCTCGTGTAGCATTGGTTGGGCGAGCGAGCGAAGTTCTGGAATGCGCGCGTGCGTTTAAACGACCACGTATTCAGGACGCGTTTAAACGACCACGTATTCAGGATTTCCATAGACTACATCTTAGAGTTGCTCGCTCGCTTCGCTCGCTCGCCAATTAGTGAGTGGGCTATAAGTTATAAGATACCAGAATTCATTAATTAAATCTAAAAGCAATATCACCAGTTGTTATTATACCTTATTTTAAGATCAAATATTGCAATATTGATATAGCTATACTTTGTTATTATTATTATGTAGTTAGACCACAGAAGCTTTGACAAATGAGACTAAAGTTTTAAGAAGGAATAATTTCTTAAGCGATAAGCAACTCATGAATCTTGTTTTGTTAAATAGAATAGCTACAGACAACATTCTTATGGACTTTCACTAACCATGAATATTGTTAATTTTTTTATCCGTGCTGCTGAATAATGCCTAGCTTAATTAATTTTAGCTAATTCACTTTGTTTGATATCCGGTGATAAATTACATTATTAACCTAATGTGCCAACATGTCGTGAGCATAACATAATGGTCCTAATACACAGGGTCACATGACTGGCATGCATTGATTCTCAGCTACATGACATATTATGGTAGAAATAATATATAAAATTGAGCAACTCACATATTCTTATTACTTCTAGCAACTAATAAATATTTTCCTTTTTGCCATCAATTCTTAAATTAATAAGTAGAATCAAACAAGCAACAAACAAAACAGTTTTTTGGCAGAGTAAGAGCTATGGAATAAAGTTAGTTCAAGCCATTGATGCAGAGATATAGATTTGAATAGTTTTCACATTTTTTATGAAACCATCATCTCCTTAGACCTATAGTAAGTGCTAAACAGTTAGCTCTATTTGTGTAACAAATTTTTTAAGCCAGTTACATTTAAGATTTCTTCCATAACAGCTTGTTTGGAATAATAATAATCTCATAGATACTAAAAGGTGGGCCCCCCAACTGCTATGTCATCTTAAACTTGACTAGTTTGAGAAAAAGCTACCAGTGATATTAATAGCATAACCTTATAACTAATAGAAAAATGTCACCTAGTGGACACACATTATTTTATCCACATAGAGTTGCAGAATCTGTTAGCTTTGTCCTACTGCACAATAGAAGTATACAATAAAACATATGATGTTATTCATTATAATGAATAAGGATGAGGATTTATTATTCAGTCGTTACTTGAGATAGTTTGAAGTTTTATAAGTGTGCAAGTATTTATGAACTTCATCAATATGTAATGCTTGACTCAACCATGAATATTGTTAATTTTTTTATCCGTGCTGCTGAATAATGCCTAGCTTAATTAATTTTAGCTAATTCACTTTGTTTGATATCCGGTGATAAATTACATTATTAACCTAATGTGCCAACATGTCGTGAGCATAACATAATGGTCCTAATACACAGGGTCACATGACTGGCATGCATTGATTCTCAGCTACATGACATATTATGGTAGAAATAATATATAAAATTGAGCAACTCACATATTCTTATTACTTCTAGCAACTAATAAATATTTTCCTTTTTGCCATCAATTCTTAAATTAATAAGTAGAATCAAACAAGCAACAAACAAAACAGTTTTTTGGCAGAGTAAGAGCTATGGAATAAAGTTAGTTCAAGCCATTGATGCAGAGATATAGATTTGAATAGTTTTCACATTTTTTATGAAACCATCATCTCCTTAGACCTATAGTAAGTGCTAAACAGTTAGCTCTATTTGTGTAACAAATTTTTTAAGCCAGTTACATTTAAGATTTCTTCCATAACAGCTTGTTTGGAATAATAATAATCTCATAGATACTAAAAGGTGGGCCCCCCAACTGCTATGTCATCTTAAACTTGACTAGTTTGAGAAAAAGCTACCAGTGATATTAATAGCATAACCTTATAACTAATAGAAAAATGTCACCTAGTGGACACACATTATTTTATCCACATAGAGTTGCAGAATCTGTTAGCTTTGTCCTACTGCACAATAGAAGTATACAATAAAACATATGATGTTATTCATTATAATGAATAAGGATGAGGATTTATTATTCAGTCGTTACTTGAGATAGTTGAAAGTTTTATAAGTGTGCAAGTATTTATGAACTTCATCAATATGTAATGCTTGACTCAATTAATTTTAGTCAAGTCGATTTGTCCTGTCAAGGGATTAGTATATAGCTCGGAAATAATTGTTTTTTACTTGGTGGCACACACTGAGTTTGTATGAATTCATCAAATAAACTCAAATAAAATCACCAGTAAAGGTACAGCAATGATTGATCTGATGGTAACAGCTAATTCTGAAAAATCATCACCACATATCTGTTCTAAATGACTTTCAGGAAATAAATATTCACATCTTCAACATGAGCACTGTGCTAATTAGTGGTGTGCTACTTTCATCCAGATCATCATCCTCATTACTATGGCTTACCAGCACTAAACATAGATGTAGACCCATTGAAGGATAAACTGCATTCTTAAAAAATTCTGTATACATAGACCTGGCATTCATGTAGTGAAAGACATATTAGAAGAATATAGAGTAGAGATTGTTTATTGGCCATCCATGCCACTAGACGTTGAACTGAACAGGTTATAGTGTCTGTGAGACTGATATAATGTTCCCATGGTGAAAATAAAATGATGAATTGCTTGGGTCATCGATAGTGTACTCTTAAATCAAATAGTTAATTATTTTTCATACTAATGAAAAAGATAAAAATTTAAATACTGCTAATAAAAGTCAAACCCATTTCAACTATGCGCTATATAATATTCTGACACAAAAGATTATGGCAGTTATGGACTATGACGATGACGACTTGGTTTAAGTAGTAGGCATCTTACTGTGAATCCTCAAAAAGCAGCGTAACTTTTTTAGTTGATAAACCACACCTAACCAGGTTATTGTACTTGTTAATTAAATGATTCATTTATAGTAATGCATTCAGGCTATGTATGAGTCATGACTGCTGAAGTACTGTACTGTAAACGGCTAGGTGAGTGATCACTGTAGATAGATGCATAAACATAAAGGAAAGAGGACAGAAAAGAGGAAGTTTAACAGACTGAGTACATCCCACAATAGTGACTGTCAACCGTACGGAGTAAATTATCTACTTTCATCCCATCAATCACTTATGGACGAGGAATAACAACATGATCACACATGCCACTTAGTTCCAAACTACCGAGTAATTGGTGCAGTTTAAAAGTTGCAGTGTCTTGCTATATTGAATACAAATTTTTCAGAGGTAGGGGAAATGTCCAACAACATTTTTATTGTTATAGTCGTCTACGGTTTCTTCTTGGTAGTATAGTGGGAGCATGGGAGCAGAAAGGATTGCCTAAAGAATATCACTGTTCAATCCTACAGGTTTACTAAAGAAAGTCGCAATTCCACCAGATACAGCTGCTGCGTTTCAACTTCAAGAAGAGGGTTGTGAATGTGCAGATAGAATGTCACTTAAAATTAAAAGTAATAATTAATGCAACTATTGACATAGACTTGCTCTCATTGCTAACATACCTTATTTTGCTTTAATAATAATTAGTTATAAAAATGAATGTGGCTCTTCTGACAAAAGGAAAACTTAATCATTGTGTATGCTTTATTGCAACTGTGAGAGGGCACTCCCACAAGAACAGAACAGTGTTATTATTGTTGTGTCAGTTAGACAGGAATGTGTTTTGTGTAATGACAGAAGAGTGAGGCGTCAAGAATGTGTGTTCTATGTAATACATCTTTTAGACACTGGGCATGTGCTAAGTTTGATATACTGTGGCTGAGCGCATGTCCAGTTTTCGGTTGTAACCTTACTTTAATTTGTTGAAGTGTGTTCTTTGGTTATGTAAAGTCCTCGTCCTAAGACTAATAGGTTGTAACTCTGGTGGCAGCTACTACTAAGCTGTCACCAATTAAGTTCAATAAGGATACCTAAGTTGACAGCAACCTTATTTGTGAATAACTTTCATATGGCACAGATTGCTAGCTGCATTAGGCAGTAGCATGGATCCCCGGCCTGGGAATTTCCCTGGGATTATTTAGAATATGTACTACAACCACAAATAACTTCTACACATCCATAACCAAGCTAAATTTGATTATCACATGACTAATTCTACTGTAGGGAATAAATTCTGGTATGTAAGGCTTCATCTTTTAAAATCATTCCAGTAATACAGGAATCACTGGAATGATTTTAACAGTTAAATTTTTTCACTGAATTGCGATAAAATTCAAATTATCACAATTGAGTGAAAAATTTTAACTGTTCCATTTTGTTTAAAGTAATCCTGACAACAATACAGCTTTTTCTAAAAGTACTTTCCACTTGTGTCACATCAAAGACATTAATTAATGCAGTCAACAGCCAATTCAAGTATATTCTACTTATTTGTTAGTGAGTGTTGGGATGTGGTTGAGGAGAGGATGGGTGGCTCAGTTTCATTTTATCAATTCATGATTTTTCGATGGAATTTTTTTATTCATTAAATATAAATACTTCATTTCAGAAATTTCTAAGAAGTTGTGCTAATATTTTTCTCAATAATAGTAATTTTTTTCTGTTTTAACTGCAAATATTTTTTGTTTTGATAAGATTTTATATTTAAAACTTAGTCCAACATTTCAACTTCTTGCTAAAGTAACCTAGCTATTTTTATATTTTAAATGTGTAAACTAAACTGTCTAAAACAATAGAATTTATACATTAGAAGTCATGTGAGTGAGTCCTGAAACATGGAAGATTTGATTGCTTTCTGGAATGTATAAGCATTGCATCACACAGCAATCATTATATCAGGCAAATATGTATCTTTAGCTTAGATATGTATACCACTATATATTAATTACATTAAGCGTACAAATAAGGAATGGAGTCAAGTGAACCCTTTGTGGTTGAGTGTCACTCATAGAGTAGTGGGCAGAAACCACAGTTGTTCTAAATCACCACAAGTAGTTGTTATTATACAATTATGGAGACATACCTCATAGTCATGTGAATGAAAATCTGGTGATATCTGAGTGCTATTTTCCCCTTGCTTACACATTAGAAGATTTCTTTGTTAGAAATGGGAGTTAAATAGTGGACTGAAATCTGTGGGGCCACCCATAGAACTGTTGCAGGGATACCAAGGGGAGGAGCTGGGTGTGCGTGACTGTGCAATGAAATTGTGGTCAGCTGCTACATCATCAGCTACCACACTGGTTTCACAGTTTTGGAACTAAATATTCAGAACTAACTTTAGACACACGTGGTATCACTTTGAGCATGCACACACACCTCTTTCTGTTTATGTTTCACTACAAAATCCAATTGGGATTTATCACGAACTGCAACAGTGTTGCAACAATACAAAAACTTACTCATTTTTCTAATACATGTGTTGATGTGCATTGCGTTGTAGAGACATACAAATTTCATTACAATTAGTTATTGTTTTTGTTATTGTTATAACATATACATATGTAATATATATAATATGTATATAATATGTACAATAACGTGAACTATGGCTATACCAGCAATCCCATCTTCCATGTGTCATTGTAAGAGATGGAGTCATTTGAAATACTATTCAGTCTAGCAAAAAGGCTACTCATATACTAGCCTCAACAACAAGGCACAATAATATACACTATTGCTATAGTACACTCAGTGACTATTGTTAGAATATCTCTAGCCTGCCAGATAGCTGCTGTTTTAATACTATACAAATATTTCCCAATTAGTGTGGCTCAGCAAATCTGAATCTCATGAAACAACCTCAGTTCCATTAATGATCACATAAACCTCATCATCTCTTCATAGAGGAAACAATAAATGTATGAAGAGAATCAGGTTCATTTACAAATTATTTCATTCTTCCTTATTTAAATAATAAACTGTTAATTAAATTATTTTGCAGTAATTCGCATTTATTTTTTGTAATTTATTGACAGACTCACCCCAGACATATCATAGTCCATTCATATATTGCGTAAAGATTTTTTTACACTTCACTACATATGTACCTGATAAATATATTATATACTGAAATCTGCAAATACTATTCGTTTGTTTTAACATTGGCACATGTGCCGGCAGCACTTGTGTCAATGTATATAGTACACTAACATATTATTAGTCACTATGTGCAATGCTGAATTCTGAGGTTTCGAGTATGCTGGGCTAAATTTTTAGCAAGTCATATTACATCAGATATGAATCCAAGCATGGCTATCATGGAATTATGTGATGGTGGAAGGTTATCAATATGAATGTAATCAAAACGACCATAAAACATATAGCTTCAGCCTTCATACAAAGTTTGTAGATGAGGGGAATGAACAAGGCTTAAGCAGACAAGGAGGTGAAAAACATTTAGGCCATGGTAAGGTAACATAATATAGGCAGCGAAAGAGATGTATGGGGATGAGTCTCACATTTAGAACTATTTTAATGCACAAACTTATTCACAAGATATTATTACCTTCATTTTGCACTTCGCTTCTATCAGGGCAATAGTGCTACATTCTCATTAGTTAACTCAAAAATTGCTCATGATAATGTAGCCGGATAAAACAGCTGCCTTAGAAATCATTTATATTGTAATGATGTGCTTCAGCAGAAATATCAGAGTGGGCTAACCTATATAGCGATTATTTGATTCAATCAGGATTTACTATAATCTCTTTATTCTTATAAGAAATACCTTTAAATTTTATCCTTACTTAATACTGAAAGCTTACCATGAGCAATAGCTCTTAGTATAATTTCTAATTGAAACATTCCAAATTGACCTACTCACTTAACAGCACGAATAGAATAAGTTCCACATCCACTAAGTTTTTATAAAATGAACAAAATTTAGGCATTTTGGTGTCTGCTATGGCTAGCTTTGACTTTTCAAGGCTCACCACTTATTACTAAATGATTAGAAGTTTTACCAACAGATGGAATCAGTCGTCCAGACAAAAAAAAAACCGTGTAGTCAACCCAAATTAAATAAAAAATGAAACATGAAATAAAACATAGACACAGCAATATCTAGATTTGTTAAGCCCCGAGTGTACATTACTTACTATGCTCGCTCGCACCCATCACATTCATATTCACATGTTACTGGAATTTTGTACATAAAGTTATAGCTAAAGTACAATACTATAATATATTATAGCATTATGAGTAGCAAAGGCGTAATAACATTGTTGCTCATGCACACTCACTGTCTGCAGTTCAAATGTCTCTAACATGACAAGTAGAAGTTGTTTAATATAAAACAAGTTTTCCCATTAAATGATTCTACATCAACATCATATGATTTCCACACTGAAAAGCAACAAGTGAATCAAGTTCTTATGCAGATTTATCTAACTTCCATATTAAAATTTTCAAGTAGTCTGTCAAATTTTAGAGGTGTTATTTCATCTAGTTTTTGTAATTTATTGACAGATTTACATGGGGGCATACCGTTATTATCTAGCCCTTTCATTTTTGTGTTAGAATTTTTCTGCATTTTCATCACATGTGTATATTATTAATATAGGATTATAAGAAATTCTGTAAATATCATTCATCTGCACAAGTGCATGCATGCAGCACTTGTGACATATACACATGCTGACAGATTCATAATAATTTCACATTATTCACTGTAATTTATATAAAATACTTTTTGTCTGAGTGAAGATGCGACGATTGTCATCATTCTCAATATCTGGGAAACTGAATAGCTTTATTCTATATGGAGGATTGCATGATTTGTCTAGATAAAGTTCAACTACTTAGCATGATCAATGATGAGAGTTTCATTGCATCAACATTGAATTTGAATAATGCTTTTAGCTATAATTAAAAGGCTTATACAATAATGAAAGCAAATTTCATCAAACACAACATAGTCAATGAGCACCTCTCATTATAATATGACATTAAACAAAATGTGCAGAGAATATTAGAATGTGAAGTATTATTCAGTTGTATTTATTATAAGACATCCACTAATGACGTCAAAAGGAAGAGTCCCATTGGATATAATATTAAATCTTGAATTACATTTGGTTGTTTGTTTTATGGTCAGTTGTGACTATTTCGTGTGAAAACCCATTGGCCCCATTATAATATCTGTTAAGCTTCTTGCTAGTATTCTAACTACTTCTCTATATTTACACATATCCCCCCTAGGTAATTATGTCCTCTAAAAAAGAATTACTGATCCCTCAAGCTAAACTCATTCTATTCTGTTCCAAAATTCTTATTCCATCAAACATCAAATCCTTTTTCCAGCTGAAAATAAGATACTGAACAATTTTTTTTTACCAGTTTGGTTAATCATATTTCCTTTTCTTGTTTAATTTGGAGTTACCTCTGGGTGTTAAGCTCTACAAACTAAAAGGATATATCAACAATTAGTATAGCTCATATATCTATGAACAAGTTTACAGTAAAGCTGTCTAAAAAATTTTTAAGAATATTAAATTGAAATGAGTTTCATCTAATAAAAGGGACTTGCAATGTAAAATTGTTTCATAATGATTACAGAAAATATTAGGTTAACTAAAACTCTACATTACAAATTATAATTATTTTCAATGTAGCTAATTATTTACTGTTTAAAGTCTGTATGTCATGACGTCTAACATTCATGTGAACACTACAAATGAAAGTGAGATAATAGTGGACACTGCTGGAATCTAGAAATTATTCATACCCATATACCCATATTTCTTTCATTTCAACACTATGCAGTGAGGTTGTTATGTTATTACAATTGTATGGATAAAAGAATATAGAAATAAATCAATTTTTTTGTGACGAAAATGTTTATAGCATAGATTTAATGACTAATGGTTAATGAATCGTTGTCCATTGAAGTCATATTTGATGCAGCAACTGAAGATAATAATATTTTAGTGATGAAAATAAATCTGCAGCAATAACCATTAGTTTGCAAAAGTTGTTTCAGAAAAGCATGCAGTTAATATGCTATAGCATGTAGTGGTTACTGGGACATTAAGAACATTACATAAGGTAATGTTAATTGGCACTACTACAGCAGCTGACTTTAGGATCTGAGAGTATAAGTCCAGAAATGTAAGTTGATTCATTGTAATATATTTTTTGCAGTCTACTGACTGATCTAATGTTCATTAATCTTAGCTAGGAAAGTTTATACTTCATTTACCTTTCTACTACTATACCCAAAACTTCAAATAATTAGTTACGTGCACTCACTAATTCAAATCATAAGTAGTACAAGTTTTCAGGCCATATGGGTTTGTGAAGAATAAATCAAGTGTGCTGTAACATTATATACTAAAAGAGTGTTTACCACACTCTCTTCCTGACAATTATCAAATAGAAATAAGATAGTGCAAAGAGATTTGAGACAGATTATGTTGCATAGGAAAGTTGTGACTGTAGTCACAGGTAAAAAATATATACTTATTCACATACACATATTTATGTAGCACTTAATGTTCTGGGTACAAATTTCTCTCTATGTCTCAATTCTTTCATAGATTCCTGAATAAACACAAATTAACTAGCTATGCATTAGTCATGCCTATATCTAGAGTTAGATGAATTTATACCAAAAATATGACAAGGTAATATATTAACAAAAAACTAGAAAAATAGCAAATGTGTCAAATTGTGCATTATAGTAATGAGTGCAAACAATTGTTATTAATTCTCAGGCCACAGATATTATAAGCTTATTGTACTCCACTAAAATAAATAGGTCACATGTATGCATAAGGGCATAGCCATAGACATAAATGATGCAAAAGCTTGAACTTTCTGTATTCAAGTATTTAGGACATTTTTTATATTTCTTCCACTCTTCCAAAATATCACTGGGAAAAAAAACTTTGAAATTCCAGTAGTATTTAGCACAATTTTTATTGCTACTACATTTACAGTTGATGATAAAGCTAGATTTCCTAGATGCAGAGCATTTAGCCCTATCCTCTACCATAAAAATAGGAAATTTTCTTTCTAAGTACGTGTCTATTGGAAGTTCAAGTTTTTTCCAGGTGATATTATGTGACTAGGGGAGAATGGAGGTTTTGGTTAGTTAGCACAGAAATAACTGTGAAAAAAACAATAAATAAATAATGAACACCATAATAGCTGGCAAACAAAAACAACAAAAGAAAATGGCATGCTATTTAAAGAGAATGAAAAGGAGTACAACCGCACAGGATATACAGCGTACTGTCAGAGTACTGCTAGATAATCTTGAGGGGTCATCCTCAATCAATAAGTTTTTGTGCACTAACACATGACATGATATGAGCTGCACCTGATTATTCTATTATTTCACTGACAAGAATGATTCCATTGTTTAGTAGGTAGGGCCACAGTGAGCTAATCCGGAGGATCCTCTTTGGGTGGCTACATTTAAGAATTTAAATAGAGGGAGCTAGAGGTCAAAGGACATGCCAGGGATACTTCATTTTCTTCTCGGACCACCATTGAAATTAGTGGAACAGAGTAAGGTAAACAAGACTACAGATTTTATGTACCGAGTTGAATTTGAAATGTGACCTCTACGTTGGTGTGAGCTTTGCCTATAGAGGCAATTTATATTCATAACTTAGCTCATGAAGATTACCAACATCATTGAAGTAGTGGTAAGTATGAATATTCAGTTGAATACTTAATGTAATCAATATAGAAATCAGAACTAATGAGCATCACAATATTATAGCTGCTGAATACCCGAAGAATTGATAAAACCTAATAAATTTTAGTATTTCTTCTACTAGTTTATAAGTTAAATTTATTGTGCTAACTACATGAACACAGTGATGAAAAGACTGTTATGAATAAAAATACTAACAGAAATGACCAAATGTATTAGAAATAGACAACAATCTAGTGCACATGGCTATATGATAGGTTATAACTTTATATAACTACAGTCTGAATTTCCTTAGCTAGAGCTGACAATTCCATATCTTCTAATAGTTCAATTAGACCCTCCCATGTAGAAGGATAAGAGGTAGCCTCTTCTTCATTGCTCAGCCATACGTGGAAAACTTCATGACAACGATCTTCTACTCTAGGATAGTTCATTTCTATTCTTTGAGTGTGAGCAGGAGTGAGTCCCAATAGAGAACTGGCATCTCTCCATTTAGGACTGACTTCATCTATAATGCGTAGCTTTTGTTTCTTTCCTTCAGCATCCATCCACTTTAGAAGAATGAGGTTTTTCATAATTAGAGGATAAACTAAAAGTTTAAATGTAACACAAAGTACATAATATTTTTGTAAAATGTCTTGCTAGCTGATATAATTACTGCTTCTTAGCTAAAATTTTGATTGATAGCCCATATATTTGATGTATCAACATCCAGCGAGTTGACAGAGTGAAACAATATTAATTATTATGTGTTGTTTATGGACACTTTGCATAGGGTGCACAAGTAATAGCAATAATACAGTTTGTGGTTAATTGTAAAATTATTATTGTGATGCTAAATTGTTTTTGACTTGCAGGTTAAATTTCTGTCAATCTTATAACTTGTAACAACATTTTAACAACCAATCATGATAGAATTTACATCAAAGCATGTGTTGTCAAGTCAATTCACTGTTACATTTTTACTTCCTGTATAATAATATGTTGGTAGGTTATCAGACTGATTTGAAATGTGTGGTGTATATATTTGTCCTATAACAAATCAAGAGAACAAGTGATCAACATAAACAGTACTTAATTGTGTCACTAATTTTTACTTTATAATTTGCGGATACTTAAGTAATACTTACGTAAAATATGTAAGGTTTTTAAAGTTTTTGCCATTAAACACAAAGATTTGAGCATTATATTTCTATATGCGTACCCGTACGTATGCCATTTAAATATCTTAATTATTAAAAATCCTGCTAAGAATAAAGAAATGTTTGAATTACCTTGTTTGCTAAAAACTTGCTGAGATGCAACATTGTTCTCTACACAATCATGTTGCTCTACTTTGAGTGCTACTAAACAATATGAAAAATAAATACATTAATGTTCATCTAAGCATATTTCAAGCCCATAAGTTTTTTTTTATAATAAACCTAATTACAGTCACAATAATATTTTGATTCCAAATATTGAAGCAATTGTACTTGCCAAATTAAAGTGAGATGAGGTATATAATCAAATATACAATTAATATAAAATAATCTCATGTATTCGTACTGGCTGTTTGAAGTAACACCTCAGGAAAGTTGTTGTTTATTCTCATCGTGTTGCTTCACTCTAATGTGATAGCCTTAAGAAGATACTATCATCAATCATTAGTTCAATCATTCATGTAACTGGTTTTATCTTGACTTGCGATGATAATTTTATTTTATTGAATCCATAAACAGTGAATATCAATAAGTTCGCAGCTATTACCAGTATTAATTCACTTTAGGCTGAGTTGAATACATATTTAAATATACTATTCATACTTACACTTAAGTGAACAATTAAATCACAGATAAGAACAACCTTAATTATATTATTCAAAATGTTAAGAAATGTTAGAATCACCTTGATCACTTGAACATTGCTGCATTGCATCATTGGTTTCAACACAATCCTGTAGCTCCCCTTCAAATTCTGCAAATTAATATGCAAAATTAATGAAAGTGTTTGATTGTATCATCTAAATGCAGTTTAGACACACACATGAGTGTCAAACATATCACCAAGTGAAATCCACAATATCGAATGGACAAAAATTGAATATAATTGTTTTTTTTCTATTTTAGAAGCAAAATTTGCAAATTTTTAATTACAATATACTATGAAAAGAAGTATATTTATGACCTTAATATTATTTAGTAAAGTATATTAAATGCATGTAAGTCTATCATTATCACAACACTCACTGTTATTAAAAAATACAATGCCATCTCTTTCAGCTTCAACATGAATACCTTTATGAGCTGTTCCAGTAGTCAATATGTTGCCATATTTATCCTATAGTGTAGTATTAATATATATAATATAGATATATATTTGTTACACTGAGTTGATTTGACTATAATTATCATACCTTATTAAACCAAATTGTCTGTCTTGAATCTGTAAGTGGAATTATTTTTGTAATATTTGGGTCCTCTAGGCAGTTCATTTTATGAGAGGTTTCATCTTCAAGTATACATAAATGGAGCAGAGGTTTGTCCAATACAGAATCCCATATATGATGTGTACATTTGAATCCATATTGAAGTCTTGCATTGAGGTACTTGAGATTACGATTGACTTGTGTTAACATTGAAGTGATAGTATTTCTAATGTGTGCACAGACTACAGAAGTGGGTGTTGATGGATGAGATTCTCTGTAGAGTACCACTTTAATATATGTGGCATAGCTAATGATAGTAACTGTGTCCAAGTCCTTTCCTACTAGAAATTCAATCTTGTTGCGACAAGGACTGTCCTCCTTGAAAGTCCAATTGAGTTTTGTATTTGAGACCAGGCCTGTAATAAGAGAAGAGAAGACTCCTAAAGGTAGATAGCCACACTCATATCGATACATGAGAGGAATCACATCTGCAGTAGTAGGAACATTTTGGAGCTCATCTTTTGTAGCACTTCTTAGAATACTGGGCATGAAGTAAGTAATTTCTTTTCTTTTTCTTGTTACTGGAAGAGGAGCTAAGATATTGTGGTGTTCAAAAAGTGTGATTAGCATTTCCACAGAAATATAAACCTTAACATCTTCTTTAGTAGCTTTCAGTAGATCTGACATTGTAAACTGAGCTTTGTTTTTAAACATTGCTGCTGCTCGATATCCAGCTTTATCGAAAATAAATGTCTTCTTTAGTAGTTGTGTTGCAGTATCAAAGATTACCTAAACAAAAATTTGTTCAATACTTCCTTTCTATGCAAGATAACAAAACCTACTTAAATAAATTAAATTTGACAATTATTGTACACGATGTAGCTAAGTTTTGAAATAAGAGATTAGAAATACAAATAAAATAAGTCATGCATCACCATAAGTTACTTCTTGTCATGAAATACTTGGTAAATGTTTTGGGTAAATTGGCAATAATTGAAAAATTATTATCAATTGAGTGGAGCAAGTGAGATACTATTAGTGGTGGATAAAGTAAAATCGGATGTTCGATACATGTATGGATTGAACTTATGCCCCTAAAATGCATGTGCTGGTTCCTTTTTTCTCCTAAAAAAGCTACTTTTAAGGCTTGACGCAAGTTTCTTCTGATACTACAGCATGAAGTCTTACTTTAAACTTGGCTCCAAATTGCGAGATAATTCCTGCAAAACAGTTGTTTAACAAGTCTCAATCGCTAGCTGCAACTGGCTGCAATGGCATTGAAACTCTTTACCAGATGAAATTTCAAAAACCTCTTTATTATTGGGGGCTGTTTAGCTAAGTGCCGCATGTTGATTTTTAAAAGCCACTGGAAACCAGAATAGCTTACTATATAAGCTACCACTACTCGGATAAGCTGATGTAAGTACCTA
>WLWD01006388.1_pt1 | contig 103343 bp, 51 predicted proteins | sample 6712731 | NCBI WGS metagenome assembly WLWD01 (sample SAMN12718690, study PRJNA576275) | sponge metagenome | isolation source: marine sponge | host: Mycale hentscheli | place: New Zealand: South Island, Marlborough, Capsize Point | collected 2014-11-01 | reverse complement strand
TACTCACTCTAGTGAGTGATGAACTTGAGCACAAAGTGGTGAGCAAGCCTGCCTAGTAGGTTACATAAACTATTATACCACTGGTGTCACCTGGTTCTGCCTCACTTGTTTTGGAGAATGCTCCGTCAGGGAATGGGCCTCACAAGTTTTGCAGGTAGTCTCATTTAAAACAACAAATATCTAGTCAGCATTTCATAGCCAGAATTTTCAGCTAGATGGCTCACTGAGGTTGTAGTTATGGCTTAAAAAGGAATTGAATGCATGACTGACCAGCTATCAACTATATAGCTAGAGAAAATTATTAAACAATAATTTAATTACAGCGAATTTAAATGTGGTGAAGTTAGCTGAGCCTTCTCCTTTACAGACCTCTCCACTCTCCTAAACTTTTCGGAATATATTACAGTAGTGTTGTTTTAGTTAACTAAAACTAAAACCAAAACCGCTTAGTTTTGGGGTATTTTACTTTTGGTAAGAATAACTAAAACTAAGCTGTAGAGAATATGGAGAAAAAAAACTAAAACTAATTATTTTAGAAGACTGTAAATTCAATAATAACTAAAACTACCAGTAGAGTGGATGACAAAAACTAAAACTAAGCAATTTTATTGTAAACAATTCACCTTGAATTATGTCATTATTAAATGAAAATATAAATTCCAACAAATACCATACTTTAACCCAAGTTTTCACAGAAATATGCCATTTTTGAAGTTCTTTGGGAAAACTACATGAACAACTTTCTTTAAGGAGTCTCATTATTGCAGAATTTGAGAGGCAACATAAAAATTAACTAAAACTAAGACAATTGATAGTATAACTAACTAAATCTTCTACATAAACGAACTAAATCTTCAGGGAGAATTTGGGGAAAAAACTAAAACTAAGCATTCAAGCTATTTTTTTTTAGTATGAATAACTAAAACTAAGAAAGTCTGGAATCGCTAAACCAAAACAACACTGTATTATAGAATTCTGACTATCCAACTTACTTCTTGACAACCAAACTAACAAGCACTTACAAAAAACTGGTCATTGAAGTCGACTCGTTCTTTTTTTTCTCCAGAAAAGCTAGTCATTTTTAGGACCTAAGATCGTTAGCGATTGTTGGTAGCGCCCCCTATAGTCTATTGTTACACCGTACTCACGTGAGAAGATGATATCTTTATAGTTTTTGCACTATAGTTTTCTCAGCAGTTTACGGGAGGCTTGTACGTTAAGATGAAGACAGCGTTAGCTAACTTCTACAGTTTCATTGCACGAGTTGCGTATCGACTTGCTCAAGCTTTGTATTTATCGACGTGCGTGAACATGCATATTAGCATATTCGTATTAATACTGCTCCAAATAAATTATTCTTTTGGTCTTTGCAGCTAATAGCTAGCTAGTGTATAGTAACTCTGAAGGTTCCCACCCTTGGGGTTCAAAAGACACTGGGGGCAAGCCAAAAAAGCTGTATTTTTGGTAGAATAAAGAGTCTGCGCTTGCCCATAACCCGATTTTCAATTGCCTAAGCCCCTAATATTGCCGTCGCGTTTACGCGTTGCGGGGCAACTTCTAGCAGAACCTTTTTCGAAGCTGAAAGAAAATCCTGAAGGTTGGGTTGTCTTCCAGTAACCATTAATAATGGCAAATATGCCAATGGTGAGGATCCGGCATGGTGTTAAATATAACAAGTTAATAGCTATGACTCCCGCTGAACTACAAATTGCACCAATGGATATTTTACCAGGAATAGACAGGGGCATAAAAAGAAAATATATTCAACATTACGGCAAAGCAACTGGGAAGGTCAGCAACATACTCAACCGTTTCGTACAATTGAATAAGCACAAAAGTTACATGTATTGGTGGATTTACTGGTGGAGCCAGGCTGACAACGAACGTATCCATCACATTATAGACGGAATTGATGCCGTTGCACATCATTTTAACTGAAATTTTTAATTATTTACTCTTGAATATAATATTTACGGATTTTCTTAAGATATAGCTCACTGTAATACATTGATAATTGAACATTCATCAAGCTTTATACTTCATACAAAGAGAAGTTGGAATTTCGTTAATTAAAGAGGTCAAAAGAAAGCAAAATAAGACTGCAGCCAGTAGTCATGCTCAGTAGAGTTTATTTATCTTACACAGGATTCTAGAATCACCAATCTCAAATTTGAAATAGAGAAAATTTAGCTTATGAATACATTAGCCATATCTAGTGTGTGCTTGTGTGTGTCCATAGCTGCAAACATCGATAGCTGCAAACATCGATAGCCACAAAACATCGTAAATTGTGATCTATTCTCCTAGCACTATTTCAGTTCTATATCTTCTTCCTGACAATACCGCATCTATCCATGATAGTCAGGGCCCTAGGAAGCAAATTTGAGTGTAGACATTGAAACCAGCTCACTTTAGTTAATTGAAAACAGTTGAAATTGACATGTAACAATTCTTGAATTGAAAATAAATTAGCCTGCTTGTGATATATTTCGCCATATCACACTCTGACTCACGTAATTAGTACTATATAATTATATATATATAATATATATATATGCATCAAACTTACCTATTTTATACTGTCCACCCCTAATAATATTTTGCTCCTTTCACTTGTTCCCTTCACTCACTCAATTGGGAATAGTATATAAATTACTCACTTAAGGAGTCACATTTGGGTGAGTGATGTACTTGAGCACAAAATGGTGATCAAGCCTGCTTAGTTAGGTTATTATATAGTCTCGCGTAGCCAGACCCTTTACCAATCGCTACGCGGGAAAAGCAGCGATTGGTAAAGGGTCTGGCTACGCGAGACTAGGTTATATAAACTATTATAGCTACCACTAGTGTCACCTGGTTCTGCCTCCCTTGTTTTGGAGAATGCTCTGTCAGGGAATGGGCCTCGCAAGTTTTGTAGGTAGTCTCATTTAAAACCACAAATATCTAGTCAGCATTTCAACTAGATGGCTCAGGAGGTTGTATAGTATTACGGTTTCGCACAGTTGTATAAGAAAAACGAAGTAATGTATTATTGGATTTACTGGTGGAGCCAGGCTGACCACGATCATATCCGACAAATTCTAGACGGAATTAATGTCGTTGCACATCATTTTGACTGAAATTTTAATTATTTATTTTTGAATATATGAGTATTACACATTTTCTTAAGATAAAGCTCACTGTAATACATTGATAATTGAACATTCATCAAGCTTTATACTTCATAAAGAGAGAAGTTGGAATTTCATTAATTAAAGAGGTCAAAAGAAAGCAAAACCATACTGCAGCAAGTAGTCATGCTCAGTAGAGTTTATTTATCTTACACAGGATTCTAAAATCACCAATCAGATTTGATATAGAGAAAATTTAGCTTATGAATACATTAGCTATATCTAGTGTGTGTGTGTGTCGATAGCTGTAAACATCAATAGCTGCAAATATTGATAGCTACAAAACATCGTAAATTGTAATCTATTCTCCTAGCACTATTTCAGTTCTATATCTTCCTGGCAATACCATCTATCCATGATACCAGGGCCCTAGGAAGCAAATTTGAATGTAGGCATTGAAACCAGCTCACTTTATAGTTAATTGAAACCAGTTGAAATTGAAGTGTAACAATGATTAAATTGAAATAACAGTTTATGAGCAAAAAAAGGAAAACATTCTGAAGGTGTTCCTTCCAGTGTCACAAACTCTTACAACAGTTATCAGTGGCATCTTTTTTGCATATGAAGTGCAATTAAGCCATTAATCTCAGCCTGAAAGCTACCTTGGTATTACCAATAGTTCTTAGTAGAAGCAGCTACAACATTGTTGTAAGTTGGAGAGGATGCTCTAGTTGCAAAAAAATACACCATGATAAAGGCATGCCATAAGCACAAAATATTCGTCATATTAATACCTGATTAGTGCCAGTGTTTTAAAATTACAATTTATTGAAAGCTTACAACATTGCTTATAAATAATACTTTATAGCTTTTTTAAAAGATGTATGTATGTGACAAAACACAACATCATTAGTGCCCCAGAATGAAGTCGCTCAAAACGATAGTGAATTTGGTAGTGGGAATCAATAACTTGTTTGCCATGCCCACTTGCTAGGAAAACCAGTTTGTCCATGGTCGTAGTGGCTATCCCAGTCCCTGTAGCCCTGAATAGGGTAACAGCTAGCTGTACTTTGTATAGCACTTGTGGGGATTGCCCTTGTCTAATGTTGTGCCACCTGGTGTGTGATCCACTACTCATAGCTAGTTCCCCCTACCCTCTAGTTTACAAAAATTTCAGGTGATTCAAAGGGAGTCAGCAATTGATTTAAACAATTTTGTGTATCATAAAGAATTGCACTCACTCAAAAATAGACACCAAGATGTTTGCAATAAACTATAAAATTACACCACTAAAAAGACTTTTAAAATAATATATGAATTCACACAATATATAGCTAAACTGTTGAGTCTATCACAATCTCTACTTTATTATTGTCTTTACTATATTTTCTTCATTACAGAAATTTAGGCCTATATTATAGTAGAGTCAATATCAACCTCATGACTCCTCACTCTACTGATTCTGGCATTTCCTCCCGAGCCATTTCTTAATTGCACTTCTTTATTATTTAAAGGCATTGGCCTGACCCTAGCCTCGTGGCTTTTTCTTCTTGTGCTTTTGCTATTCTCTCGAGAGCTATCTCGTAGCTCTAATGCTTCATAGGATCGTGAGGGGAAATTACTTTCAGCTTCTCTAACTCTACAATGGTGACTGTCAGATTGGTCGATAAGTGGGTCTTGTTCTCGGATTCTGATTTCAGGACTAGCTGAGCTCTCTCTGTCGTTAAAAATAATACTCCAATTTGAAGACTGTGATGACAGGGGTTCTTGGTGATTACGCTCTTTCTTTGCATGCCATACAAAATACCCTATCATGTAGATTAGAGGAGTATAAACGAGAAAGTATTGTAAATAAAAAACAAACGATAACCCAGAAGACTCATCAGTTGGATCATTCTTGTAAACAACATAGAGATATGAGCTTAAACAGTTGAGAACAGTTAAGTTGGATAATATTAATATATCCACATAATTGACATAGTTGAGGTCTTCCCGGTAAGGTTTAAAAAGTGCCAGTAGTACTATAAGAATTGTGAGAGTTATTTGCTGGATAGCAAATCTCATGAACCAGGTTCCACTAAACACATAAGCCAAATTAAGTACCAGCCTACATGCAAAGTATAGTCCAGCAAAAAACCTCATATTATCTTTAAAGCATCCTTGAAAAGTATCCAATAAGGCTTGGATTTTCGCTGTGGGATAGATTCGTGAAACAGAAGGACACTTTGATATTGCACGTTTTGCCAGTCGTAGGGGATAGTCCAGCAATATGATTGGAGTGATTAGAACAAATGTAGAAAACACCACAATGCCAACAGAAAGGTATACTTTATATTCAATGGAATTATGTGTGTGCTGTCCAGCAAGATACATACGCCGTACACCATCGTTCATTTTTACTGTATTCAATAGATGAGAGGAAATTGTACTAAGCTTTGTGTAGGACAGTAAGATGAAGGCCGCAAAAGCTGGAAGGAGTGCATTGTGCATCACTGTTAATCTTTTTATCACAAACATCTTCAATTTCCCAGGAGAGTTCTCATTCAATGTAACACAACGACACCGATCCTTGCATTTGAAAATGGCTACAATAAGAATTATCATAACGAGGGGAAAAAAAGCAATACCATATTCCAGACAAAGTACAGAGAGTGTATCCATATTCGTGGAAAAACAAAAATACGGGATGTAATTTCCAATGATATTAAGGTTAAAAAAATCATAAGGGATTCTATATATCATCATTAGTATTTCTGCATGTGTGGCTGCATTTTCGACAGGAATTCCTCCATTGGCATCCAAGCTCAATGTGGTTGTGATAAGCTGACAGAAGAGCACGAAGGAATTAGCTGGTCCAGTGGTCAAACGAATATCAAATACTATAATTCCAGAGAAAATCACTACAATAGGAACATACATTGCAAGTATATACACTGCCACATGTTTTACCAGGTCTTCTCCGGTGCATTTAACACACTCATAATCAAAGCTATTGACAGCAGGTCCGTGGTCTTTGGTACATTCTCCACATATTGTGCCAGCCCTATTATTCCTGCAGAGCTCGTCTGATGTTCCATTGTACACAACATAAAAAACCTCTCGTTCTGCACAATAATGATAGGGACAACTAATTTTATTGTAATCACTGCCTTGGTACAGTCCAACCCACACATATTTGGCTATTTCTACTTTTTTGCTCTGTTCATAGCAAATTATATCTAGTGTCGTTTTGTCTCTGCAAGTGCAGTTTTGACCTACTGGGTCAAATATAAAGCCCAAAGGACACATATTTACATAGACACTCGTGTTTATTAACCAGACACGATCTGTTGCTATGGTAATGCTAACGTCCAAGTTTTGATCTTCGCCACTGTGTATGTAAAGTGTGACATCATCTTTGCAGAAAGTGATATTACTTTTGTTGTCAGAAACTTCAATGTTTACAAATGTGTCGGTAAACTTAACTATATTATTCAGATCATCTTTTAGTAGGATGGGTAAGGTGTATTTCCATCCTGGTGTTGCACTTCTGTTAGCACCAGGATCACTGTAAGTAATGAAGCCTATGTCAGAAGAGATTTGATTTTCACATGAAGCATTGTCTTGGCCATAATCTTCATAGTACTCCCAACCATCCCAACAGAATGTCTTAGACACAGGTGTGGTTTTAGCAAAGTCAGCACAAGGAAGAATTGAGGTCGCGTGAATGGAGTTGGGTTGCCCACCATGGTCCTTGTTGCCAATGAATGTCATAGAAACGCCCCAGTCTTTTGGCTCTACAAAGGGATCTACATAACGAATAAAGCAGTTTGGATCACTTCGTCTGGTCTGCCTGGACACAATCTCAGCGTAGATAGCGCCGCCACGGATAAGCGCGACATTATTTTCAAAGAGAACTTCGGTTCCTTTTGCTATATCTAACGTACTCATTCCCGTAAGTGTCACCGCACCACCGTTGTTTCCCGTATTGCCGATAAAGTTTGTAGTAGAATTTTCCAAGTTTACGTTACCGTCAGACACCGCCAGAGCACTTCCCACATTATTTTCAAAGTGGATAATACCAATAAAGTTCACACTACTGGAACTGACATAAAGAGAACCTATACCCAGCTCTACACCTATATAGTCTTCCGTACCCATTTTGTGCTTGTAAACATAATTGTAGAATTTGTCGGAATTTCCAATGAAATCGCTATCTACAACCTGAATATCCGCTTCCAAGCCGTGGTGGCGGGTTCTTTGCCAGAATTGTTCTATGTACAATGCAGATCCAAGTCTCCCTGTGTTATTTTCAAAGCATAAATTGGAAAGCAAAAATGTTGACCTGTCGTGAGGCTCAGTGAAATGTTTAGCCCATGATAAAGACAGTCCACCTCCATTGATGGCTGAATTATTCTTGAAAGTACAACTGTCTATCTGAAATGAATTGCTCCTGGGTATGCTACCAGCTATGTATTCGGCCAGTCTCAAGCCACCTCCACCTCCACCACTCTCAATTGGAGATTTATTACTCACAAAGGAAGTATTTACCACTATAATTGTGTTACCAAATGTATTATCTCCCAATTCTACAAAAAGGCCGCCACCCCACAGGCCCACATTATCTTCAAAAGTGCAATTTACCACTGAGAGTTCAATTAAAGCGTTTGATCCTTTTGCAAACAAAGACATACCACCTCCTCGACCAAATGATTGATGGTATCCTTCATTGGGATAAATGAATCCTCCTCCCTGAACCCCGTTCCTGGCAACGTTGTTCCCAAAGATGCAGTTTGTGAACTCATATTTACTACCATGGATTTGGTATTCTGATTTGATGCAGTAAGCACCTGGTTTACAATAAGTCTGTTCTATATAAACCCCTCCTCCTCCACCACCAATTTGTTTATCTTCTTCATAAAAGTTTACAGAATTGTTCGTGAATTCACAGTCCATAAAAACGTTCTCCCCTGACACATCATACAGTACCAATCCAGTACCCCCAGGGCTAGAGTCGATTGTTACTCGGGTCATGGATACATACGAGCAGTTATATATGTAAACTGCGACTTTAAACACTTCTCTTTCGGTACAATTGATGTTGCAATTGTTAAACTTTTTGCTTGTGCTGTTTCTCATTGCTCCACAGGAAGTAATAGTAACATCATGAAAACTTAAGTTGGAGATGTTAACAAAAATAAGCCCAGTAGAGTTGGCACAATCGATAATGGAATCATTTCCTTCAAATGCTATAGACTGAAGATCCTTGATAACTGGGAATGATCCAAATAACTCATGAGTACCATCAGATAATATAAAATTAGTATTGTCTGATATTGGGTGTTGCAAGACCCATTCTAGATTTTGGCAGCAGTGTGTAGAATTCAAGCATGACAGATTATCAGCTCCATCCAATTCATTGATACAAATAGAAATGGAAGTAGCAAATGATGCCAAGTTCACTGTCAATAAGTAAGCAATAGTAAAGAAGCACAATTTGTAGGACATATCTGCAAGTTAACCTTCCAACTTTCTAAGAAAGTGATGAAATTGAGGACAATCCAATTATGGTTGTAGATATAGCAGTCATATAGTACTAATTTTATATTGAGTACACTTATCACATGCATCTCATTCCTATAGTAGATTCAATACTCACATTATTGTAGTGACTCTGGTTTAGGAAGTTACTCTGATATACAATTCTAAAAGGCAGCTTCCAGCTATAATGCTAACTACATTCATAAATCAACTGTTGCTGTACATTAGAGGAATGTGTAAAATATATTTTTCCATTATTCATTTTATTTATTGTTTTCACGTTTTGTAGAGATTATAGAAACATTTGTAAACATGATATTATGATTGTTGGTGATAATGTATAAAAAGCCTTATGATGCAAATTAAATCATGTTGTATATCATTGTGGTATGATGAGCTAGGTCGTGAGCCTCGACGATAGCTGCCACCAGAGAAGTCACTGTCAGAATACACCACACTCCAGTCAAGGAGTTCTTATAGTCCAAGTGTCAACTTAGGTTCAGAACAAGTTGAGGCAAGCCTTTCCTATCCTTAGGTTAATCAGCCACGGATACCTCCCAGACAGAGTTCTAATTCTTTAGAGAGGAAGTTAGGCAGAGCCTTTGGCTAGTGTATTTAGATAAAGTGAGATCTGTACAATAAAGTGAGGCTGGCCAATATATATATACCAAACCTGCCAAAAGGTGAGGTGGGAAATAACATGGATGAATGTGTGTGCATAGGTATGGGTTGAACAAGATTTTTAGTGTTACAATATAAGTTGAGGGAAATAAAATTGCTAGATATTTAGACTGAGACTATTTCTAGAATGCTTAAAAAGTGGCATATCCAGTAGGTCCAGAAAGATAATCCTTTTTAAAAGTCAGCATTCATTCATTCAGAATAATGAAGGAGGAAAGTGGATGGCAAATCTCATTTCTTGTCAACCATTAAATGCCACTGTTGGAGAGATTAAAAAGGAGCAAGACAGGCCGGATCCAGTGCTAATGACAAGGTAGGGCCCAGTTTAGGTCAAACTATGAAATTTATTAACGTAGCTATATAAATAATTTGGGCATGTATTCATGAATGAAGAACATAAATTCATAAATTGGCATGCTGTCATCCTATGAACTAGCCAAATTGTCTGTATTGATAACCTTGTGGTATTATAATTTTCAGTAAACTTGGTTCAAATTGGGGGTGGGGAGAAAACCCTGGATCCTCCACTGCTACATAAAAAGGAAAGAGGATAAAGCTATAATAGTGACTTCTTGTATATACCACTCTATTTTAGTGCAAACAATTACCAGTAGTGCAACATTATAATGTACAAGGTTCATACTGTAATAGTGTAGTATATTAAACACAAAGACTGTTACATCATTCCAGATGACTGAACCGACGTGGCATTCTTATTATCCTCAGAAATCTTACTGCTATCCTCTAATTGCAAAGTAGACTGGTAAGAATTCTTCCTCGCGTCTTCTTTCAGTAGTCTGGCAGACTGGCGAGAGGTGGCAGGTATACGTTCAGTATCCTCAGACATGCCATTGATGTCTCTTGTGTTCAAGTCAGATTGAGGCAACTGGCCGACATATTCATTCACTTTTTCAGATCTTCGAAATATCTGACTGTCAAAGTCCTTCGTGTTTGGTAATGGTTGATAGTCTCTGGAGCCATGTAATATCCTTTTAGCGTATAGTCGCCAAATTAAATAACATATCATATACAACAGAGGAAGAAATACAGCTAAATATTGGAACCAAAACACGACAACATACTTGCTGGAAGATTCGTTTACATCAATCCTGTACACCACGTAAAGAAGAAAGCTCAAGCAGTTCAGGAAAGCTAAATTTGAAAATATCAACATGTCTACATAATTGACAAAGTTCAGCTCTACCTTGTAAGGTCTTAACAAAGCTAAAAGTATAATGATGGTGGTAATGGTTAACTGTTGAATGACGAATCTTTCAACCCAAGTTTCACAATAACTGTACGCCACCGTAACAACCAAACGACACAAGAAATAAAGACCAGCAAAAAACCTGGCATTCTTTTTGTAACATCCCTGAAAAGTATCCAGGAGTATGTGGATCTTTATGTTGGGATACAGTCTGGTAAGTATAGAATTCTGAGACACGATCCATTCAAAAAATCGCAGAGGATAATCCAACAAGAGTAAGGGAGTCAGAGCAACAAATACAGAAAACATTATGATGCCAATGCTGCGGTACAATTTGTAGGGTATTGAGTTTTCATCATGCTGACCAGCAAAGTATAATCTGGAGATATTGTCTCCCTTAAGTCTGTCTGATCTCATAAGATTGGAAGATATGACAGCAAATTTTGTGTATGAAAATAGTATAAAGGTAGCAAAAGCTGGAAGAAGGGCATTGTTAATGTTTTTTATCCTATTCTTTAAAAATATTGCAACCTTCGTCTGTGAAGAAAAATTAATCCCACCACAGCAGCATTCCTTGACTTTTAAAACAGTAATTGTGATTAGTATCATAAGTAAAGGAGCAAAGGCAATTCCATATTGGAGACAGAAAACGGCTGTTGTGTCCATGCGGGGTGATAAACAAATCAGATCAAAATAATTGATTCTTATATTGAGATTAAATATGTCATACGGAATCTTATATATATCCATCAGCAAATCTGACGAATCGCTTACAATTTTACTCAGAGGAATCCCGCCATTTGCATCAAGACTAAACATCGTAGTTATGAGCTGACTGTACAGGATGAAGGCATTTGCTGGCCCAGTGGTCATTCTTATATCAAATATTATTATCACTGTGAACAGAAGACACAATGGAAGATAAGTCAGTGCAGCATATGTAGCTATGCTTCCAATGAGTCCATTGTTGCATTTAATACATTCATAATCAAATGAATTGATTGCAGTTCCATAGTCATCCAAGCACTCGCCACAAAGAATCCCAGTTCGATTATACCCACAGAGCATTGTATCATTTTTTAGAAGTGACTCGGATGTATTGCGATCATAGCAATAATGATAGGGGCAATCCAAGGCATAATATTGGTAGTCATCCTCACGGATCATTCCCATCCAGGCATTCTTTTTTATCTTGGCATCTTTGGTGGTATCATTACTACATTCTACATAAACATTAAAAAAATCATCACAAATGCAAACTTTTTCATCGCTCAACTTAAATCCTGGAGGGCATCTGTCCATTTCAACACTGATTTCCATAGACCACACTCTCTGGCCAACTGCAGTCAGTGTGAAATGGACATCACTGTCTTCTTCGGCTTTTATCGTGACATTTTTCCGGCAGACAATGATACTGTTGACATCTTGCTGGCTTTCAGGCTGCTTTAGATTGAAGAACACATCCTCACTGGTAATAGCCATATCAACATCATCAGATATATTTATGGGTAGTTCAAATTCCCATCCCGGAGTTGCATGAATAGTGTCTAAGGAGGTTCGCGACATGTGCCCTATGTCTGTATTAATGTGCTGCTGGCATTCTGAATTATTTTTTCTCCAGTAGTCTTCGAGGCTTGAATAATATTCCCAACCATTAAAGCAGAACACTCCAGTGTTTCCTGAGCTATTATTATTATTTTTAACAAAGTTAAAACATGGCAAAATAGATGTGGCATGTATAGAGTTTGAATTATTGCCACCGTGGTCTTTGTTTCCTATAAATACCATGGAAACAACATCACTAAAATACCAATTAGGATAGCGGATAAAGCAATTTGCATCGCTTTTGGTAGTTTGCCGTGACAGGGTCTCCATGTATATAGCACCCCCTTGAAATTGGGCAACATTACTCTCAAATTTCATTTGAGTTTTTTTACCAATGTCCAGTGTACTTGCTCCAAGTAATACAATAGCAGCTCCAGTGCTTCCACGATTGTCTGTAAAGTTTGCCTCGCATTCTTCCATTCCTATATTTCCATCAGATATGGCGAGGGCACTCCCTTCATTGCTTGTAAAAATTGCTGTATTCAGAAAAGTAGCGCTACTAGAGCTTAGATAAACTGACCCTATTCCAGTTTCATGAACCTCTTCCTGTTCCGGCATTTTTTCATAAAATAAGTCAGAGTTATTGAGAAATTTGCAGTCAGTCATTTCAATGATTGGTTTAATTCCATTCTGCTGAGTCAGCTTCCAAAATTGATCCACATACACTGCTGAACCTAATCTTCCCAAATTGGACTCAAAAATTGTATTATATAGCATAAATTCTGCACTGTTGTTCCAAAGAGTGTGCTGCCGAGCCCAAGATATAGACAAACCTCCACCATTCATTGCCCAGTTGTCAACAAAAATGGAGTTCCTTACAATAAATATGTTCTTTGCATGCGCAGAATCAGATTCATAAATATAGTGAGTCAACCGTAATCCCCCTCCACCGCCACCCCATCTTAGTGGAGATTTGTTGCGAATAAATTTGGAGTTATTTACCACTATCGTATTGCCATAAGCATTGTCATTTAGCTCAACAAAAAATCCACCTCCCCATAAAGCTGCATTGTTTTCAAAAATGCACTCGTCCACAATAAACGTGTTGCCTGAATTGTTGCCTCTGATATACAAGGAGAGTCCACCACCACGGGAAAATGCTTGATGGTTCATTTTTTGTGGATATATAAAACCTCCCTCTCTCCAATTTTGTGCAAAGTTGTCCTTAAAAGTGCAGTTGAAAAATTCAAACCGAGCATTGTTGATGACCTTGTCGCTATACTCGCAAAACTTTCCCGGGCGGCAAAATATGAATTCTACATACACACCTCCTCCTCCTCCACCAATTATGGAGTCTTCTTCTAATCTAGAATCATGTTCTTCAACACTATTGTTAACAAAATAGCAGTTATTGAATGTGTTTGTCCCAAATCCATCATACACCACCAATCCTGTAGTGTTATAGCTAGAATTTATAACCACATCCTCCATTTCAATGTCACTACAACTTTCAAAATAAAGTGCAACTTGAAATATATCCGTATCATTTTCCATTTTAAAGCGATTGCTTGTACTGTTCCTTAATGCTCCACATTCTAAAAAGTTTACACTGTAAAAGGAGATTCTTGCAACCTGATAGAAATAGAATCCAATGCGCTCTTCGCATATGATGTCGGAATTACTGCCGTCAAAAGCCACTGAAGTTACATTGACAAAAATTGGTACCTGATTCTTTATCACATGCTTTCCTTCAAACAACACAAATCTAGTGTAATCAAATGCTTCCATATTTTCGAATACCCAATCTAAGTCATGGCAGGAAACAGCAGGATCAGTGCTATTTAAGCATTCCATATTGTTCCGTCCATTGTCTCTGTCAATATAAACATTGCGCACTTCATTGGCCCATATAATTATGGGTTGCAGCAAGATGAACACTAGTAAACAATTCCAAATGGCCATTGTGAGTCCAATGCTGACTGAAAATTGCACAGAATAGCCATTATTACTCTATAGCTATACTGAAATACGACTTATATAGATAACTAAATAATTATACTTAGTTATCTCTGTAAAACTTATTGTTGATATTATTAAGTATACTGATACACTCATTATCAAGCATTTTCAGAAGAAAAAGCCATATATAGTTATAGCTGGCCGGGTCATTTACAAGTGGAGCAAAAAGAGGTGCAACAAAGTACTTCAAGGAGGTAGACACACCCCAAAAAATCTGAGGAAGTATCAGAAATTAAAAAAAAACCATGACAGATAGGAGTCAAGGGGGAAGACACAGAGGGGCATGAGGGCTTGAGCCCCCCTGCCCCACTGTTATGCGATATAGCTCCTGTCTCCTGGGTGCTATGGTTACTAATGCTGGGAGTAGGGGTGAATCACTAATGAGGGTGTGGCAGTTGCTATCCATTATGTGAACCACACAAGTAAACAGCTATCCCCAACTATTCTATAACTTACTAGCCAGTTCCTAGAGAGTTACCCCGGATTCGCCGCTAGATATGCCGCCCAAATCAATTGCATAGCCCACACCCATCCACTATGTCGCCAAAAGCACCCCCTCCATGCGCAGACCTCAACAGAATAATGGGCGGGGCTAAATTGAGTTGACAAAATGAGAGATGAGCGCTCCTCCTACCCGAGCAGTGCGGTTGATTGACGAACGGACCCGGCGATTTGTTAGTTGTGTAGTGTTGGCGTAGCTTACACTGCGAGACTTGATAGCCATCTAGCTGTGAAGTTAGGCAATGTTGGGACTCCATAATATCTTAAAAATTTCCTGCAGGTGAGGTTGATAATTTACAGCTTTCCCTAGTAATCAATAATATATATTATATATAATTATAAATTATATATATATAATTATATATAATGTAATATATATATATATATATAATATATATGCTAGATATCTTCACAATGTTATTTTTAGGTACTGAGTCACTGATAGTTGAGTTAACTCGGAGTTGTCTCAGCATCACCTGTCATCTCACATTGTATTGCCTGTTTTAATTGTGTGGGGAGCCGTTTTAATTGTGTGGGGAGCCGTTTTACAACCATCTTTACAAACTGATTTATCAATCCTAGTACAAGCTACTGCAGTGAAGATATCTAGTGCAGAATAAACCACTTATTACTCATCATAGGTGATATAGCAAGATATTTCACTCTCAGGCTGTGTTTTCACTCGCTTTTTGGCTCATGAAAATTAATTAGCTTGCTGGTGAAATATCTCGCCATATCAAACTCTGACTCATGTAATAAGTATTTTATACAGTATATTGATTATTTTCCCTGAGCATCGCCACATCACTTGAGTTTTCAATAATTTCCCATATTGAACACTGGGTACTGAATGATCCAATGTTTTGGGAAAATTTGCCTGAAGTGTACAAGTCTTGACTCTTGAGTGAAAGAGAAACAGTGTGTTTCCAACTTGTTCTCTCACATGCCCAAGAAGAAAGCTTTCATTTCAATGAATACAATAAGATAGGGTAATTTAAGGGGTGGACAGTCATACCTATAGGCAGGAGCAGGCAATTGTTATACATTGGTAGTTACACAGTCAGACAGCTGCAATTTAGTAATAGGTACAGACCTGGCTGGGAATTTCTGTGGTGAACTCTTGTTTCCTGCTTAATATAGCTATGAACCCCTCCTTCCTCCTTCTACATCCTCTTCCACCTTACCACCCATTCAACCACAACCACTTCAACTAAACCACTACAGCTCTTTTCAGTCAAGGCTGGAGTGGCCATAAAGGTGGAGTATACATCAACAGTGAGGAGACACAGGACTCTGCTGCAGGCCATTCCCACACCGTCAGATTCATTGTAGCCATCAGCATCAACAAGATCTCCCCCTCCTTCAAGAGCTGCTGCATCTCGGCTGGATCCCTAGTCTCCCAGACCCTTGGGAAGTCATCTCTACCTATTTTGAGACACTTTTAGGCTGGCATGCAGACAGTGGGAGCAGCTGCAGGTACATCATCTCATCCCGCTTACAAATCACTGCAGAAGTGCTTGAGCAAATTAGGACCAACTTGCAGCAGCTCACAAGGCACTGGCTGGCGTGTGTAGTGTGTTGCACAGTTTTCTTTGGCTCCTTCCCAGCTATGTGATCTGCTCCCCAAATCCAAGGCCCAAGTTTTCTCAGATGCTTCTCTCACGTGAGGTGCTGTAGCTGTTGACAATCATGACAATCTAAAGATGGTGAGTGCATCAAAGTGTGACTAGTTATGTCAGTGCTTGGGTAGAACTGGGCTAGCCTGTGCCCTGGGGTGGGTATCCTGGATTATATGGCTCCGGCACTGGAGTGTTCTTTAGAATCTCTGCATCACAGACACTTCTGAAGCTCCCGTTTTGGATCAGCTCTGAGAAATTTCGTAGCGGCTAGGTTCCCACAGCTTATCTCCAGCCACAGCTTATCTCAGAGATATAGAGAATTTCACCATCCAGATGCTTGGCAGATGGCAGAGCACAGCCTTTCTCAAGTGCATTAGGATGCCAAAGACAAGTTGTATTCACTGCTGGCAAGAAGTAACCCTGCGAACTGACCTGGACTATTGCCATCCTTGCCCAGCTGTTGCTAATACCACTAGCTGCCATCTGAGTGTAGTTTATAGCTATGTGTGTTACACCAAGACTGGAGGTCTGTACTAAAATAAGGGTGTGCTTTGTTTGTGCATATGGGAGTGGTCATTGTGGATTGTGCTATGATAAACAGCAGAATTCAATTGTGTATGTGAAGCAAGTGTGTAGTTTTTGCTAAACTATCTTATTTCTACTTACTCGTAGTTTGTACTAAATCAAAAAGTTGTTCAATGTAATTTATTGTATGTCACACATGGATATAACAAAGTATAATTCACACAACTACCATACTCTATGAAAGTCACAACATAGTTTTATATCTACTCATGAGTCATTTATTGGGTATAATTTCTTGATTGACATCGTAATTGAGGGTGTGGCTTGGGAAATGCCTCATAATCGGAGAGCCGGCTCTGACTTGCTTGTTGAGAATTGCTTTCACTGTGATATTCCTCTTTCCCTGAAGCACTCAGATCTACTGGTGAATTTCTTTCATTGGTCGCACCACTTTCGCTGCATTGATCTATCCTTAGGCTCTGATAGTGCACTCTTTCTTCTTCTCTACTTATAATACTGTATTCTTCTGCAGATGTGGGATGTCGGCTGCATAAGCATTGCGATTTTTGTTGAAGAGTATTATAAAGCGATGACGTAATCTTCTTTATAGCTTTTATTCGGTATAAAATAAAAATTATCATATATACTAAAGGCAAGAAAACAGTAGCATACTGTATGTAGAAATACGCACCATATTTTTCTGCTCTTTCATTGGGATCTACTGTGTATGTCACAAAGATGTAATAGCTGAAGCAATTCTGAAAAGCAAGTAGAGAAAATATAAATATGTCCACATAGTTGACATAGTTTAGATTACGGCGGTAAGGTTTGAGGCATACAATTAGCAAGATCATTGCCATGACTGTTAATTGCTTAATAACAAAGCCTTCTATCCAGGTTTCACTCAGAACAAAAGACAAGTTTATGACCAGTCGAAATAGAAAGAATACTCCAGCAAAAAAACGCATATCTTTCTTGTAGCAACCCTGGAACAAGTCTAGGAGAATGTGAAGTTTGGTGTGGGGATAAAACGCTGTCAAAACATCTGATTTTGATACTACCCTTTCAATAGCTCTGACTGGATAATCAAGGAGTAGAATTGGTGTCATAGCGACAAAAGTACTCAGGATAAAAATACCTGACCCAAATTCTAAATTATTAGTGGTACGATATGGGGCCAGGTGCGGTCGCAAAGTGCCATTATATTCCACAGTATCGACCAGTGCTGTCGAGACAAAACACAACTTAGTGTAAGATAGCAAAAGTATGGAAGCAAAAGAAGGCAGGAGAGAATTGCTTATTCTCCTCGACCACTGTCTGCTGAAATGGGTCAGCCTTCCATTGCTTGCTGCTGAGCAATTACAATACTCTTTAAGCTTTAGCAGAATGACTATCAGAACAATCAGAACCACAGGTAACAGAGCCACTCCAGACTCTATCAGTATAACCTGCAGGCTGTCTATCTCTGGCGAAAGACACAGCAGAGGCAAAAATGGTTCTATAAACTTTAAATTGAACATGTAATAAGGATACTTGTAGGCTTCTAGCAAGTAGTTTAGATTGGGTGGAATTCCAGAGCTGTTGGTGACATCCTCCACAGGAATACCTCCGTTGGCATCCAAAGTAAATGTTGTAGTGATGACCTGGCCGTACAAGATAAAGGCATTGGCAGGTCCTGATGTGAGACGAATATCAAACAATACCAACAATGTGAACAATGAAATTAAAGGCAGGTAGGTAGCTGCCACATACTTAATGATATCCTCAGAGGAATTACTGCAGTTTGCACACTCATACTTTGGTGAGTTGATGGCTGGACCAAATTTTGGCACACACTCTCCACAAAGTACTCCTGTTCTATATGGAGCACACAAGTTTTGATCTTCCAGCTTGTATTCCAGTATAGTGTAAGTATCATTTTGTTTAGCACAATAATAATAGGGGCAGGTCATTACCTCATAATAAGTGTCATTCAATTTTCCAATCCAAACATTTCTAGATATCTTTGCTTTGTGAGTGTTTCCATTACATCTCAACAATCTCCCCCGCGTCATATCACATGCACAGTAGCCAGATTCTTCGTACTTGAAGCCTGGTGGGCATGACTTCATTGTAACGTTTACGGAAAGCAGCCAAACTCGCTGTCCTGCGGAGTACAGGGTAAGTGTAAAATTACAGTCTTGTCTGGCATTTAATGTAAGCTTGTCCTTCCAAACGATAACATCTTTAGATCCATTAGTTCTTAAGACACAACTATTGTTATCATCAAAGTTAGCACTAAATTGTGCAAGGTCTGTTATGTTATGCTCAAAATCATCAAAGGTTCCAATTGGAAGAGTCATTTCCCACCCTGGATAGGCAACGACAGGTATACTGTCCTTCTTGATAGTAATATCTCCAATGTCAGAGCTAATTTTGTGGCCACAGCCAGTTAACTTTTCACTAGCTTTGTAACTCCAGCCTTCCCATTTGAAAGTTTTTAAAACATTCGCTCGTTCTGTATCATTATTTATGGGAGTACATCTGAGAACTGAAGTTGTATATATAGCATTGTGACATCTACCACCATTTCCAGCATTGTCAATGAATGTCATTACTATCCCCCACTTTCCTGGATTAGGTTCTTCATCAATAGGACCTATAAAGCAATTGGCATCACTAATCAAATTTTGCCTTCCAATGTACTTGGCATATATTGCTCCTCCATGAGAGATGGCAGTGTTTTTAACAAATGTCATAGTGACAGTCTTGCTCACTTTCATTTTGCTTGCTCCAAGCATTGCTATAGCTCCTCCATTAATTCCCTTGTTTCCATGAAACTCAGCGAGGCAGTCATCAATGACCAGTTTGGTACCGATCAGGGCAAGCGCAGTTCCGTCGTTGTTCACAAAATTAATATGGTAAAAAAACTTGACTGTACTGGAAGATATATACAAAGCTCCCAATCCCATTTCCACAGGAAAATCTTGGCGTAGTTTATCATAGAAATTTGCACAATTTTCCACAAATGATACATTCAGAACAGTTATATTCGCTACTAAGCCTTCAGACTTCACCTCCTTCTGGTTCACGTACACGGCAGTCCCTAGTTTTCCCGTATTTCTCGAGAAATTGGAGTTGGATATTAGGAAACACGTAATCTGATCAACGGTGGCACCTTGTTGAACCCAATAAATGGATACTGCCCCGCCCCTCATGGCAAAATTTTCAGTAAAGGTGCAATTTTCTACAATAAATTCGTTATGTTGCTCACCGTTAGCGTAATCAAATTCATTGACGAAATCGGTCAACGCTAGGGCACCTCCTTTGGTGCTGATGCTAAAAGGACACTCGTTCCGTTCAAAAGAGCAGTTTGTAATGCTGATAGTGTTGCCGTAAGCAAAGTTATTCAGACGTACATAAATGCCACCTCCGCGATCTGCTTCATTACCTTCAAATTGACAGTTACGAACACTTAACTCAATGTTTGAATTGTTTCCGCGGATAAAAAATGACAAACCACCCCCATGACCAAGTGAGAGGTGGTTTCTCCCTCCCATCAGAGTATGCTTAAACTTGGTCAGTTCACCTAAATATCTGGCTGTGTTATCCTTGAAAGTGCAGTCGTTAAAGGTGACTACAACATTCCTTATTTCAGTGATAGTTAAGTCGTTTCCACATGTTTTAAAAGGCTTGCAATACGTGAATTCAAGGTACACCCCACCCCCACCTCCTTTAATCTCTACACCACTGGTACTAACAGTTTTCCCTTTTCTAAAACTGTTATTTAAAAACGTGCAATCTTGGAAGATATTTGTTCCCTGTGGATCGTACATTACAAGTCCGGTGGCATTCTCGGCTGCCGTAACAGTCACGAAATTCATGCGCATGTCCTTGCATCCTTCGAAGTAAAGACCTGCATAGAAAAACTCGAAATCAGTTTCTAAGTTGGTTGTACTTATGTGCTTAGCTCGGCAATTTAAAAATGTTATATTAGTAAAGGCAATACCAAGTATATTGATAAAATTTACCCCGACATCAGAACAGCATGTTATGAAACTTCCCTTGGAGCGTGAGCCAGTAAAGGTAATATCGGAAAGATCTTGAAGTGTGTAATTGGACTCTTGGCAGAGAGTATAAGTTTGATCATCCAATATAAATTCAGTGTGATCTAATTGCAAGGAATGATTCCTGAAGATATCCTCCAAGTCGTAGCAATTGGCACTGTGGTGGCAAATACTGACGTTGTTGTAAGCCAAAGTTATACTAGCAAAAGTAGACAGCAAAAGAAGTAGCAACAAATTGGCCATTGTTTGAGTAGACTATGCTTTGCCAACCCACAAGGAGTGGTGCGACTGTAAACAGTCTGGATTATTATATTCATAGTTCATAAGACTTTAGAAACTCTCATGCACCCTATAGTACAACTTAGTTACCATAGCCACTATCTGTAAGTTTGTAAAAATACTTTCATTACTACAGAAAGAGTAAAAAAAAAGCAATGCTTAAAAAAAATGAGGGAGGGAGAGCCTAATCTTTTACGTCCTTTTCTCTGAAAATGTCACACAATCAAATTGCATCACGATCACTCTTGGCATGCCCCTTCATTTACATGTTCATTAGTTGCAGGTATATTCTGTATTCAGTCATTCTCAGCTGAAATAATAATAAAAGCTGCTACTGTACATAATAGCAAAATGAATTAACTGTCATAATGAGGACTACTGTATCTTAGCCACTGGTATTGTATGAAGTGAGATTTCAAATGTCCCAATAGTAGTAAACCAATATAAAGTTTGAGATGCCGGCATTTCTGAATCTAACAACACTCACATGATCTCTATTAAAACACTCAACAGTGTTGCTTAGAAATGATTATATTATATTTATTACATGGTTCATATTCACATATTATAATAATTATACTGTATTAATGAATAATAGTTGATAGGTGATTTTTCTTTTAATATTTCCTCTTGAGGATCCTTAAGTGCTGGTCATAAGTGTCACCTTGTCCAGAGTGCTCCTGGAATAGTTTAACAGCCTCTAGCTCAGCAGGATAATCTCCCAACTTCAGGAAGTCTCTAAATGTGTCACTCAGCAAGAAATCCTCAACAGATACAAATGTCGGCTCTCCACACTAAGTACAAAGTTAGAGTCCATGGATATAGTGTTATTAGGAACCAAAAAGCAAAACAACGATAAAAAACAAACAAACAAATGTATTCCTACTACATAGCTAAAAAGCAACGCTATTTCAAGTAGTACACAGCATGAATGTGTGTACACACATGTGAGTACTCTGTTGTGCATCTCCCATACCCTCAAGAGCATCACATAATTAATGACTTCAAACATAGAGTTTGAGGGGAGGGGTTTGAAAAAGAAGTGGCATGTATATTTGTTTTAACTCGTCTAATTTGTAGGAGTTCTTCAAATATGCTCAATATTTGAATCTGTCACCTTGAAATGTCATGGCATGTCATATGTGTTTAAATGAGTATATGTACGTGAGGCTAGCACGAATGAATTGTAAAATGAGCAGCAAAATACGTATATTTGACCAGGCATAACAGGAGAAAGACTGAAATTACCAGTTCTGGGATGTGTGAATTGCTAAAAGAAAGGATAGACTAGAGGGGGAAAAAATAAGAGATCAATTGGTGACTGGTTTGCGTCATATAAAAATTCCAAATGGCTCAATGAATTTGATTGAACTTCACACACACTGCAGTTCTCACCTTTGACAATTGCAGCAACATCTTCAGCACAGTTTGCACATTCTTAGCGTAGTCTTTGATGACAGCTTCATTCAAGTCTCTCTCAGCCTTCACTTCATCTTCTATGGATTGTTGAACATCTTCAGCTTCCACCATTGCTGATCTATATAGCTTAGTGGCTGTGTCTGCTTTACTGTTCTGATTCTCAAGTTGTTCACTCAAACTCTTCATCTCAGAATGAATCTGAGAAGTGTTATCTAGCAATGGAAGACATTATTACAAATACATGAATTTAACTATCAGTTCAAATGCACAATTCATTCTCCTATTTAATGTTTCTTTTATGAGTAAGGAACAATTCGTTTACTAATTATATTCATTTTTATAAACTAGGTAACTCTTACTGATGAATTGGTCTACATCTTCCAACAGGTTTTCAACTTTTTCATTTAATTCTGCGATCTCGGCATCCTAATGGTAAAAAGCACAAAATGAATTTTAAAGATAACACACAACTGCTGTGTTCAGCTGACCTTGCTAGACACAGAAGCTGTCAACTCTTCTTCATTCTCAATATCTGATTCCACAGAAATAAAATGATATTCCACTTCATAAATACTGTTTTAACCTACCTGCACCTGTGAATTCGCTTGTTCTTACTACTTTCTCAGCTGCCATTAGTTGAGCTATTAAATAATTTGTAATGCAAGACTGTTGCGTTAGCTAAAAGCATACAAAACTCACAATTCTGCTTCATATATTCTTGACTTAAAATAGCCAAATTTTCCACACCCTCATGAAGTGCCATCTAACCAAAAAAATTGATAAAATAGTAATCAGTAAATAATAATAAAAAATTAATATTAATAAATTAATAATAATAAATAATAATAACAATAATAATAATAATAATATAATAACAATAAATAATAATGATGATAATGATAATAATAATATAATAACAATAAAATAATAATATGGTTATAATCCACCTATTTTCTTACAAATAATGGATCAAGCATGGTTTGAACATCCAATAGACGTGGGGTTCCAGTGATTGTATGAATAGACATGTCACATTGCAGTTTGGAGAAGAAGTTGGACTTCTCCAGAGCTCTAAATACTCTGTTGTATACTGACTGTACGGCTGACACAGTCGGCCTTGCACTCTCTTGATTTACTTGACTGGAAGCTGCATTGAAAATAATGCAGGAAGAAGAATGGCTCTCAATTAGAACTTTCTAAATATAGCTTCTCAATTACTTACCATTGGCATTGGTGTCAACCCCGTTAATTTGAAGACTACTGTTGTTTGCAGTTTCAGTTGACACTACGCTGGGTTCACAAGACTGATTTCCATTTGCGGTCACTACAAAATATATATATATATATATATCCATTCTACCTCTAATTAAAGTATAGTAAACTTACTATCTACACAGTTTAGAAGAAGGAAGAGGAGACAGCACTGCAATGGGTATTAACTTAAGTAATAACTACAGGTAACATTAGGTCAACACTACTAATAGTGCTTACTGAGAAAGCCATGCTAAGCAGCATCCTTTGGTACATCACGTCCAAACTTTGATATTGGTTAAACAACAGCACTGAATAATTCACAATATTTATAACAATATACTTTCCCATCTGAACCAGATCTGACTGGAAAATGTCACTTTTGATGACGGTGTGATACACATTTTGATATTTCTCTTCTACAATTTCATGGAAATATGCAGCAGATTTCCCTGGGCATTGAAGGATACTCAGCATTCCTTCTCCATTTGAACCACAAGTCTCAGTAGATGTACCTTTATCTATAAATAAATAAATTTGAAATAAGCTTCATCTTAAATTAGCTATTACTCTAATCTTGAGAAAGCAATACCTTTACCTTGTAGAAGCAACATTTTACTATCGAATTTTGTAAGTATAAAAACCAGGGATATAATGAAAGTAACGGCCCAGCCTACAGCAGTAACCGCTATCATACTGCTCTTCAGCACTTTCTACAATCCGTAACAGATTGGCGTTGGAGCGTCAATACGACGCCAGAAAAGATAACGCTTGCGCAATCAGAACGCTAGCATTTGGATGTGACGACCCTTTACTTATCTAAAAGTATCGCGAAGCCAGGTGCGCTGCGTGAACTAGGATTGGGTAGGCCGGTAGACTCACTGCAGCTATGAGTGGAACTACTGTTCTTAGTTACCACGACACTTGTCTGAAGGAGTCAGATGTAGCTCTCCTGAAAGGTCCTCAGTGGCTCAATGATAAAATAATTTCCTTCTATTTCGAGTATGTGTGTGTGTGTGATTTTGTTGTAGTAAATGATCACAGTCAGTCAGCCAAGTGTGTGTTGTGGGGAAGCCAGGAAGTAACTATTGGTTGCTGTATATACGTATGTGTGTGTGAATGTGTAGGTAGTCTCGCGCAGCCAGACCCTTTACCTATTGCTACACGAGAAAAGGTCTGGTTGACTGAATTGAGCAGTTTGTTCAGTGCCCCTTGCTAATTGGGCAGACCGTATACAATAGGCTATGTATTAATGAGGGGACATCCTGTGACGTACATGTAAGACTGCTCAAACTATTGCATGTGTTGTATGTGTTACTCTCTAACCGGGATAAACTGAAAGCCATGTAGAAAGCTCTTCTTTTAGATAATGCCTTATAAATTCTTAGCAGTGAATTGGACTAGCTTCTGTAAAAGATCTGCAGTTGAAATCAATCAGAAGTTTTGCCAAGTAGCAAGATACTTTTGTTGCTTTGTCCGAACTATGGCAATTAGTTATGGCTATACATATGCTATGCTACCTTATGTCTTAGATTAGAGGGGAATAATGCAACCAATATTAGAGTATTTTCAGGACTAACAGGCTCTCTCAGCATAGTGTTGCATAAGCAACAATTCTCTGTTGCAGTACAGAACGAGCTCTGCCTACTGATTAGAGCATTGCACGTGCCTTATAATATTTGAGCTATTTACACCCGCACACCCACACTAATGAAACCACAGTTGACCATTTGCTGACTTAGCAAGAACAAACTGTTCAATGCCAATCTACCAGAACCCTTTTTACGTGTAGTGTTTGGTAAAGGGTCTGGCTATGCGAGACCAGTGTGTAGGTGTGCATCAATTGTTTCGTTTCTGTATTTCTAACCAGCGTCTCTCTACATGTTGCCTGAAGTCAGTAAAAGTTACTGATATGCCTCATGGAGAGAATTGTAGTTAAAGATGGCGATTTTATGAATTTCATGTTGGACTATATCTAGCAGTGTAATATTGGAATCCATGCTGTATGCCTATTATAATTGTTACAAAGAAATACAATTTGTACAACATTAATTAGAATTACTGCGATATAGGTGCTACTGGTCACACAGTCTAAGTCTACACCACGACCCACAACTCACAGTTTCATGTGCTCTAATTGCCACTTCAGAGGAGTGAGACACATTAGACAGTTGATGTGTGATATATTTACTCTGAAGTACATAGCTACTATGTTAACCAAAAATTTATTTGTTTGAAGTGATATACGTCTATCTCAGCTTCATTTCATTACTTGACTAACAATGTTGAACATCCTTTACCAAATATAAGAGCATTTTATTTTGAGTGGGTTACTATTTAAGTATAACTATCTGTAGTGCACTAACAGGGTCGTCAGTCTTTGCCTCTATTCTCCACTGGTTAATCAAAAATTTGCAAGCATATCTACATACAATGATAAATGGATTAAATTTTTTTGGTGTTAAGATGTTCTCTTACTGTGTGTGCGTGTGTGTGTGTGTGTGTGTGTGTGTAGATATCTGGAGTATGACGTCTATGAGGAGTCTGATAAGGTTTGCTTTGTGACTCCTGATGTAGTGCAGTTTATGAAACTTTATGAAGGTGATGGAAAGTGTGTTTGTGTGTGCTGATGGGAAACACTTTTCACCATAATAGTAATAATAATAATAATAATAATAATAATAATAATAATAATTGGTGAGCAAATGTGAAATCATTTTTCTTTGTTACTGACGGGTCAGTGTCGATCATTAGCATGGTGCAGTATTGATTCTTCCAAAACTTGAGCTGGTTTCTGACACTGCATCATTCAATGCAGGGTTTCCATGTGTGGACTGACTGTAGCTTAGGAGACGCGTGTACCTTCCTCTTCCAGCCATCATCACACCATGGTGTTAAAACTTATGCTATAGTAAAATTTAACAAAATCAACTAATTGTACTTGTAAACAATGACCTGACCTTCATACAAATTAGAATGAACCTTTCTCTCTCTTGGAGTTTCTAAAGAGACGCAAAGGTAAAATGTGTTTGGTTCCCTGGTGACAACTGAGATTTTTTTCACATATTTTTACCTTGCTTCTATGTGAGAAAGCTTTAATCTAATTATACATGTTTATTAATCATAATTGCAAGAGATAACTTAAGTTATGCCCTAATCTATACAGCTTCACTACCTCATGCCCTAGATGGTAAGGCGTGATTATCTATATGGCAACGTCAATATTAATTTTATTTTAAGAGTGTGATATTTTACATTATACGCGTGTTAGTTACGCAGTAATTCACGCGTGATTTGAATGGTAGGTGGAGATCTGTCTCTGTTCCCTAACTTACTGACTGCCCCAGACAAGGATCTCTTATTCCTGGCCATCAACGACAACTTGAACACCACCAGTGTGGGCGGGACTCACTGGTAGGTAAGGTGCGACAAGCCACGCCCACAACCCTCATGAATCACACTTACAACAGTTGAATACGCAGATGTTGGCAGAAGAGTGGTAATAAAAAAAAATTTGCATGGAACTTCTCAACCTGCCCCTCCCCTCCCCCTCATCCCTTCATCATTACATATTGTTTGTATTGTCCATTACTTGCGCGGCTTATTGTTGTAGGAGTTTGTTGGTGTACCTACGTAAAGACCACACCTTCCACCACTATGACTCGCTCGCTACCTCTTCCAACAGTACGTCAGCCAGACTCGTCTACCAGAGACTGCAGCCTGCCTTCAAAGGTGTGAGTGTGTGATGTGTGTGTGTGTGCGAGTGTGTGATGTGAGTGTGTGATGTGTGTGTGTGTGCGCGTGAGTGTGTGATGTGTGTGTGTGCGAGTGTGTGATGTGAGTGTGTGATGTGTGTGTGTGTGTGTGCGCATGAGTGTGTGATGTGTGTGTGCGAGTGTGTGATGTGTGTGTGTGCGCGTGAGTGTGTGATGTGTGTGTGCGAGTGTGTGATGTGTGTGCGCGCGCGAGTGTGTGATGTGAGTGTGTGGTTTTGTATGTATGTGTATGTGTGTGCACCACACACGTATCGAAAGGTGACTAGGAAAAATGTTTGTTTTGCAGAGATACCAATTTCATATCCAAATATTGGAATCTCTGTGGTCTGTGGTCAAACATAAATCAAATTTATCCCTCCCACCCACCCACACACACACACACACACACACACACACACACACACACACACACACACACACACAATATCAACTTCTCTTGCAACTGCTAACAGTTGCACACACCTGGCAGAGCCAGGATGCCTGTGCTCTAAGCAGGCACTGTGAGCCATACAAGCAAAACTCCTGGAGCCGGGCTAGGAACTCTCAAGAGAACAAGCCTTTCCTCACAGCAAGTGGTGTGGGCACCTGAAGTCCCACCTGGACCATTGCTGTTTCATGAGAAAAGGCCTTGAATTTGCACCCCAGCAAATGTCAGGTACCCAATCACAGCTGGGTGGACTGGTGGGAGGCAGAGGAAGCACATACGCACATACACACACACACACACACACACACACACACACACACACACACTAGCTGATACATATATTATAGCTGACATGAATGTGGCACTAACAAACTCTCTCTCTCTCTCCCTCTCTGTGTGTGTGTGTGTGTAAATGCTAATCTGGCAAGTGTTTATGTGTGTGTACAAATATCAAGCATGTGATAAGCATCTTAACCATGAGACCCACGATAGACCACTGCATACTGGAATTGTTTGTTATAGCAAAATGATTAGGCTACAGGCAAACCACAAATAGTTATAGCAGGTGACATCATTCAACTCATGCAGCTGCATGGGGCGGTCACCATTCCACTTGATCTCTTATCTCATCTTCACATTTGCATCATTAGACTGTCATGTGACATCTCATGATGTGCATGTGATCAATTATCAGTTGTGGTCATTGTCAATTGAGATCGGTAGTCAGTTGTATTTTTTATGGTATAGGTCATCCGCATGTTAAGCGACACCACTCTACATTCGACCTTTTTTATTTTATTTTCTATTGCTTATATACGTACAATCATTCTGACTCAGCAAATTCACTCACAACACTAGGATACTCATATGGTTGAAGTTTTAAGAGATTTCCAATGTAGTTGGGTAAAGGTCCAGCTCACCTGTGACTTAGGAAATTGGCGTGCTTAGCTGGTAAAGGGTGTCTGAATGTGGATGGAAGCGTGTTGTGACTCACTGTGCCATTTTAGATGTACACATTATAAGCATGCCATTTTCATATCTCTATGTACCGTCCAAAGGCAGTGGCTGATATGAGTCAGTTGAATGATAGTGTGAAACTGTAGAGCTAGTTCCATATAGTTATATTACCTGCATGTATATAGGCTCATATGCAATTGTAAGCATAGGTTAGATTCAGACCAAGGTCCTTTGTCAGCTTGTTCTACAAAAATGAAAGACCTCAGTTTGAAGCTTTCTTGATTGTATCTAAAAGCCTACGTTTACAATTGCGTAAATCTTGATTATTAGCAGTTCCGTTTCACGAACCAAGTATTTATGGAGTGAGTGAGTCTGTCCTGCAGTGGCCGTGGAATGTGTGTCTAGTGTTTATGCCTTATTAGGGCTGCAATCTGCCTCCAGGTGTGAAGTATTTGCATGCATAGCACCAGTACACGTATATGGGTCTGAGAATCAGGCATGCATAGCCCCTCGGGGCAATAGTAGTGAGAGTGTATGGGGAGGCTGTGTATGGGCATGTGTGTGTATGTGTATGTATGCTCTCTCTCTCTGTGAGGTGAGTGTTGCTTGTATGCTAAGCTTCTCTTATGAAGACAGCTTTAATGTCTACCATTTCATTGCACAAGTTGCATATTGATTTGCTCAAGCTTTACATATAAACTAGCATGAGCTACATATTGGCATATTCATAATTAGCACTACTCCAAATATATTATTCTTTTGGTCATTTTAATAGCTAGCTGGTGTGTAGTAACACTGAGGGTTCGCACCCTTGGTGCTTAATTAACATAGTATGGATCACCTAAACAATAGTTTTGTTGATTGTTGTGGTTGAGCCATGAATTCCATTACTAGAGTGGGAGGGAATGTGTCACAACTCCACTGAAAGGCAACCCTAAAGAGTTTCATACAGACTATGGATTTCCCCCCTCCCACCCCGCCCTCCCTCCCTCTTTTATTCAGTTTTTTACTCCCTGAATTTTTTTTTTATCCTGACTGAATTTTTAAAAGTATATGATATGAAAAATTGTATCCTTACTGCAGTTAGTTGGTTTAATAATGTCCAATACTTCTTCAAAATCAACACTTTCTAGTTCTGGTCCTTCAGTAGTAATTTGTTCATACGTAGCTTCAGGGTTTGTTTTTTTGTGACTATAAATAACATTCTCTCCCCCCTCCCCGTAAAGAATCCCTGCTTATTGTTAACCCTCAGCATGCATGCGCAATAGGGTTATAGTAGTTGTCCTGTCTGTCTGTCACGCTCTGATTTTGGAGATTACTGACAATTAACTGCTGACTTGGTATGAACTTACTCTGAACGATGATTTAGGACTTTTTATTGTGCAAAAAAAAATTTTTTTTCGAATTTCAGGCTGATTTTTGAGAAGAAGCAAGCTGTCAGCTCCGTGTAGGTTCAAGCTTTTGTAGGTAACGCCCCCATCGTCATGTCGCATTCACGTGAGCAAATAATTTCTGCCTGTGGTAGTTTTGCTTTATGCTGAAAATTAATGAGTGCTGGAATTTAGGTGTTTTACGTTGAAACTATACCAGTGAGAGTCTCCTGCATGGTTACCTACTTCTTTTAGACAGTAGTTAGCTACATCTACCGTTTTCATTGCTTGAGCCATAGTGATACCTGTAGGAATAGCCAAATACATTATTTTTGTATATGTTTGGTTCCCCCCCCCCCCCCCCCACCCCCCCCCCACTCCCATTTTCCTGATCCTCTGCCCTGATCTTATGCTCATAGCTAGCTGGCCATTATGCTACATTTTCCACCTATTATGCTCTGCTCCAATGCTTGTCAAATTTACCCATTAAGCTCCTATTATGCCCAAGCATACACTCGAATAACGAGGGCAAAATAAGGTCATAATTATAAGATAGTGAATTTGAAAGTTCAAAGAAATGTACTAAGAGAGAGAGAAGAAAGTTTGTAGCTTGAATTAGCGCTTGTTATACTGAAGCGTAATGGATGTTTCTACGTAATTTTGAGCTTTGTTGATTCACAGATTCAGCCATTTTTTAGTCATACACACCATGTGCTGACACTCTACCATAGAGTGTGTTTTCAGCACGAGTCAGTCTCTTCTCCCAGACAATAAATGCAAGCTTAGAAAACTATTTACTGCTCTGTAAATCAGCAGCAAAGGCCATCTATGTATACAGCTCTTAATAATGTGAATGGCATTCTTTGAATTTCAAAATTCAAAAAAAAATTCCTCAAAAACCAACTGTTATTCTGGCATTATGCTTGATGCTTTGGCTCACTGATGTATTATGCCCAAAAATATTCCAGCAGAGTTGGCCCAGAACTACTCATAGCCACTTGTATGGGTTCTCTGTCAGTGGAGTATAGGCCACAAGTTACCCACAATACACAAGTTACCCACAATACACAGTCCAGATGGTACGTGTGTGTGTGTGTGTTTTCATATGTAACCTACTTAATCTTTCCTGTGAGTTAGTCCATGATCCACTAACATACTGGTGCTTTATTGTAGCTGTTGTTGTTTGTTGTGTAGGCCACCCCGTACCCAAGTTTGTTGAAGCAGACTGTCCTCAGCAATCGAATAGTAATACTAATGTTAGTATCACTGGTCCTTGCTACATGTGGGTGGGCGGGTCCAACACATGCACATGTCCATGTATTAATGTCTAATTTACAGCATCAATCTAAATAGTTTATTAACCCAGTCAGTTGAGGATGTATTTCTATTGCAGGGTACGACTGTGGTGTGTACATGCTCATGGTTACCAAGGCGATATGCGACTCCCATTTTCGGGGAATTAGATTGAAAGATGCCTTGAAGACTATCAATTGTGAGCGCGCATTGGAATGGCGATCTACCACACGAGACTGCATTCACTCCCTCTCTCTTTCACACCTAGACTAATTCATTAATGGCATAACACTGTTCTCTCTCTCTCTCTCTTCCATTTGTTTAACTTCCTTACTTATTTGTTGGACAAATTAATATGATTTTCAACTTCTTTTTTTTTTTTTTTTTTTTTTTTAATTGATCACTCCATTTATAAAAAAACAATAGATAAAATAATTATATCAGCAGTAAAGTAGTATCTAAAAATTATCAAAATATTGCAAATTAGATGAAACAAAATTAAACATAAAAATACTTCAGTGTATTCTGTTTGTTTGTTTTTTCCCCTCTGTGACTTATTTGCTACAGTTGAACAGATGATACGGCAGTAGTTTTCTGGCAAGACCCGTACCCTGAAGTAGACTGGACTGATCCGGATGACTGTGTCACAGCTGATAGTCTCTTCACCGATCCAGACTGTCTGTTCGAATTTCGCTCAGAGTTCTTTTCATCAATGCTACGATCGTCTTCTAATTTCTTGTACTTGTTAGTATTTTCGGCTCTTTGGAATATATCGTCGTCGTAATCTTCGTCAGAAGGCGGAGCTTGTGTTGTGAATATCTGTGATATGGTGGCTCTGGAAAGCATCACATGTCGTCTCTCCCGACGGTACGAATTTAAGTAATTTTTGAAAAATCGCTGCCTTTTGAGAACCAGATATCCGATGTAAGCCAGCATGTATACCAGAGGTAGGAACACGAGAATGTATTGCATGATTGCCACAACCTTAGAAGGATGTTGACCGTTGATTAAATCTACATACAGGTAAAAGCTTAGCGCATTGATCACCATGAGGTTAATGAATATTAAGATGTCCACATAGTTTAAAAAGTTGTTTTCTTTGGTATATGGTCTGCAAACAGCTAACAGTGCTACCATGATGATGCACCCCAGCTGCTGAACTATGAACTGGTCCGTCCAAGAAACTGTGGCAAGGTAAGCAGAGTTTATCAAAAGCCGGAATAAGAAGTATAGACCAGCAAAGAATCGCATCTTGGTTTTATAGCAACCTTGAAAATTATCGAGGAAGAAATGGATTTTGTCTACTGGGTAATAATTCCACAGTAATGGTACCTTACACAAGACCCACTCTACCAACTTCAAAGGATATACCAGGAGCAAGATTGGTATGGCGCACACAAATCCGAAAGCTACGACAGATGATATGAAGTAGTATTTGTACCCTGCGGAGTTGGTCATGTAATCACCAGCGTAATATATCCGAGAGGAAACCGTACTTCCGTTATCAGCAATAAGTGGTTGAACCGCGAGGATGTAAGACGCAGTCAAACCAAACTTGTTATAGGAAAGCAAAATGAACGCCGCAAACCCGGGAAGAAGTGCTTCCCCCAGTGTGGAATTCCTTCTTCTCAATACTTCACAATTAATACGTGACCAACAGGTGCATCTGCACAACCTTTCTTTAAACTTGAGATAAAGCAGGGCTAAGAAAATCATAAGAAGAGGATAAATTGCTACTCCATAGTCCAGAGACAAAACGGCCAGAGTACTGAAATTCTCTCGGAGACACCACGGCCTAGCCAAGTTCTCGAAGAACTCCAAGTTGAATATTCCGTACAGAAATTGATACATCTTGTCTAAAAATGTCACAGATGTAACTTTGTCGTTCAGAGGAACCACGCCCACACCCAAACCAAAGGTACTGCTTACTGCTTGACAGTAAAGGATAAATGCATTAGCAGGACCCGTGGTGAGACGGATATCAAAGAAAATGAGTATCCCAAACATCAGAGTGAGAGGAATGTACACGGCTGCAATATACTGAGGAAGATTCCTGGCCAGAGAGTCATGGCTGCACTCAACGCAGTCGTATTCCAGCGAGTTGACGGCAGTCCCGTATCCACCTATGCATCGGCTGCACATCACACCTTCTCGATTCCGGGAGCAAAAATTGATTGTGCAATTTGAACAGTTATGATAATTAATTATTAAGCTCGAGTTGCAAAACCCTGGCGGGCATAGCCCTATGTAGTTATCACTGGAGTTGTTGAGGGTGCCCAACCAGATGTCGTTGTCATTCAAAAAGATAGTTTTAGTTCCAGAGTCGCAACTCATTATTCCACCGAAGGTTCCATTTGGGCATGTGCAACTACCATCATCGCCTAGTACGAATCCCAGCGGGCACGGGTTTAAGTCCACAATTAAGTTCACTTCCCAGATTCGATCCCCTAAGCTTTCCAAGCTGATGCTATTGCTGCTGTTCTCTTCGCCTTTCAAATTTGCTATGTTCCCCCAAGTGTACGTCGTATTGTGATCGATGCTGTTGTCTTTTATGATAGCAAAGACAATAGTATTGTTAATATTCTCCCTGTAATCGTCCTCGATGCTCAGAGGCAGGTTGAAATCCCAACCAGGTATCGCATCCACGTGAACAACTTCATTGGCTTCTCTATAAACATCAAAGGTAACATTTCCAGCATCTGAGGATACCTGGTCAATGCAGTTAACCACTTGGCCATCTTTGTCTAAGTAAGACCAACCGTCCCAGCAAAATATGTCGCTAACATTGTAACTGTATCCGTTGCCGCCGGCCCAAGCACACGGCAGGATGGAAGACGAGTGAATAGCATTGTCTTCGTGTGTGCGAATGGTGTTGTTTCTGAAGATAAACGAAGCACCCCACTCATTAGGTTTCCTGAAAGGATCCGAATGCTTGATGAAGCAATTCGACCGAGTCTTCATATTATCCATTTCCACGTAGCGATTGTGAATAGCTCCACCTGAATTTCGCACTAAGTTAGACTCGAACACCATTTGAGTGCTCTCACTGATAAGAATGTATGCCATACCTAGCAGGGAAATCCCCCCACCTCTGTAGCCGAGGTTTTGCTTGAAAACAGTACAGCTGTCCGTGAAATCTGCACTCATGCCCACGATTGCAATTCCTGAGTGAGTGTTGGCCACAAACTCACTATACCCCTGGAATATTGTATAGACTTGTTGAATGTACAAGGCACCCACTCCTTCCGTGTGAGGCGTGCTCTCTTGCTGAATAATCTTGGCATAAAAAGCAGAGTTTTTGTATACTGTTATATTCCTCAGCACCATCTGCAGCATTACATCGCCCAATACTAGAGCAAACTTCATGATATTTATAGCCGCGCCCATCATGGCCGTATTGTTATGAAAATAGCTTTCATCAACCAGCACAGAACTCTCCATGCCAGCCGTGTAATTAGGGTAAGTTTGCAAGGCCGGGGATATAGATATGCCACCACCATACATCGCAGAGTTGGACAGAAAGTGACATCCTTCAACCGTTATGGTATTCCCTCCCTCGTAATGCCGTGCTTCATAGCGCCCGTAGACATAATGTCCAATCCTGAGCCCTCCCCCACCGGTGCCTTGCGTGAGGTCGTATGCACAAAAGTTATCCTTGAAAGTGCAGTTGGTGAACTGTACTACGTTCGAGCCAGCATTGTCGTGAAACTCGATGAAACCTCCTCCTCCCCATTCTGCTTTGTTATTTAAAAATGTGCAGTTGGTGACGTGTAATGCATTGAAAGCTGCTGTTCCCTTCACAAACATGGACAGCCCACCTCCCCTGCCAAACGCGTGGTGGTTGGACTCGAACGGAATGATATAAGTAGCACGAGCCTTGCTCTCGCCAGTGCTCGCCACATTGTCGGAAAATGTCGAGTCTGTGAAGATGTACTGGGCATTTCTCATGTTTATATACTCCTGTCCGTTTACACATGCCATGTCTCCCGGCAAACAGTATGTGAACTCTACATAAAACCCGCCGCCACCTGGCTGTCCTTCAGACACGCAGTTGTCTACAAACTCAGAGCTCTGAATGTTGTTGATTCCTCCTGTGTTGTACATGACCACTCCTGTTGCATTTCGACTTGATTTTACGCTCACTGCAAACATTGAGACATAGCTACATCCATCGAAGTAGAGTGCAACTTTAAACTCCTGCAGGCTGAAGTTTCCTTGAGTTCCATACTTCTTACTTGTACTGTTTCTTAAGGCTCCACAGTGTAAAAAGGATATGTCTCGGAATGACAAGTTTGATACATTGAAAAAAGCTAACCCAGCATTATCTTCGCACACCACCGTTGAATTCTCGGTACCCTGAAAAGAAATGCCGTGGACGTTTGAGAAAGGGGAAACTGAACCCAGAATCGTTTTTGACGACAATACAACGTAGGAGACGCAGTTGTTTCGGTAAATGTTAACGGCATGGGTCAGGGTTCTGCAAGGCGAACTTTTATCTCCATGAGGACGAGGGACGCAAGACGAATCGTTGCCATTGACGCCGTCAACGTACACTGCTAAAGAGTTATCCCCGCACTCAGGCTGAGACAGCACAGGACATAGCGAACTGATAATTATAGTGAATAGAGTTATGAAGATCATAATCATGCTTAATTAAGGAATATTTTAATAGGGCAACTTCAAGCCGAATGTATGTATTAAAGCCACACCGTGAATTACATTTTGGTAAAGTATCGCTACTTTACTAGTAAAAAATGTAGATATTATAATAAGATACATAATTTATGTAGTTGCAAGAAACAACAAACCAATAATGGAATGAGGCCTTCCCATTACTATTTCTTCACCAGATGTTAAATTTATAATTAACAAAACAGTTTTTGTTCTTAATAGTCACTGACAATTTTAACTCGACCATAATGGAAAGTGTAGCTACTGTTAGAAAATGCAAACTCATTTCCTCAAAGAACCATAAGTGGAATGTTTCTATAGTAGCTACTCCTACTAAGCCAATAAATAATATTAATGTGGCTGTAAGACAAGGACACAGACTGTATAATCACATGGAAAAAAATTCCTTGTGGCCATGACTATCAAAATTATTAGCTAATAGCTAATTTGCAATTATGGGTTAGTTAACACAGAAATGTTAGGTAAGTGATCGTATTGAGCAGCATGGATATGCTTCTTATTCAACCAAATATTTTCATAGAGTAGCTAGCTACAACAGGACCAAAAGCATAAGCTAATTCTTGGGCAGAGATGACTCATTAAATTTTTGTCATCACATCAGTATTGTCATTGGATTATATTTTAACTGCTTGCATGAAGCCTAACACAATGGAAGTTTTACTACAGCTTAGAAAGTCAGCTGTTTACAGCATTATATGGAAACAATTGAAAAATTTACTTGTACAAAGAAAACAGTTTCACAGTCAGACACACTAGTGCAGCTGAAAGCTGGACCCTCAAGTTGTAGTTTATTTGCCATAGCCAATAGCTATAACCAATTATTGAAAGCTTCGGAAACAAAACAATAATGTGCCAGACAACAATGCAGTTACGGTTTCCTCAGTTCAAGTCATTTACTGGCATGTAAAAAGTGATTTTATGCTAATTAAATAGATTCTCCTTCTATCAACAAAAGCTAACAAGTAGTGTAGCTGTGGGGCTGGAATAGGCCAACCCAGCATTTACAAACTCACACACTAATTATATTCATAGTCATGCCACATAGTAGTAATTGATACTTCTGGGATTACCAGCTGAGCTGGACTCATTGTTCACTGTTTTTGTGTAAAGGTGGGGGACCCCCTCTACCCCTCATCTACCTACTCATCCTATATAGTCACTGAGCACTGTAGATTCTTGGTCCATTTGACTAGTCTCGCGGGCCAGACCCTTTAGACTACCATTTGACCAACTGAGCCTGTTTACTGCATGTCTTTTAATATAACTTTAACCATTATTAATTGACCAACTGTGGGATACTAGCAAGGCCTGTCAGTGGAACTGGTGGCAGTCAACCTTATCGAACTACTATGAGGATAGGCACCACAGTAGCTATAAATAAAAAAATATATAGCTAATTTATTAGGCAATGTTGCACCTGAACAAAAGGATACTAGCTTCAGAGGTGTGGTCATTACTGAAACATGGATTGGATCAATTGCTATTGTGCTACCGACAGGGAAGCTAAAATATTATATTAGCTAAGGTCAGAACTCACAAAATTTATTAAAATATTTATTATGATTATATTAATTAGAGCATAAGTGAGCATGCAAATGTCCTGTGAACTGCATTTCCTGTATTGGTACATTTATAGCTTTTCAAAAAAAAACTTGGTGGAAAGAGGGGAGGAGCTAGTTCCCTAACACAACAAATCCTTGGTAACCATCAGTCAATTTAGCCGCTCTTGCTGCGCATCATTTGTAGCCGCACGAATTCCTCTAGGTGAACTGGCCGCAAACAAATTCATTGAAGGCACGCCTGCTCTGTTATCTCCTGATGAAAAGGGTTCCTCTGTTGTAAACATGACTCTCTTGCCCTTTCTGCATCTGCTGCTCTGCGTAACCATCGCAGCCTGCGCGCAGGAGCATAAAATTTTCATCGACTCCACCCGGGGCCACGATAAGGAGTCCTGTCTGAATGACGCGAACTACTCGTGTGGATCTTTAGACTACGCCTTCAGACACCGTGCAGACTTCACCACGTACGTCATGGTGTCTCGGAACTACAACATTACCAAAGAGGTGTCCTTCACGAATTTCACCAGCTTGAAATTTATCGGAAACAATGCAGAGATTCGCTGTATTGGAGATGAAGTGGGTTTAGCATTCATAAGAACGTCTAATGTAACGTTGGATGGAATCACCTTCAGGCAGTGCGGAGCCACTAGGAACTGCACCAGCAAGCTATTCTCTACTGATGAACTAAAACATTGGTGTACTTTCAAGGTGGGTTTGTACTTTTACCTGTGTGACAGTATCAAGTTGTTGCAAGTTGGAGTGACAGATGGTCCTAATGCCACTGGAGTAGTAATGTATGATACTAGAGGCACAAACATGATTTTAAATTCCCATTTTACTAATAACTCTGTCAGTGGACTGTCTAAGGGTGGAGGTGGGTTTTATCTGGAGTTCACGTATTGTGCGCCAGGAAGCATTAACTGCACGGAGGATGCTGACGTAGACAACTACAGTGTTGCTCACAGCAGCTATGAATTTGACAGTGTTGTATTTGAGAGTAATAAAGCTAATAATGAGGGGTATGGCTCCAGTTCCACCTATATAATGCCATCTAAGTCTAACCATCAGTCCTTGGGGAGAGGAGGGGGCTTGTGCATGTACATTAAAGGAAAAGCAAAATCTAATTCTATCACTTTACGAAATTGCACTTTTAAAAATAACTCTGCTCAGTGGGGCGCAGGAGTAATGCTCGAATTTCACGATAATACAACACGCAACAAAGTTACTTTTGATCAGTGCATTTTTGAGAATAACAATTGTACCTTGACCATTATTTATGGCACTGGAGGGGGAGGCATGAGATTAGGACACTATGTCTTTGGCCTTGATAAGATATTCAAGTCGTTTTTGGGCAATAATGTATTGATTCAAGGATGCAACTTCAGTAACAATTATGCCATGTATGGTGGCGGATTATCTGTATCTGCGGGATTAGAGTTACTCAATCCTTATGGTAAGCAAACTTTAATTAATATCTCTGGAGTCCAGTTTAAAGGAAATATAGCCAAATTTGGCTCTGCACTTCATGTATCACGGTACCCGTTTAGTTCTCAAGGTGTAATGCTTACAATTTTATTGAAAAGTGTAAAGTTTATGAATAATTCTGCCAACTACACTTCTAGACTTCTTGGAAAACCCAGAAGGCCGCGTGTGGAAGGTATAGGCACTTTGTATATCAATCAAGTAGATGTTAAATTTTCTGGGTCAGTTTTTTTTGCTGATAACAATGGTACTGGAGTTGCTGTGGCGGGGAGTCTACTAGACTTGATGGACAGCAATATGACATTTGTAAGAAATGTTGGATATAGGGGCGGAGCACTTTCGTTGCTGGGATGTGCACATATTCTGATAAATGACAATACCGTCATGAAATTTGAAAACAATCATGCCAAAGTTGAAGGTGGTGCTATGTACGTTAGATATGTAGAAATGGACAACTCGAGGACATTTTTCAACTGTTTTATAAAGCATATAGATCCTTACTTGAACCCGAATGAATGGAAAAGCAATATCACTTTTATTGGTAACAAAAACAAAAATGGTCCTAATTCCATTCACAGCACATCTATTTATCCATGTGGTTGGGCTGGAGGCACTTCATATACATTAAATAAGAGTGATATCTTTTGTTGGACTAACTGGAATTATTTTAATCACTCTAATGACCCAGTAGAGTGCTCCAGTGAAATCACAACAGATGCTGGTGATGTGACGTTCAAACAAGAAAATGTCACAGAATTGCTGGAGGTGATTCCAGGACATAATTTTCAGTTGCCTCTCGAAGTCATGGATGACTATGGGAATAGCGTGATCAATGCCACTGTGTATAGTTCATTTGTTAATGACAGCAGAGTAAAATCTCCTAGTTATATTTGGGGTGGTTCTGCATCTGTTGAGGGAAGTTCTGATGTGGGTGAAGCAGTGCTGTCCTTAGAAAGCATGACTGATGTCATTTGGAGGGCTGACATTGTACTAAGCCTACAACAATGTCCTCCAGGTCTGCAAGGAAATAACTGCTCTTGCGCTGGTAGTTATGGAGGAGCTGTGAGCTGTGATTCTCACTCTTTTAATGTTACTATTCGAGTCCAAAATTGGATTGGTCTGGTTAATAGTTCATATTTGGTTGGCCTTTGTCCTCCTACATTCTGTAAACAGGCACGATACTCCAGTATAGTATTACCTAACAATAGCGATACAGCTCAGCTGGATCAAACTGTGTGTGAAGGGCATAGAACTAAAGAATTATGTGGTTCATGTACCCATGGATATAGTCCAGCTGTTAATTCTAACTTTAATTGTGTAGTATGCAATAGCAGTAATATCTATATCGCTGTTGTTAAGTATATTAGTTCAGTATACATTCCTCTTATCATCTTCTCAGTTGTATTAATTGTATTTGACATTCGTCTTACAACTGGTCCTGTAAATGCCTTCATACTCTTCAGCCAAATGGTGACCACTACATTCACGCTGACTGCATACGGCCAAATCCCGTTTCATCTAATTGTTGGGAAAAACTATGACGTACTCAAGAAGTTGCTGGTTATTCCTTATGGTATTTTTAATTTGGAGTTTGCTGAAAACCTTCTTCATCCATTCTGTATTAGATCCAACTATACCGCTCTTGATATCTTAGTGCTAGAATATGGGGTGGCCAGTTTCCCTCTACTCATGATTGTTGTAGCTACTTTGTGCCTAAAACTAAAGGAGTGTTGTTGTTCAATGTGCTCCAGATTGTCACTCAAAATTGTCCGCAATGTTCGTTGTTGTAACAAAAGTAACATTTCCCAAGCACTCCTTCCAGCCTTTGCCAGCTTCATTTTATTGTCGTATCACAAGTTCAGCTTAACGTCAGTTTATCTGATGTCATCACAATCATTGATCGACGAAAATGGGAACTTTGTTGATACGAGGGTCTACTTTGCTGGTCATTTGAACATGTCGAATCCTCACTACGTACGTACATACTTTATTCCTTCTGTACTTGTGTCAATATTACTGTTTGCATTTCCTATCTTACTATTAGGATATCCTCTAATGCTTCTAGAAAAGTGCCTTTTCAAAATCAAGCCTTTGTGGAAGTTTTATCCAGCAGCTAAAATTCATTTCTTTTTGGACACCTTTCACGGTTGTTACAAAATCAAGTATCAATTTTTTTCTGGCCTATATTTCTTGTTTCGTTCCTGTATGAATATTACATACTTGTCCGCAGAGTATTGGATCATTCAATTTGTGGTACAGCAGTTGGCATGCGTCGTTATGGTAACCCTGGTTGCTACCATTCAGCCATACAAACAAAAGTATTTAAATTATGTGGACGCTTTAATCTTTGCCAATCTTGCCTTTCTAAACACTCTCAGTCTCTACATGTACTTCACATATCAAAGTGGACACGAAATCAATGAGCGGGTGTTTGTAGTTCAGTATTTCTTGATGTCTTTGCCCCTTTTTTACATCATTGGAGTCGTTATTTACTACTTCTGGAGGAATAAGATTAAAGACAATATCAATTTAACCGAACTACGAAATATCGTTAAAATTAGAAGGAAGTCTAGGGAGTCAGCAAACATGCCAAATGAAAGAGCATGGCTCACACAAGAGTCAGATGAAGAACTTTTTGCTAGAGCAGAAAACTCCATCCACAATACCCATTCTAGTCAGTGTACCAAACCTGATGGTGGTCGTAGCAGTAACGATTCTACTTCTTCAGCTACACCACTGCGATCATCTACAGGTACTGCATATGGCACAATGACTTCCGCCAGTACAGGAACCAATAACAACTCCTCATAGTAATTATTCTCTAGTGTTTTGTGTTTTAAATATTATTGTGTAGCTATCTCTTTACATTCATGCCCTTATTTTTCATATAGCTATAGCTATACTATTGACACATTATGTCCGAATTTGAAGCAAATATTACAGTATTGATGTACAATACAATTTGAAGAATCCTTTTTTGTGTGTGCAGCTATCAATCTGGTAAAAGTGTGTACACAGGATCTAGCTAAACCAGGTAAAACCAAACTGTTTCCCACAGGTTGTGAACTGCACTTCCAGGAAACATGAATTTGATTATAAAGTACTCATGAATGTGATTATTTTTAACAAGCATAGATGTAGGTAAAATTCATTAATAAAAGGTCTTCGGCCATTGGCATGAATATTCTATTGCACATCAACTTCACTGACTTTACTGATGTCAGATATACACCCATTGCGCGATCACATAGCTAATTCAACGTTAGTAATATTTGTAACTGCGATTAATTAATTATTATATCTTTTACAATGGTTTACTAATTGCATTATTTTGATAGTTAATATAATCAAAATGAGAGTTAGAAGCTAACAAACAAACAAAAGGAAAAAATGATTCCATCTAAAGGGTACATTTCCTTATCCATAATTTGCACCAACTATCAGCGTAGCCAGACCCTTTACCTAACTACAACACGGAGAAAGGGGTCTGGGGACAATCATGCACCTTGGCTGTTCTAGACCCAAGATTTTGGGTTTTAGTTACTTTTTTTTAAGAGCCCTCGGTGATGAAGTGAGTGGGCATCTTATCATCACAAAAGTGAACATAACAGAGCCCACATTTCCTGAATTATGTTGGTGATTGCTGCACCTGCTTAAAATACTCAGGTAGCTACTAACACATTCCTCTAGAACAGCCGAAGGTGCATGATTGTCCACCCCCCTCCCCTCCCCATAGACCCTTTATCCGCATAGCAGTTTGGTAAAGGGTTAGGCTACGCCAGACTGCTATCAGTATACGTGAACACTCCCTTTGAAACTTCTGGCTACCTGACTATAATAATTATAAAGAACACTAAAGCTTTGATCTTTGATCAAGAATGTGCTTAAATGTAATTATAGCAATTTGAAATTTTCACATTGCTATATTTAAGATAGAAATTATGCACCATAGTCTCCAAAATCACATCACAGTAATTTGCTGCAAATACATATTATACATTTAACAATCTCTTTATTTGCATCCATTATCTGCAGTTTAACTGCTATGCATCTCATATAGCTTCCATAAACATCTCAAAAAAGAAATTCCTATAGTACATTTTCATACCATCACAACACCATTCCAATAAACTGTGTGCTGCCTATAGCTAGTCATCCAAGTTGAAAATAATAGCTAGATATACAATTTTTGGTTGTAGATATATCATATATTAATTTTTTTTAAACGTAAAATCAAATAATCTCTACAGTGACATAATACACAAAACACTCACACTGCAAGTTATTATATGGAAGTTTTACTATTTCCACTACTCATAGTGCCATATCCTGCCGTACCTTCTGATGACAGCAAGTTGGATGATGAAGAACCTCCAGAATTTTTTTGTTCCAAGTCAGCATCAGACCTATCTGTACCCCCAGACCTGTCTGTACCCCATTTGATGCGATTATGTGGTGCAGAATTTGCCCTTGCAAATAGCTCTTCATCAGCTGATGGAGAAAGCCATTGAGCATTAGATGTTGACTGACCCGCACAACTGTTTCTTCGTATTCTGGCTAGATTTCTGAGTTCTTGCAATTTATGACTGTGGCTGATTTTTTCTTTCCAAATAAAACAAATCAAAAATCCAACTACATAAAGAAGGGGCATTGCAGTTAATGTATACTGGATAACAAATACAGGAAATGATATTATGCGTCCATTTTGATATGTGAAGTACATGTAGAGACTGAGAGTGTTTAGAAAGGCAAGATTGGCAAAGATTAAAGCGTCCACATAATTTAAATACTTTTGTTTGTATGGCTGAATGGTAGCAACAAGGGTTACCATAACGACGCATGCCAACTGCTGTACCACAAATTGAATGATCCAATACTCTGCGGACAAGTATGTAATATTCATACAGGAACGAAACAAGAAATATAGGCCAGAAAAAAATTGATACTTGATTTTGTAACAACCGTGAAAGGTGTCCAAAAAGAAATGAATTTTAGCTGCTGGATAAAACTTCCACAAAGGCTTGATTTTGAAAAGGCACTTTTCTAGAAGCATTAGAGGATATCCTAATAGTAAGATAGGAAATGCAAACAGTAATATTGACACAAGTACAGAAGGAATAAAGTATGTACGTACGTAGTGAGGATTCGACATGTTCAAATGACCAGCAAAGTAGACCCTCGTATCAACAAAGTTCCCATTTTCGTCGATCAATGATTGTGATGACATCAGATAAACTGACGTTAAGCTGAACTTGTGATACGACAACAAAATGAAACTTGCAAAGGCTGGAAGGAGTGCTTGGGAAATGTTACTCTTTTTATAACAATGAACATTGCGGACAATCTTGAGTGATAATCTGGAGCACATTGAACAACAACACTCCTTTAGTTTTAGGCACAAAGTAGCTACAACAATCATGAGTAGAGGGAAACTGGCCACCCCATATTCTAGAGCTAAGATATCAAGAGCGGTATAGTTGGATCTAATACAGAATGGGTGAAGAAGGTTTTCAGCGAACTCCAAATTAAAAATACCATAAGGAATATCCAGCAACTTCTTGAGTACCTCATACTTTTTCCCAACAATTTGATCAAACGGGATCTGGCCATATGCATCTAATGTGAATGTAGTAGTCACCATTTGGCTGAAGAGAATGAAGGCATTTACAGGACCAGTGGTAAGACGAATGTCAAATAAAATTAGAACAACTGAGAAGATGATGAGAGGAACGTATACTGAACTAATGTATTTGACAATATTAATGTAAATGTTGCTATTATTGCACAATACACAATTAAAGTTCGAATTAACAGCTGGACTATATCCGTCTGAGCACTTACCACATAGTACATCAGTTCTGTGGTCATCACACACAGCATCTTCTATATCTGCTGTACAACTAGTATTTGGTAATACAATGCTGGAGTGTACTGTTTGTTTACAGAATCCAGGAGGACAAAGGCCAATCAAATATGAACCATTGACAAAACCAATCAAATATGAACCATTGACAAAACCAATCCAGTATTGGACTCTAATAGTTACATTAGAGGAATGAGGATCACAAGTCAGAGCTCCACCATATCTTCCAGAACAGGTACACTCATCTCCTTGGAAACCTGGAGGACATCGCTGCAAACTTAACAAGACTTCTGCATGCCATATAACGTCACCTACACTCTCCAAAGACAGGACTACTGTTTCCATGCCTGAACTATTTCCCACAACAGAGGCTGAGCCACCAAAGAAATAATTAGCAGTATTTACTTTATTATCGTTAAGACCAGAACTAAAAACAGTAAAATTACTCAAGTCATTTTCATAATCATCCATAACTTGTAGAGGAAGCTGAAACTTATGTCCGGGAATAACTTTAAATGCTTGATGACCATGCTTAGCTTCAATGTTACCCACTTCAGTTCTAATTTCTTTGGCACAATCCACATCAGAATTATTGGCACTCAAATACTTCCAATTTGTCCAACAAAAAATATATTTCTTATTTAAACTAAAAGAAGTTCCACCAGCTAAACCACAAGGGTAAATTGATGTACTGTGAATGGAATTGTGACGAAGTCCATTATGGTCCATGTTATTGATAAAAACAACACTACTTTGCCATTGGTTTGGATTTAAAAATGGATTCGAATGCTTAATAAAACAGTTGAAGAATGTTTTTGAATTGTCCATTTCCACATACCTAATGTACATGGCTCCACCTAAAACCTTGGCCACATTAGATCGAAATGTCATTGCAGTGTTGTCATTGATCAGTATTTGTGCAGAGCCTAATAAACAGATTGCTCCTCCTCTGTAGCCTATATTGCCTTCAAAGGTTATATTACTTCCAGTAAAATCCAGCATACTGCCTGCAACTGCTATTCCTGTTCCAAAATTTTCTTTAAACAGTACTGAACCATTAAATTCTACGTCAACTTGATTTATGTAAATAGCTCCAATACCTTCTAAGTGTGGGTTATGCGCTTTCCCTACAAGTTCCATATAGTTTATAGAATTGTTAAAAAATTTGACATCTTTCAAGCAAATGGAAAGCATGACGCCATAAGAACTAAAAGGGTAACGAGACACGTAAACTGCTGAGCCAAATTTGGCCACATTACTATCAAATACTACATTAGTGACATTAATGAAAGTCTTTTTGTCATACAATTCCAATGCAGGAGATATGGACAGCCCACCACCATACATGGCGTGATTCTTGGTAAGGTTGCTATTACTAAAAAGCACACTGTTTCCATAAAAGAAGCTACTATTAGCCTTATTTTGATCAAAAACATAATGTCCAATTCTAACGCCTCCTCCTCCAGTGCCATTTTCATAAGCCAAGATGCAACTATTTTCTTCAAAAATACATCCATCTATGGATACATGGTTATTGGCTGTTTCATCATGATATTCTACCATTATTCCTGCGCCCCACTGTGCAATATTACTTTTAAATACGCTATTTTTGATGGCTATAGAATTGGATCTAGCTTGTCCCTTAATGTATATACACAAGCCACCTCCTCGCCCAAGCGACTGATGGTTAGATCTGTATGGAGTAATATAGCTAGAATTCGAACCTAGTCCCTCGTTGTTAGCTTTATTGTTCTCAAACGTAACATTTTCAAAGGTGTAACTGCTCCCATTGACGCTGTGCTTATTATTATTGTCACTGTCATTACAGTTTATACTGCCAGGTGAACAATAGGTGAACTCCATATAAAACCCACCACCACCCTCATGAGGACTGCTAACCGAGTTGTTCACAAAACTAGAGTTCACTATACTGTTAACACCACCTGAATCATACACCACTACTCCAATAGCATTAGGGCCATCTGCTACAGACACCCCGAACAGCTTGATATTCTCACAAAGATAAAAATACAAACCCACCTTGAAAGTGCACCAAGGTTTTGAATCAGGAGAGAATTGCATACTGGTGCAGTTTCGAGTGGCTGCACAGTAATTGAAGGTTATTCCTTCCAGTAAGACATCAGATACATTGAGGAATGCCAGGCCAACAGTCTCTCCATGACAAATAACTTCAGCACCCTTTCCAGAAAATTTTAGGCCTGATAAGTCTGAAAAGGTAACTTCTTCGGTAATGTTGTAATGCTCAGACAGAAGCACGTAAGTGATAAAATTCGCTTGGTGGCGGAAAGCATAATCCAGAGTCTTACATGGGTATCCATAGTCCTCAGAGGTTAAACACGATCCGTTGTCATAACCGTTGGTAGAGTCTACGTACACTTTACGCTGAGATAAGACACCACTAGCTGCAGTAACTATGGCAGAAAAGCACAAAAACAGTTAATTGAATTGTTACGAACAGACTCGACACACCGCAGGTAGGTAAGGGGTTGTCACGAAGTCGTTGCTTCTTTCAAGTCGATACATTGCGTAACAGTGTCGTCCACATAATTAACCCTCAGCGCGCAAACGTGATAGAGTTAGTAGTCGTGCCGTCTATTTGTCTGTCTGCCTGTCCACAAGCTACTACTTGCAATCCTGCTTAGATATAATTTTAAAGACAGGAGTCACTATAGCAGTCATGAAGTTAAAAAAGTAGAGAAACTTTTGGTCAAAAAATTGGTAGAGCAAAAACAAACCAAAACAATCACAAAATCCAACAATATAGTTAATGAAGCATTAGTTACACTCCCAGTTCTATTCATCATTGTACCATTTTTAGTGACACCTGATGAGTTGATTTATAAGATTAGAATCATTGTCAAGAAGTGACCCAGTCAAGCCCGTACTACAGTTATATTATTCACTTCAGTCCTTTGAAGCAGTTCTTCATCAATTGACTGAGCACACAGATCTGTTGCATTTGTATCTTTTGCTATTAAGAGTCATATTTCGTTCTGCCTGTAAGTTGGCAAGCATGTAGAATTTGTGAATTTCACCATACATGTAGCTAGCTAATGTATAAAAAAAAAATCCTATCATGTACAATGCCAGAGGAAAAAATAGCAGAACATACTGCACTACAACAGGCCATCCTCCAAAATAATGGCGCTCCAATCGCAGAATCGTTAATTAAGCGCATTCCTCAACCACATATTCAATGCGCCCCAGTTTATTCCGCGTTGTTAGCTATAATGGAAGATCAAGTGGTGATGAAGAGAGTGTTTAGAAGTTAAGTTTTCGTGCGTAAAGCAAGAGCAGATGCAAGAGCAGATGAAAGGAAATTTTAAAAAGAGATGTTTTGTGTGCTTGTTTCCAGAGTTTGTCACTTGTATATGACCAACTCCTACCCAAGTGTGAACCAGCCATTATTGTTGTTGTTGTTCTGCATTATTGAAACACCACAGTCGCAACGAGACATTCCAACTAAATGTTTACTTGCAACGAAATATTTGACTTGCGATTGATTTTAGCCTACGCGTTGATGATGCAATAAATCTGTGATGTCATTTGCAAAACTCGTTGATACTGAGCTACCAGACCCTTTCCTTCCTCCCCCTTCCTAGTCTCGCGTAGCCAGACCCTTTACCAACCGTAACCGCTACGCGTAGCGGTTACGGTTGGTAAAGGGTCTGGCTACGCGAGACTACACCCTTCCCTGCCCATCCCTTGAGTGAAAAAGATGAAAGAAACCCTTGCTAACTGATGGTATTAAATCAATAACTGCAGCTCGATAAGTAATAGATTTTGTTACCCCTCCCCCTAACTTTTAATTGAAATTTACCCCCCCCCTGGTCTCACCTGCAAGGAGGAAAGAAATTCAAGCAGAGGGTTGCAATTGCTCTCTTTTTTTGTGTCTATCTATCTGCTTCAGGTCATACACAAAATCCATTTTCGTCTGAATATCAGAAAATCTTTTGCTTGCGTGGCTTTGATAACTTTTCACTGCCTGTCACATAGTTAGCTATCGCACCCAACACTAGTCTATGTCTGGAGAATTCTTAAAATATTATTCTGATTAAGCTTAATTGAAATTGATTACACTGAATTGAGCTATTATAGTTGATGTATAAAGCTGGTTGCCATCCTCTATATAGAGTTAGCTAATCTCTAGGTTTTCGAATATTAAGATAGCAGACACTATATAAGGACAGAGACCTTTCCACTTTCACTTGCTTTAGTCTCTTGCTCATACTGCATTCTCAACTTTGTTTCTTCAGTAGCTAAATTCTTGAAAAGTATTTTTTCCCAATTTCATTGTTCATATCTGCACAAAAGGGAAACTATCATCACCAATAACAACTTCCCTAGTGGTGCAATTTTCTGATGCATGCCTACATTTTATAAACCTAGAAATTATTTAGACAATTGAACCTTATTATAAGTTGTTCATGTCAAAAATTGACACTTGTGACCATGTTACTGTTCAGTTAAGTTTGTGGATGTTATGGTTGCTCTGTGGGTGGTTGGTTAGTGTTGACCCCTTCTCCGATGAGTTGCACTGTCTTATGGATCCAGCAGGGCACATCATTATACAAGTAAATAAAAATTTCCCACCCCTCCTATCTTTCAATAATATTTCTCTCCCTATTCCCCACTCACAAATGAAGCTTCCTATACAATTCTCTTACTCTACTAGTTCTATACATTTTTATTACTTGAGGTGTGTTTGAAATACTCTGGTTATGGTGTCAACTAATATCATTTATAAGAGTAGCTACTATAGTGGTGAAGTGGACTGGATCTAGAAGCTCTAAATGCTGATAAATTTCTATGTTAAAACAGATAACTTGATCTTTTGGTTAATCCATATATTTGTAAATTGCTGCATATGTACACATCTAAAAGTGTATAGCTATAGCGCCACCCTCTGATACTAAATCTTCCCTCCCTCCGCCCTTCCATTAGCAAAACTTTCTGGATCAAACCCTGCATATGTAGCATCCTGGCTATGTTACTTTAATTTAGGATAACTTGTAGAAAGCTCCCTAAAGGGTTCGTTCCTTGGCACTCAGTGGCAACAACAGTCACCTACCAAATGAAGAAGGATGGATTCAGAGGCTACCCGTCCCTCGGTGAGTAAGACTAAATTGTCTAGCTCACCACCTAGGTCTATAGGGTTTACTTCTGGGAGCTCTATTGCTCTATTGTGCCCAAGAAATAGTAAATCCTCAAGTCCATTGTCAGACAATAGTTCTGTAGCTCTCCCTGATGCTGGTTCAACTGAAGCAGATAATATTATTATATACTGGGGATGAGTCTAATGAGAATGGCGGTGATGAGTCTAGGAATGACATGGCAGAAGCAAATGAACTTGACAATGCAGAGTCAGATCAAAATGATGATGCAGAGTCAAGTGAAAATGATGATGCCGAGTCAAGTGGTTCAGAGGAGGAATCCTCTGAGTCAGATTCTGAGGCTAGTTGCAGTCATGATGATCAGGCTGACTCTGGCGGGGTTGGTGTCGGCAGTGACGTCCCATCCAACGATTGGACCGAGCCCCCATCAGATGTTACTGTAACGTTTAATGGAACTTGGTCTAACCAATATATCAAGGTAACTTCTAAAACCTGAATTTAGGTCTAAATATTCATTGTATGCAATATTATGCTTTCTTGCAGGCATTGTCAGCTGTTATTACAAGTGTCGTGTTTAACCTCAATTATCTCAAAACTACATTTTCCCAAAGTGGTCATACTTCGGTACATCATAACTTACTCTCACTATGCTTTTACTCTTATGTTTATAATTATATCATCTTAAAGCTCATATTCTACTCTTTAAAATGAACTGATACTTTTTCAAAAAATTATTTTTTCTTCAGTTATGCAAGTTTTTCTAAAAAAATGTGAATTTTTGGACAAAAACAATTATAAAAAATAAATAAGGAGAAATTCCAAAAAGTATCAATACTATTAATAAAAGTATACTGAATGTGTGAAAAAAGTTTGGAGTGTTGAGGATCATATCTGATGGGGGTAACATCGTACCGAATAGGTAAGGGATGAACGATGAAACTGATCACTTTGGGTGGGTGGGGCCAAGTTGATATGTCTGTATATAGTTCATCTTGAAGATGATGCTTTACTCATCATTTTAAGACTTAAAGTATGAAAAAATGCACTTGGATGACTAGTTATGACCAAATAAGCAAAATACCCCTAAAATACCTGCACCCCCCCTTAAAAGTTGCTACTGCATTAACATGAAATAGTACAGGAGCTCACTCAAATACATTTCAATAGCGGTAGGCAAATGAATAGTTGACACTGGACACGCTTTATCAGATACAATAGTTGCAAAACAAGCGTGGCTCAATAAGATAGCAAGGAACTGTTGTCATGGGCTGTGTAATCATCATAAATAGCCAGCCTTTACCATCAAATTTAGTCTATCTAGCTCATTACTAGTTACTGAAAATTTTAATAATAGAGTAGGTGACGTAGGTATATATGTCATTATTTTACTACAATATAATGGTACCAATCAGGCACCTATGTAAAAAGGAGATTAAAATGTATAAATTTCCATACAAACAAAATTGCAGAAAGTTCTCTATATTCTTGGATGTTTCTGAAAAACAAAAACAAAAAACTCTCTGTCTACTCTTACACCTACTCACCCATCTGTTAACCACTTGGAAAAGAAGTGAAAATTACGTACAAACTAAGTGACTACCTTATAAATACCTTACTACCTTATAAATACTTTAACTAGTAAAGTGATACTATACTTGTAGCAGATGTTATCAGCCGGCTGAAAGTATGAATATCATGGGGGAGGGCAGGGGTGTTTGGATAAACCCACCATTTGTATAATATATGGACCCTTTAGCTACTAAGTGCAACTAAGGATCTGTAGCTATAGGGCATTAGTTTTGTTTTCCAATTCATAGTTGTGACAGGACTCTGTGAAGTTTTCTCAGGGAACTTTAATGATGTGGTATGATGGGGGTGTAAGAGAGACTTCTAAAGATAGGTTACTGCCACCAGGAGCTGACTGGGTTGGAAGAGTTCTCAATAGTCAGAAATTAAGTTTTATAATTCTTTTAGTACTCAATACAGACCACCGAGATGAATTAGTAATAGCTGTAAATACACCAAAGATGTGTTGAGCATGTGCAACAGAAATGCGGTGAAATATTCACATTTTTTCAAGTTGTATTGACTTCACTATTAACATCACATACACATTTTTACAGCTTTTGCTATTATAGTCGGGAATTGTTACACATGCTCTTCGTATATTACCACATCTGTTTATGCCTGCCTCTAATTGTGAGAAGACTTCAGTAGCTAAATCTCACACACATATTCTCAAGATAAATGTTCTTATATAGCCAAATTCTAACAGTTTTGGATCAAAAACAATAAAAAAAGAAAATTACAGGGAAAAAGGCATTCAATTGTTTCAAGATCAACTTCGCATTGAACCGTATCCAGTCTCTCGAGACGATCGTACGACTGAAGAGGTTGAATCAATACCTGATTGAATATCAGATTCATCATTACTGTCTAGCGACTTGGTTCCTTTCACGTGGCAGTATCGATTTACTTCTTCAGCTCTTCGAAAAAGGTCATCCTCGCCCAATTGGCCGCTAAAATATTCAGTTCTATCACAGGTTTTCTTGTCCTCAGCCACTAAGTGCCTCATTCGAGTGTATTTTTTTCTACCTACAATCTTCTGCAGTACATTAAATTCATTCTTGCATAATTTTCTGACTACTAAAACATAGAAAACAAATCCTACCATGTAGGCCAGAGGAAAAAATATCAGAATATACTGCAATGCAAAAGCAGCTTTAGGAGGATTTTGGCCATGTTGAGAGAGAGAATATAAGTGTAGAGTGAGGGTATTCAAGATGGCGAGATCAGCAAATATTAAAGTGTCCACATAATTCAAATAGTTGGCCTTGTAAGGACGGAATAAACTGACCAGTGTCCCTAATACAATACAAGTTAACTGCTGCACTATAAACTGAGTGATCCAACTGGATGATAAAACATATGTTGTTGTGATTGTCAAACGAAAGAGGAAGTAGAGCCCCGAAAAGAATCTCAACTTATTTTTGTAGCAGCCATGAAATGTGTCCAGAAAGACATGAACCTTATCCACAGGATAAATTCTCCATAGAAGCTTTGCTTTGAACAAACATTTTTCTAAAATTGTTAAAGGGTATCCTAAAAGAAACACTGCAACTACTAGCAAGGCAAATGATATGCTCACTGATGGTATGTAATACGTATAGATGTAGCGTCTACTATTCCACTCAATTTGGCCAGCATAATAAACTCTAGTTTCAGGAGCATTATTCCCGTCCTTTCCTACCAAATTCTGAGATGTCTGTAAATATGCAGAAGTAAGACTAAACTTGTGGTACGAGAGCAGCAAGAAGCTAGCAAATGCTGGAAGAAGTGCTTGGGATATGTTACTAATTTTGAATAATGGTATCTTTCCCTGCAATTTGGACAGACTGGAACACTTGCAACAACAACACAAGGCTTTCAGTTTCAATACTACCATAATAACGAGTATCATAAGTAATGGAAAGCTGGCTACCACATAATCCAGTGCCAGAACATTCAAAGCTGAATATTCAGAACTGAGACAGAATGGACTTATAAGATTTTCAATAAATTCCAAATCAAATACACCATAAGGAACAAAGTAGATACTCTCCAGCAGATTATAAGTACCATTAGTAATTCGATTGAATGGAATTTGGCCATTAGCATCCAAAGAAAATGTTGTGGTAACCATTTGGCTGAAAAGAATGAAACTGTTGGCAGGTCCAGTGGTAAGCCGAATATCAAACACAATAATAAACACTAAAAGAAATGTTAGGGGAATGTATACAGCTGAAACGTACTTTACTGTACTTAGAGTCAGACTTGTTTCTGTACATTGTACACACTCAAATTTTCGAGAATTTACAGCAGGACCACAACCATTTAAACACTCACCACATAGAATACCAGTTCTATTGTTCTCACACACTGCTTGAGACAATAGAGACGGGTCTTGTGGCAAGGTAATACTGGAGTTGGCTGACTGCTGACAATATCCAGGCGGGCATAATCCAATGAGGTATTGGTCATTCAAATATCCAATCCAATTCTGGTCCTCCATTGTAACAACATACGAACTTGGGTCACAACTCAATATGCCTCTATATGATTCTTCTTTCGGACAGGAACAATCTTCCCCAGATAATCCTGGAGGGCATTGTGTCAAATTAACTAATAATTCAGTCTTCCAAATTATGTCACCTAAACTTCTTAAAGTCAAAGATACATTGGAGCCAGTGATAGAGGCATCACCACCCCAAAAGTATTCATTTGATTCATTAGCGGTTGAATTGCTGGATGTTGAGCTGAAGACAGTAATACCGGTGAGATCATTATTGTAGTCATCGCTCACCTGAAAAGGCAATCTAAATTCATGTCCAGGTATAACATTCATATGGCTGCTTTTATTAGGAAGAAATTCAATATTACCTATTTCAGATGTGATTTCGTTTGAACAATCCTCGATTTTGCTTGTATTTCTGTAATATTCCCAACCTGGCCAGCAAAACAGGTGAGTAATGTTGGGTAATTTACCATTGCCGGGAGTCCAAGCACATGGAAACACAGATGTGCTGTGAATAGAGTTGCCACGGTGGCCATTTTGATCTAAATTGTCCTTAAAAATAAACCTTGACTTCCATTCAGTCGGTTCCAAGAAACTTCTAGTATGGCGAATGAAGCAGTTCAATAATGTGCTTACTTCCACGTACCTGACATAAATGGCTCCTCCATTAACTTCAGCCAGATTTGAAAGAAAATAAACACTTGTTTTATCATTGATGAGAAGAGATGATGAGCCAAGCAAAATTATAGCGCCTCCTCTGTAGCCAATATTACGCTGAAATGTCAAGTTGCAGTCAGTAATATTAACAGTACTGCCTGCCACTGCTATACCTGAGCCAGAATTATTGGAGAATGTGACTAATCCTTGAAAAATTATATCAAAATGATTTATATATACAGTACCAATGCCTTCAGTGTATGGGAGATTGGCTACATTCAGCAGTTTGGCATATGAAACAGAGTTGTTGATAAAATGTATTCCGTCCAAGGTCACCGTCAGCATTTTTCCTTCAATACCAGAAGGCTGCCTATGAATATAGAGTGCTGAGCCAAATTTTGCCACATTATCCTTAAACGTCACATCTTTGATCTCAACACTTGCTGGGTTGATATGATAAGAATCTCTGATAACTTGCAAAGCTGGAGATATGGAGAGCCCACCTCCATACATAGCAGAGTTCCTGCTAAAGTTACAGCGATGATACAAAACCATGTTATTCCATGAAATATTTGAAGTATCTTTAGACAAGTCGAATACATAATGACCCACTCTCATACCTCCACCACCAGTGCCCGATTGTAAAGTGAAGTTACACTTGTTATCAATGAAAGTGCAGTTGCAAAAGGTAACAATGTTGCCCACAGTGTTATCTTGAAACTCTAGCATAGCACCTCCACCCCACTGAGCTGTATTATTTCTGAAAGTGCAGTTGTTGAATGTCAAACTATTTAACATGGCATTTCCTTTTATGTACAGAACTATTCCTCCACCTCTACCAAAGGACTCGTGAAACGTTTCATGAGGGACCAAAAATGGAGCCTGGTAATCTTGACCCCAGGCGATGTTGTCGGCAAAAGTAACATTTGTAAAAACGTACTCACTATATTTAACACTCACGTGACTTGAACTCCCAGAGCAAGTTGGAAGACCAGGAGCGCAATATGTAAACTCGATATAGAACCCACCACCACCAGCATGGTACTCAGCCACAGAGTTATTGCTGAAAATAGAGTTTTCAATCAAAATTTTGCCACCTGTATCGTACATCACCACTCCAACTGCATTCGGACTGCTTGTTACTGTCACTTCTGAAATATTAACGTCATTACAAAGAAGAAAATATAGACCAACATCAAAAGCGCTGAAATTAGTCAAATGGTCCGGTTGGAAATTTCTACTAGAGCTGTTCCTGGTTGCAGCACAGTTTCTGAATGTTATTCCTTCAACTTTAATCCCAAACACACTGTAGAATGAAAAGCCTACACCTTCACCAGAGCACAGAATATCTGCATTATTTCCTGAGATAAACAACTCCGCTAAGTTGTGGAAGGATATCTCAACTGTTAAATTGTACGTTCGGTGAGGAATTTTAAGAACGTATGCAGTCGTGTTTTCAGTCTTGGTAAATGCAAAATCTAATGATCGACAAGAAACATTCGCATCATTGGCTACCAGACACCGGGCGCTGTCAACACCCACATCAGGATCGATAAAGATTTCATGAAGCCTAGTAACTTCGATATTTTCACCGTTAGACGAACAAAATAGCAGGAAGGTTGCACTCAATATTTGCCTAACTAACTCCATTAGTCAGCGGGAGACAAAACGGACATGACATTTAGTACCAATTTCCGTAAATTCTTTCTCTCACTTTTACTTCCGGCGGCCGAATAATATTTGCGCGGTTTGGGGGGGGGGGCGATTTTTTTTCATCTAATTATACGACTTTCTTTCCCATAAATAGAGAACAAAGAGGAACCACATAAAAACAAAATTTAAGTAAAAATGGCTGCGAATCTATTTTCAATTATGGAAAGGCTAAGCTGTGAAATATTCTAGGCTGTGGAGGTTGTCACAGCTCTGGACGTAAAACTAGTGTGACAGTTTTTCCTGATGTAGCTAAGCATATTTGTATGACACGGATTTATGACCCTGTCTGTACCAGTAATTCTTCAAACGGCTTTCTAATTTGAGGCGCGCTATCTGTAACCTATATCACGGGTTACGACAGCTCAGCCTGATGGCTGGAGAAAGAGGGTGCTCGTGGGACACTTTCGAGAAGGAGGCACGAGAAAATGGTAAGTTCCAAGTAGACACAACTAATCGAGTCAAATCATTTCAGTGAGAATATTTCTAAATAGAGCACAGGGAATGACTTTAAGCTTTGTGAGATATTAAAGCTTGTACCACCGTAGTATTACACTTGTATCCAGGCTGAATATGTTACAGTGTGTGGTGTTTGCGTTATGTGGGAATAGAAAAGCTTAATTTATCCATTTTGATGAACCATGTTTACGATGTACATGCTTGAGGGAGACAAGGAGCTTGTGTAACATCAGGACATTTGACTTCATGTGTCACTCAGGCTGTGGATTTTTGTTGTGTATTATTGATGACTGGCGTGTATTTGCATTAGCTTGGGTTAGTACCAGGCTTGTTCTGACAAGCCTCGTTGACTTACCAAGTGGCAGTTGGTTTCCGTAGGTTTGTAGCTACTTCTAGTTGTGAGCACAGGTTTTAAAAAAAGATTGGAACAGAATTTTGAAGCTGGGGTTGGTGATGTTGTTCATTTTTTTTTTCTTCTTAAGATGCTTCCGTTTGGTTGTCCTAGTCAAAGTGTTACTAGGAAGCCATCATTTTCCCTTCCTTTTTTGTATACATAATGACAGTCATCTCACATGTAACCCTCTGATGTATCTTCCTCTCTACCAGGCCAGCCGTGAACCAAGTGTGAAGGTGTGACAGTTCAATATACCTGGGCTTCCTTTTCACGCCCAAAAAAACGTGTGAAGGTAGCTAAAAAAGGCGTTACTTTAATTAATGCAGTTCTGTGTTATAAGAAGTCTTCAGGTGTGTGTGTGTGCGGCATGTTTGGGTGTGCATGTGTGTTGGTGAGATATGTACCAGTCAGTCACTTGTCAGTCTCAACAGTCAACAAGATAGTGTTTCCTGAGGCTAGTATTCCATTCTAGAGAATAGTAACAAGTCATGAAAGGCTACGATGCAATCTTACAGGCCAAGAGAAGTGAGCTGGGGGGGGGGTATAATAATAGATTCATATAATAGGGAAGTGTGAAGAATATCCTCCATCATAGTTCAGCTTTAGCATGTTTGTCATATTCTCTCCGTTCTGAGTCTCAACTCTACTCTTTGGTTGAGGGAGAAGAGACAATATGTTATCGTAACTTAATTTCTGCTTCTCCCTTTCCTTCCACCGATTTTGTGTTGTATATATCTTTTACTCTATAACATACTGTCCCAAGCTGCTAATGGGAATTTGAGGAATAGTCATTTAAATGTGGCAATCACAATAGACCATTTGACCTTTACCTATTTTTGTGGAATGACCTACTTTCAGTTGCTATTTAGGAGGAAGTTTTCATTATCAGTTAATGTTATAAGCCATTTTCCCCACCCAAGATAAATCATAAGAAGGAACCACTCACTAGCATTTCTTGTGTGACAATTACGCTTTAAAAAAAACAACAACTGCAATTCTTTTCTTTTCTTTTTTTTTCTTTTTTTTTTTTTTTAATGGAAGTTTGTTATCAAATCAGTCCAGCCTGCTAAACAGGCTCCTCCTGCAGCAACCCCGCCTCCACCGAAGTGTGCAGCAAGCCTAAGTCACCCAAGCTATTTTCTCTGATTCTTTACCATGTTTACGTTAACTCCTCCTCTTCAAAACCCACCATTACTTCACCACTAAGTGTGTTTATTCTCGCTGTCGGTGGAGTGTACGGAACACTATTTGTGGTAGAAGTAGTTCTTTTAGTTGTACAGGGTGGTGCATACTGTTACTGCTCAATCTAGTTATCCCTAAGTCTGTTCCCTAGCTCTTGCTACCTGCCAAGTGTGGTGGATTTATGCCCTACCTGTGGTCTCTAAAGTAAGTCTCACACATGGTCGTCACTCCAATTTATGTGTGGAAATTTTTCTCTGCAAACTAGGGGGGGAAATAAAGACGGTTAATTGAAGTAAATTATGTTAGTAATTCTTCTGAGTTATTCTTGCTTATATCAGCTCTCTAAGAAAACATGGGCTCATTATTATTATTGCTTCTGATCTAATGTTATGCATACAGTACTTGCTATTCATTAGTAGTACCTAATCTACGTTGACAATAAAAGTGTGGGTGGGGTCTGCCGGAGTGAACCGGCACCAGGAGATGGGATGGTCGCGCTTAGCGTTAATATGTTTCATGTAATTTGTGCCTTTTCTCTTTCCCTTGTAACTATAATTCATAAGCAGAGGGTTGTGGTCTGGCCCAAGATTCCCAAGCCTAATTTTCTAGATAAAACCTTGCATATGAACTCTAATTGTGGCAGTCTTTCTTTTAATTGAGGTGCAAAAATTCTAGTTGTTAATTGATTAATGTGCTAAACAGCTGATCAATGGCAACACTAGCACTGGTCTGTAGATGTGTTCATCCCTAGGATGTGTTGATGAACCACTATCACATTCATTCGCCCTCTTGCTGCACACACAAACAAACATACCTATGAAACCTACCTTTATGCCTTTAAATATTTTCCTTTTTTGTGAACTAGTCTCATTGGTGACTAAGCTGAAATGAATGGAAATGTTCATGTACGCAATTCCATAGGCTTCATACATTACTTTTTTGTGAGTAAAGTAGGCCAAGCTATTGCTGCGTGACCTGCGACCTTTATAAAAAAAAAAAAATTTTTTTAACTTGGCAGGTTTTCCCCCTATATTTTCATAGCACAAAGTAATCATTGAACACTTTGCAATTCCCGCAAGATTGTACTTATCATTTTCAATTTTCTCTCACTTGTGTCCATGACATATATACACCACTGTAAGTAGTCAGTTTAAGACTGCGGAAATAAAGATCTCACACCTACCACCACTCACAATGCAACTTCTGGAACTCATTAATTCTTGTAAAAAAGCATAAAGAGAAAAGTTCTGTATGAGACATTTACCCTACCACTTACATTTATTTTGTGAGTATTGCCGACAGGCATGTTGATTCTGCTGTCTTGTACTAAATACATAAAATTCTATGATGTTGTACAGGCTCATTGCTATGCAATATTCTATCTATATATTATTGATGTTATAGTAGGACCTCCTCAGTATAATGAACGCTTAGGAACCGCAAAGTGATCATTATAGTGAAATGTTTATTATACTGATAGCCATAGGAAAATACCTTACGTCAAAACAATGTATTAGGCTATTTACTTATTGCACACGTTACTATTTTTTGTGTGCGTGCTTGTCATACTGAGACATTCATTATAGTGAGGTTTTACTGTATTAGTTTGGAGCATAAAACAGCATAAAATAGGAACTTATTGAACTTTTCAACTCGAGAATCTTCTTCAGCAATGCAACACAAATGAGAAATAACTTGCAGATGTAATAGGCATTGAGGCAATGAGAGTTTCTACTGGACAAGAAGACTTGGAATCCATCAAAATCTTATCTCACCCTAACACCACGAACCTAGACTGTAGTCTGAATCTAAGTAACCTAAGGCACCCAGTTATGCAAAGACTTCCCCAATGTCATAAAAAAAAAAATCAACAACAATTTCAATCAAGAACACTTCTTTCATTCATCAGCACTTCATTCAATGTTTTACTCTTCACTTCTTTATTTTATTACTTAGTGCATCACATCCTGCACTCTTAACCAGTACTGTGTATATTGTACATCTGCAAGTCATTCCTCATTTGTGTTCCATTGCTGAAGAAGACTCAAGTCGAAACGTTCAATAAGTTTCTATTTTATGCTCCAAACTAATAACTACATAAAATTCTGTTCGTTGGCTGTCCTACAGCTGCCTGTGGAGTGATCCAATAGATATGTAGTAGGTCCGTGGGAGGATGTTGTTAAGGCCTTGAGTTGGTGGGGGTGTGACAGGACATGTTATGTGTGTACATGTGTGATAGAGGGTTGGTGTTGTGGGCAGGAATGGTTTGTATGTGTGATTGGATGCTACGACTAAGCAGTGCCAAGTCGGTCTGTAATTTCTGTATACCCAGGATTGCGGTCATGTGCTACTTCCTTACGTACATACATAATAACACATGCACTCACTGGCATGCCTAGTTCTCTGGTGTGAGGATCTACGTACAGGATCAAATGTAACTTAATTTTAGCATTGAGTATTTCTACCATTGTTACTGTTGCTGTTCTCGTTGCCTTGATTTTTGTTGGTTTGTTTGTTGGTTTGTTTGTTGGTTTGTTTGTTGGTTTGTTTGTTGGTTTGGGGTCTTCATTGCTTATAAATAGTTCAGTCAAGTCTGCGTACTTTCTACTTTAATAACTGTTGCAAGCTCGCTTAAAAAAATGTTCATTGTAGAATTCAGCATGTTTGGTTTATATCTAATTAAATATACTCTACATACATACATACATAATACATACATACATACATACATGCAACATGCATAATATTTGTGTAAGTACCCAGAAGGGTACCAAGCAGGTGCGCAAATATAAGTCAAGGATTAAATTCTCTGTCTTGTGGACCTTCTAGTGAAATGAGAGAAGTCTATTGTTATGAACAGAGAATACATGAGGTGGTCAGTGAGCATGCCCCAATGATGAGGTGATAATGAGTTAGGTGGACATGAATTGGAGTAGTTCAAGTGAATGACTTAGGAGTTTGTAGAGCAGCTGTGTTGCTAATATGGAATTACAGTGAGACTTTACTGTAGTAGTAAAGGAGGAAAACAACTTTAATTACATGGGAGTGGGTCCTCTCTGGCCTCAGGTTGTGGGTAAGACTACAGTATAGTCTCCCTGTAATTCCATTCACTTCACTCTTATCACCTACTCATTAGCAACACAGCTGCTCCAATTCATGTCCACCTAACTCATTATCACCTCATCATTGGGGCATGCTCACTGACCACCTCATGTATTCTCTGTTCATATAACAATAGCCTTCTCTGGCCCTTGTAATTCATTTCACTAGAAGCTCCACAGGACCAAGACTTTATGAACTATCTCTTGACTTATATTTGAGCACCTGAGTGGTTTCCTACCTTCTGGGTACTTACACAATTGTCACAGTTGTGAAAGTAAGGAGCATCTCTTAAGCATGTAACAATTCATGTTGTATTTGTGTGTGTGTTTGCAGAGTCTCTGTTGGGTCACGTGTCCAGTCGACATCCTTTCTCTCCTACCACTGGCAGGCTGTGCAAGGAAGGTCAGTCACACGCACACACACACACACACACAAACATGTGCACTTACTCGTACCTTCATGTGCACACATGTGTGGGCATTAGCATGCACATGTGTGATTGCAGACATGTGTAGGACTTACGTACGGGATTTCTTGCAGGGGTTGGGAGACAGTGTGTGTACTTAGCCACACCCATTTTACATACCAACACTACTTTGATGTGCATGCCTATATGGAAGTTTATGCTTCATCCTGATCAATGTTCAGTGTCGTGCATGACTTTATAATACTAGCATTAGCTAATACGTACTATATTCACTGGGGATGGGGTGGGGATTGCTTTGGTTTGGGGGGTGGATATCCCAGGGCCAGCCTTCCTCTGTATGAAGCCCTGATATACATGCATGCATTGGCAGACATGCACCATCGTTAAGTGCAGGCACACACACATGGATCATTAGTCCACTGTTTGGCATATTTACAATGCTTTGCTGCAAGTGAAGAAGAAATGGTTAATTATGTGGATGTGAAGACCTGAATCATTTGGCCCTCTAATCTATCCTGTTCTTCATTGGGCCAGACAACACTCAGGAGTTAAATGATGACAACTTTAGTCTAGTTCTGAGGCTTCTGTTGGACCTAACCAAATGGAGAGTCTGAACAGGCTGTAGTTGTAAGTGAGTGTGAAATTGTGAGGTGAAGAATCCCGTGCAATGACATTTAGTATAGGGGAATCCCCTACCAATACTTGTTCTGTGCAAAGCAATTATTTTATCACATGCCTAAATTATTACGTTAACTTGGGCTCCCCCTACCCCCCCTCCCCCCTCTCTGGATCCACTCTGTGTGATCCACTCTGTGTGACCTCAAGCTCATTCGGCCTTCTCCTCTTCCAAACTTTTAACTCCAGTGGCATACGAAATTGCTATTTCGCCGCGTATATTTCTGTCCTTGGTCTGTGTTTAATCATTGTGTGTGTGTGTGTGTGTGTGTGTGTGTGTTGTGTGTGTGTGTGTGAGGTAAGGGGTAGATGGAATTTATAGTGAAGATTATTCAACCACTGTGTGTGTTGTGCTTCATGACGCATGTGCGTACAACCCTACCCTCCCCCTTCCGTCCCCTCCCCCTTTGCTTCCCTAGCCAGTGACCCCTGTCAAGTTTGGTTTCACGAACCAGTCACCAGCAACAACTACGCGATTTCATCCTGTGCTTTACTAGTGGTGATTACCAGGACCCCAACCAGGGGGAAGCTCAAATTGTCCCAACCAGGCAAGAAGGCCGTCTAATTAATTCATTGGTGCATATATTTGTGTGGTGTTGGTAGTTGGTAGTATATTTCATGTGGGGACAGGCTTGATGAAAAAGTGCACTTTGTTATGAAATGATGATTTGGAAGTGAAAATACCCACCATAGGGTAAAGGGATATAGTTGACTGTGTGCTCTGGCTTCTAATCCTGTTATTCTGTAGGTTGTGACATTCTAACCAACTGTGGAGCGAGTGTGACTGTGGAGGGATTTTTCTTGACCTTTTTAAGGGGGTAATGTAAAGGAAATGATAACCCTTCCTGAAATTTCAAAATAATGTATTTGACCCCTCTCAAACCTGCACTGAACTTAAAAAATAATGATTTGACCCCTGTCAAGTTTGGTTCAAGAAGTACACTGACTAGGTATTACACAAATGCAAAACGCAAATTCTCTTGCAACCGCTAGCGGTTATCACACCTAGTAGAGCCAGGATGCCTGTGCACTAAGCCGGCACTGTGAGCCGTTGATCGCAGGAGAACAAGCCTTTCCTCACAGCAGGTGGTGTGGGCACCCGAAGTCCCACCTGGACCATTGCGGTTTCATGAGAAAAGGCCTTGAATTTGCACCCCAGCAAATGCCTGGTACCCAATCACAGCTGGGTGGACTGGTGGGGCTGGTGGGAGGCAGATGGAAAATAGCCTGAGTTGGGCTCCGGGGACCACAGTCCCTGTGCCAAGGACACAACCACTACACCACATATACATACATACACACACACACACACATGCACATATTAGAGGAGGTATAGGCTTGGCACAGTTATCATGATCCTGGAGGCAAAGATGTTCCAGCTATCAGGACTTACTTAGCACGAACAGTGTGACCTGCTTTTAGATTTTAATATCAGTTCCAGTTTTATGGTATGTGGATGGTTAATTTTATGCATGTTTGTGTGTTTGTATGTATAGATATGGCTATCTATGGAGAAGTGCCAGTGACAGACAATCTTTCCCTGGTCTTCTGCAAGGAGTGCGAAAGAGTGGTGAAGACTGAGGCAGTGGCTAAACACAATGGTAGGAAGTAATTGAATGAATGCATTCTCATTCTATGACCATAATCCTTTTGTTTATTATTATTATAATTAGCGAGCGAAGCAAGCGAGACACTCTCAGGGGTAACACAATTGAAAATCGGGGATGTTTGTTTGTTTATATGTTTGGACGTACGTATGTCATTTTGTACTTTGACCCTCTCGTATTTTCGAGTTAGCTCAGCGTTTGACCCAGGCCCCAACGTCACTAAACAGTATCCTCTGGTTTATTGATCATTACCCGTATCATCTTAGAAATTGAATTGTTTACCACTTTGAATTATTTTGCGGGTGCTGTTTAAACTCAAAAACGTACTGGAGTTCTATTCGAGTTAGTGGTGGTGGTAAGTTAATACGCTATTTGTCATACTTGTAAACCCTACGCAACAGTATTTACTTGAAAATTCATTGTCCACTAGACTTACCACGAAGGTAAGTCTTGCGTAAGTATGTTCAGTTATGTGAAAGTATTGTGCATTTAAGAATATCACTAAGAAAATTTTTAAAGAACGTGACTTGTTTTTGTTGCTCATTTTGTTTCAATTCAAACAGTTGCTGGGAGTGGTTACTATGGCATTGAATGCCTTTACCGTATAATACGTAATTTAAACACTGGACTTTTTTTTAGTAGCTTGAATGTTAGAAGTTAAAACCAAACGTTTAACAATAGTGTAGTATTAGGCTCGCTAGCCATTTGTGCTCAAGCACACCACTAGTTATAATTATTATTACTAACAAGTACCCCGCCGCACAGTGGTGCTTGACATATTACAAAGTAAGAATGCAGTAGCATAAGTCATCTTGCTCAGTTATCATTCTCTATCATTGGTTGAGGTTAAGTTTCCCTCTCCCACTCTCATTTTTCTAAACTATCTCAGCTTTTCTTATCTCCCCCACCTCTCCTTTCTTCAGCTCTTTCTACCTCTCTCACTTCTGAATCTCTCCGTCTTGCTATCATGAATGCAGACTTACGCTTAGCGAAACTTTTGCCTTCTTTTTCGTACTTTCGCCTTCCTTTTTTAAACTGACGCCTATACTGTCAATTCCTCCTGCTTTTTAGTTATTATTAGCTAATCACTCGCCTTTTCTTGCCGTCTGTTTTGAACTTACGCTCGCTTACCTCATCAATTCCAGCCTCTTTTTACGATTAATCGCCTATTGCCATCTCTTTCATACTTTGGCCTTCTCTCCCGTACTTTTGCCTTCCTCTTTGAAACCTCTACCCCTTTCCCTCGTCTACTATTATACCCGCTTTTAGTTACAATTAATCACTTTCTACCGAATGTGACGATGCTTTACAATATATGTGACGATACTAAAATTATTCATGAGTACACACCGTCAGTCGACACACAAGCATATTATTATATAGATTATTATTATTATTATTATTATTGTCAGGATATCATACAGAATATTGGGAGCCTTAAGATCCCCCCCTCCCCCAAATTTATTATTACCTTGACTGAATTTTATTATGACAGATTAATGATCTGTATAAGATATGTGTAACTATAGCCTTACTTTGCTTTACACTCTCTTTACAATGTTTCTAGTTCTGGTCCTTCAATGGTAATCTGTAACAGTTAGTCTAAGTTTTCATCCAACGATCTGTTTCATAGTTGTGACTTCACCACTTTCATGCAGGTAGACTTTTTGGGACTCCTCAACCCCCCTTTCCCCCCTTGCATGCAATCCTGTATGAATTCCTGATTGTTAATATTAGCTTGATGTGTAAAGGGTAAAAGAATCATGGTCCCCCCGAGTCTGAAAGCTTTTGCTTGAATTTAATTTATTTGTACTGTGAAACCTGTTGTACTGTGAAACCTGTAAAAATGGTCAATTACATTCAAGTATCGAAAATTTTATCAGTAGCTCTTGACAACAAGCACTAGTCTACTAAAAAAAAGAAGAAAAACAAACAGTTTGAAATTGGATATGGTAAAGGGTATTCATTGCATAGCAACTGGTATTCATTGCCATAGCAACTGGTATTCATTGCCATAGCAACCGGTATTTATTGCCATAGCAACCGGTTCACAGCAGCTTTTTTATTTTATTATTTTTTTATTTTTATTGCGACTTAATAAAATAATAACACAAATTCTACGAAATAACCGTACAATTTATGTTTAAAGCTAAAGTAATTCTTATGCTCTTTTAGTACCAGAAGAAGCTGAAGACTAAACTAAGAAGGAAAATAACTTACACCCATACCCTTCATCTGCTCACTCGCCAATTAACCCTCATCAACTAAATGCTATTTAATTTATTGGATCACTTGATTTGGGTGTGGAAACACAATCTTTTAAAAATTATTCTTTAATGGAATATTTATTACTTCTTCAGAACACTATCATTCATCCTCCTTGGCATTTCCCTACCTCTCTAACTCCCATGATGACAGTGTGCCCACGCCCACCTCAACTAGAGGGTTTGCAGTGCACGGTCAGAATGGGGCGATGGAGTTCATAGCCAGTGCTCTGCCTACTATGGCTACAACACCAGCTACCAATGACAACTCAGGAGGAAGGCATAACAAAGGTAAATTTGAGGCCATTCAACACAGGATGTTGTGGTAAAGGGTCATTTCGTGTATGTTTTGTTAGGTTTTGGTTTGTTTGGTAAAGGGTAGTTTTCAAGGTGCTAAGATATTCATATTTTAGTGATTTGGCATAGCATGTTATGGTTAGACAGATTTTCACGTTGTTGCCTCGTGCTGATGTTATTTGGTATTGTTCAATTATAATAAAATAGCTAGATAGAAAGTGGTTTGTGGTGATCGTATTTGATATAGAGACCACCTGAGCTGTAGAGGTCAGACTTAGTATAATTAAGTACATGTTCAAATTCACAACAAACCCCCCCCCTTTTTTTTTTTTACTTTTCTTTTTTAATTTATTTTAATTTTTTTTTCCTCCTTTGCTCTGCCGTCTGTGTTGACTGACCAAATGAAATCAGTTTTATTTCGCTGGGCGAGGTTTAGCCACCATCACTGCACTATTAAATGCACTTTTATAGCTATTGTGTCGGGTAAAGGGAGACTTATATACAAAGATTCCGAGGGTGTATGTAAATATTAAGTATTGTTACAGATAGAAGCAAATTGTTAGGTTTTGTTCAGTTCAGTCTTAGTTTCTATATACTCTGATCTGACTGACAATTCTGTGACAATAATAAGCCACTGGTAAATTCAAAAGCTATAAAAAGTAACTGATTCAAAAGCTGTTGTGTTGTTTTCCTCTGTTGTATTTTGGTAATATATTTTAGGCATTTCATTTCCCTTACACTTACTCATAGAATAATCAGTCGTCCAATACTGTAAACTTCAGAGTAAACTCTGACATAATAACTTCCATGAAAGGACAAGCTATAAAAAGTATATGATGACCACTGACAATTGAAAGTCTGTGTAAGAAAAGGTAGCCATTATCCTAGCCAGTAGTGACACGAAACATTAGTAGACTTCCTCTTTCTGTGTGAACCCTGTCCTTGGGGGCAGGTGTTAAGATAAATGCTCTGGCAGTTTGATGAATCTCCACTGCTTAAAAATATTCCACTTTAAGCTCACAGTGAGAGAACTTCACCAGAATATGCATTGCTTGCCATACCTTGTTAGAAATGACTTTTCAGATAGAAAATTTTCGACAGTGGCTTTTTTAGGAACTTTGAGCACTTGCCTGCTATTTAGTGCACACCATTTATGATGTGTCTATTGTACAATTTATAAGGAGGAAAGAAAATTTAAATCAGTTTTTTCTTTTTGATCATCAATGTGGGTGTGTGGGTTTGTTACTACATGGTAATGTTGCTCGTACTTTATGTTTATATTATGTGATTCATTGGATTGTGTTTATGACAGAGTACGATCCAGACAAGCACTGCGGTGTGTGGATGCAGAGTGAAGGAAGGTGTTGCACTCACTCCTTAGTCAACTGCAAGGTGAGTGAGTAATGCATTGATCAAGTGGTAGGGAAGCATGGTGGGGCAGGAGTGGTCATTAATGGCAGGAGGTGTTGAAACCAGTTGTATTCAATCTCTTCCCCCCCCCCTCTCTCTCTCGCTCCTTCTCCTCTTCCCCTCCCCCTTCAGCTCCACCATGTCACAGATCGGCGTATGGTAAAGGGTCGTAGTGCCGGTTTTGAAGAATTAGCTGAACGGCACAAGCAGCAGCGTAAGAGTAAAATGTTGGAGAAGCTGTGGGCGGATGCTGGCCTGCATCACATGAGCTCATCCAGACATTCAGGAGGGAGGGACTCGCCCAGCAGGTAATTCTGGCATAGCTTGTTCTTGGTACTATGGTACATTTGCTATTTGAGTAAATTAGATTGGGAGCTGACTATATTGATACGATATTGGTCATTTATTTAGTTATCAATACGAAGTGGGTGGGGCTTATTTGTGTGCCGGCTTAGGTGCACCTATGTAGTTCTTTTCTCAGCTTCTGTTATAATCACAACACTCGTGCTTGTACTTCAAATTCTTGCAGCCATGATAGGTGTTATGTCATTGGATGAATTAGGCCACATCTAGAAATTGTGGCAGTATTAATTTGATCTGAAGTTGTGATGACTTGTACCAGTACTTATCATTGCTGTTGCAGTCTGGTGACCTTTACCATATTTTTTCTTTCAGTTCAGTACACAATTGGATGATCTCACATATATTTCTATCAGTCCTAAGTTTTGACAATCTTTACCTATACATACGTCCAACAGTATTTAAGTCTTGACGATGTTTACCTAGACCTCTAAACTTTAACAATCTTTTCCTGACCTCTAAAACTTTGATAATCTTTGCCTATACCTCATACAGTTTGATGATTTTTACCTATATTTCTAATATTTCCGTTTTAACTGTTATCCATCCCGCACTTTGTTTTTAGTCCAGCGCACAGTTCACCTCCTGTGAATGGACATGTTTCTTCAATGAGGGACAATGCGAGCACCAGCAATGGGTGTGGCTCAAGCGGACATAGGAGGCACAGTGCTTCATCGCCACGCCCATCTCGGCGGAGAACTGTGGATGCAGAGCAAAGTTCACCATTGTTAGAGAAGACGAAGGCTGAGAATGACCCTTTGTGTAACTTTCCCAAGCCACTGGCGGTAAGTTAGAGAACTCTGCATTATCTTTATGCAAAGTTAGAACTCGGTTGTTGTTGTTGTTGTTGTTGTTTTGTTTGTTTGATTTTGTTGTTGTTGTTTTTGTTTTGTTTTTGTTGTTGTTTGTTTTTTGTTTTTGTTTGTTTGTTTTTTGTTTTTCTCCTCTTTTTTTGTTTTTTGTTTTGTTTTTTGTTGTTGTTGTTTTTTTGTTTGGTTTTTTAAATTTTATTTCTGTCCCTCTTAGTTTTTGCTCAATTGTGTGTGACAAGGTGATATAGTATGATATTTTGTTTGTTTGTTGGTGTTTATTCTTCCAGTCATGTCCCCTGTCCTGCTCCTGGCGAACGACTGCTAGTGGTCGTATGGTATTCGACAGGAAGTCTGACCATATTCGCACTCTCTTGAGTCGGTTGTTAGGGGGCAGCAAGTACAAAGTTCTTCAACCTCCTGCGTGAGTGGTACTAGGTGGTATGATTAGCAAGTTTCAAGTTTGGTTTTTTTAATTATGGTAAATGTTTGTTGTTGTATTTTAATGTACTCCTTCAATAGTTCAATCATCAGCATAATAATTCCATCAGTACCAATACAGAAAACATGGGTTTAAATATTGAAATTAATATTATTATCATTATTATTAATATTTATTATTATTATTATTAAATATACTGTTAACTGTTTTTTTTTAGATGTGAATTACAATATCATGCATTCAATGCTTCACTTGGTTTACAATACATCACTAATACCCCCCCCCCCTCCTTCCTTCTCCTCAACCATGAAAGTGTTAGCCTGGTGTTTAAACTATGGACTGAATGATCAATGAACTAGACTTGTGAACTCTTTACTAGCCAGTCTCTATAATTGTTAATTGTTAACAAAAAAAATAAAATAATAAAGCAACAAGAATGAAGAGCAACATTGCTACCAATTGAATTCTGTTTACCTGGCTTGTTTCTTACCCTCTTTAGTTGCACAGTCTGGTTTATGATTAGTTACTCTATATTTTATGGTTACAGCAACCACAACTTCAAGGAGCTGTTGGAGAGCCAGAAGAACAGGAAGAGGAAATGCTTCAGTAAGTATTACCAAATAAGTGTGTAGAGAGTTTGTTCTTCCTCAGGAACTTCCTTATTTTAATGTATATATGGTCTCTAATTTCCTTTACTTTTGCACATGTAGTATCTTGTATCTTGGGAATTTGATGTGAGAATATTTCATAATTGTTGAAATTGATACTTAAATAATTTATTCCATTGCTTAACAAATTACACAGAAGAACTACAATTAAAATGAAGCACTAAAGGTGCGAACCCTTAGCGCTACTATACACTAGCTAGCTATTACAAAATAATCTCAGACCAAAAGAATAATTTATTGGCTATTCTGAACAGGTATCGATATATCTCGAGCAATTATAATGATACATGTGTATGCCGTCTACGTACGAGAAGAAGCTAAACAGGCCAGAGACACTCACCGACATATATTTTCAATGTGAAACTCCACTAGCACTCTGTTAACTTTAGCATGAGAAAAGTTACCACGGGAAGCAAGAAAATGTTTGCTCGTGTTTACGACGTGACGATAGAGGGTGTTACCCACGAAACCTAGTACCTATGCCGAGCTGACATCTTCATGTTTTCTCAAAATTCAGCATGAAATTTTACTAAGTAGCACAATATATATAGTTGTTCTGAGTAAGTTCATACCTAAATCAAAGTTTAATTTTCAGTAATCTCCTAAATCAGAGCCTGACAGACAGACAGACAGACAGGACGACTACTTTAACCCTATCGCGCTTGCGTGCTGAGAGTTAATGTAGTATGACTAATACTGTATTTAAACCAAAGAGAAATATAAAGGTTAACTTTCCCCCTCAGATTACTGTATTTGCTCAGTCCCACAGTATTAGCAGTTGTTGTGCTGTCTCATTTCCTTCATGGAACGATAATGCCTAAGTTATGATAACTGATTAATTATCCACTTACAGGTCATCAGAGGCAGCTGGCACACCTCCATTCTCTAGGTGACGATCCTTCCTCTGCGTCAGATGATGCCAACGAGGAACTTCAAGAGGTTCGGTCCTCCAAGCTTCCAGTGCCACTCCCCCTGATCCCAGCCCCTCCCACTACGCCTGTCCAGCTCACGCCTCTCACTCCTCTGCAGCACCCGGGTGCCACTCCCACATCCCAGGGTCGCTCGTCATCTCGGCAACAAATCCACAGCACGCACTTCTTTCCTCCGTCCCAACCTCTGCCCCCTCCTCCTACTAATCTAGCACCCACGACATCGTCAGAGTCCGCCATAATTGGGACCGACGTGTTCTGGCCTAGCAAACCGTCAGCTCGTAGAAGAACTTTCTCTGACAACACTGCAAGTGGTAGTGCCACTCCCCTCCCCACGTCAGTGGTGGCTGTATCTGTTTCGAGTTCATCAATCTTATCCAGTCAGACTGTGCAACAGCAGCAACAGCCTGTGGGGACTGTGTCGGTTCACGCGAACTCAACGTCAGTCTGTGCCAACGATCTTCCAATCCAACCAGCTCCGGGCGTGATTAGCCCAATACCGCTTGCTCCAAGTGACGCAGGATTGAGGACGCGGCAAAGTGACCTCTTTCATCATCAGCAATTGGCGCCACCTTCTTACAAGGATGCTCAGCAGCGGTTGTCGGTGACCAGGGAACAACAACAAGCCAGTGAGCAGCAGTTCAGTCATTTGCAGCAGCCACAACAGCAATTAGTCGGTCGACAGCAACACGATCAACGATATCTCAGCCAGCAGTCAAGTCCTCTTCTGAGTCAGCAACACCAACAACTAATTGGTCAACAGCTAATTGATCAACAACAACAACAACGTGGTCAGAAACAACAACTTGATCAACAACGACAGATTAGTCAACAACAACAACAACTTGATCAACAACGACAAATTGGTCAACAACAACAACTTGATCGACAACAACCAATTGGTCAACAACTTGATCAACAACAACTTGATCGACAACAACCAATTGGTCAACAACTTGATCAACAACAACTTGATCGACAACAACCAATTGGTCAACAACTTGATCAGCAACAACTTGATCAACAACAACTTGATCGACAACAACAACTTGATCGACAACAACAACTTGATCGACTACAACAACTTGATCGACAACAACCAATTGGTCAACAACTTGATCAGCAACAACTCGATCAACAACAACAGATTAGTCAGCAACAGCAACTTGATCAACAACATGAACTTGATCGCCAACAAACTAGTCAACAACAACAACAAATAGGTCAACAGCACTTTATTACCAATCAGCAGCGCGGACTTCAACGGGAACTAGAGCCTGGTCAACAACAATTTTATCACCAGAAACAAGTTAATCAGCAGCAACCATTAAATCAACGCCAACTTGTCCAGCAGCTCAGTCAACAACAACAACAACAACAACAACTTCGTCAACAGCAAGTGAGTTCTCAACCTCCTCAGAGCCAGCAAGTGCACCAGCAGCAGAGACAACTGCAGCAACAGGTGAACAGCCGTCGCCCGACATCTAGCAGGGAGCGTCTTGCTCCAGAATTTGGCGTTATTAGAGTGAAGAAAGAGCCTGGTTTGGAGGAGGAGGACGAGGATTCTCCCATTCCTGCTAGTAGGGTAAGCGCGTGTGTTTGCGTGCCGTATAAGGAGAGTATATGAAGCATTTACTGTGGGAACTATCACTCCTGAAATAGCCGATAGGTTTTGGATCAGATTTGGTACACTATTGATAAACTGAATAGTTCATTGTTATTATGTCTTTATGATTGTTGAATGGTTTGAAGTAAAACCTATTGTTGTAGAAATTGTCAATGTTTAAGTATATAATTGGATTTAAGCTTGTACTGTATTCGATCAAAACACAACCATATCCTTTATGTTGTATTTTTCTTTTCCTTTTTAGTCTCTCCCTAATGGTCTCGTCTCCACCCAACCTATTGTTTCTCACCCATTCACGCCTGCTTCATCAGTCGGAACTGGTCCTCACAGGGTTGCAACATCTAGTGACTCCACTTCCTCAGTCATATCTCCTTCTCCTTCCTTCAATTCCCTCCATCCTCCTCCTGGTCAGGCACTCCTCATCAATTCTCTCTCTCAGCTGTCTTCTCTTACACAGCACAACTTGCTAGGCCTCAGTCGTAAGTGGAAGGAGGAGGGGCTGCTTGATTATAATGGGGTGGGGCTGGTTGCCTCAGTCGTAAGTGGAAGAAGGAGGGGCTGCTTGATTATAATGGGGTGGGGCTGGTTGCCTCGAGTCGTAAGTAGAAGAAGGAGGGGCTGCTTGATTATAATGGGGTGGGGCTGGTTGCCTCAGGCGTAAGTGGAAGAAGGAGGGGCTGCTTGATTATAATGGGGTGGGGCTGGTTGCCTCAGTCGTATTGAAGAGGAGGGGCTGCTTGATATATGGGGTGGGCTGGTTCCTCAGTCGTAAGTTGAAGAATGAGGGGCTTCTTGATTATAATGGGGTGGGGCTGGTTGCCTCAGGGGCTGCTTGATTATAATTGGGGTGGGGCTGGTTGCCTCAGTCGTAAGTGGAAGAAGGGGCTGCTTGATTATAATGGGGTGGGGCTGGTTGCCTCAGTCGTAAGTGGAAGAAGAAGGGGCTGCTTGATTATAATGGGGTGGGGCTGGTTGCCTCAGTCGTAAGTGGAAGAAGAAGGGGCTGCTTGATTATAATGGGGTGGGGCTGGTTGCCTCAGTCGTAAGTGGAAGAAGGAGGGGCTGCTTGATTATAATGGGGTGGGGCTGGTTGGGTTATGAAGTGTTTGTTTCATTTCCCCTCAAGTTAGCATATGTACAATACTTATCTAGCAGCGTCCATGGGTGGGTGGGAGTGCTGCAGGCCTTGAGGAGTGTAGACTTATGCATCTTGGTTCCAGTATTTAGAAGCACTTTTTTCTTTGGTTTTCTGAAATATGTGATGAGAGTATGGCATGCCTAGTCAGAACTTGGTTCAACTAATTTTATATTCTCTTCCTTGGAAGCAGACCCAATGGTGTGTGCTTCAGCACAAATGGCGGACGAACTAGCCTAAATTTAAGGGGAGAGCTAACTTTGAACCACAGCTGTTGGTATTATTTCAATAGTTGCTGAAATTGAAATGTGCTAAGTTGACTTCACATTCAATGATGACAAGGATAAATAGTGATGGTCGTCTGCTGTGCTTTTATAAATTAGACAAAGGTTCAGGCGTTTAGGTTTGCTCCAATAATAGCTTGGACCCACAACTCACTGTTAGGCTGATCCATTTCTTTATTTTATCAAGACGCTTTACCAACTTACGTAATTAGTGATGCAGGCGAAAAAAGGGGTCACATGTACCGAATAAGCAAAAAATAATAATAAACACCACTGAATGTCGATTGTGTAGCTCTGTAAGTGTCTCACTCACTCGCCAATTAAATCATTGTTTTCAGATTATTGAGGTGATAGGTATGTAAGGGTTGTCATCTATAGCATTACATAATGTGTCTGTATGCTAGATCTGTATTCCAATCCACGCCTGCTTGCTGCTGCAGCAGCCCAGCCCCCTGCCATGCAGCAAATAGCCAACCTCAGGCAGCTTGAGATGTACAAGCTGATGATGCAGCAGCAGCAGCAGCAAGCTGCAGCCAGGCTGTTGCCATCCAGCGCTGTTTCCAATGCCTCTCCTTCTGTTCCAGCTGGGGGAGGCCTCGTTAACTTTCAACAAGCGAGTGATTCTTCCCTTACACCTTCGACGATGCCCAGACTTCAGCTATCAACGATGACTGCCCAGCGACCTTCCTCACAGCAGCAGAGACTGGGCATGCCTACTTTGACTCCAGCCAGAGTCCATGCACCCATTTCACACGTCCCCACTACGAACTTCAGTCGGTCGGAGGCGCTGCGATCTCTGCCCACACTCACACCCTCCAATTTGCGTCGTGTGCAGAACTCCCTTTCATCCCCGATAGGTTCGTATCACCAGGACCCGTCACCCACTGCAAGCAACAGGCCACACCTCTCTTCTCAGCAAGTCACATGACATATTTCAAACCGCCGCATGACCACGTCACTGTTGCATGCTTGACAAATAACACAGCGATATGTTGGAATTCAGATATAAAATTATCAATCAGAAAGTTAATTTCATTTCTTAATACGTGTCCAGAAATAAATGTTTCTATAAGTTATGTATTGGAACTATCTACTTCTCTCTTCTTTCAAATTTTATTCCCACGTTCATGTTTATTTCCTTTCTCAAATTTTTTCCCTCTCAAATAGTTTACATGGTAATAAACTTTTTGTGTAATTATTTATTGCTTTATTGCACCAGTCAATTATAGTTTGCCACAATAGACTCTGTGTACTTCTCCCCTTTTGTATTCTGTAGTATCTTCTTTTTTTTTTTTTCCCTCTTTATTTTGATTACATTTTATTCATGGTATATAATATCGTTCAATGTGATGATATTTTTTCAAATACAAATTTTGGATATAATGTACTTGTGTGTGGAATATTGCGTACTGGATGGGTTGATTATTAATTAAATGCATTCTATGCCCTTAAAGAAAAAGGTAAAGTGTCGGCAGAAGTGCGAGGCAATTAAGTGGGTGCACCCCGTTTTGTGTAAAGAAGAATAGTTGAAAATGTTTGATGGAAGTGTAAAGGAAAAGGTATATCTGTAAACATTGTATAATGCCTTTCCTGAAATAAGTAGTATGCAGGGAGTATAGTATAGATTAAAATTCATAACTCTAATTGTGAACAAATTCATCCTCTTAGTAAAAATTGTGCTACAGTATATGTAACCAGAAATTCATTACATATTTACATGCCATTAACTGAGTGTGGTGATTAAAAAGGGTACATGAATGGTGGGTTACAAGACCATCATGTTAAGAGGGAGAGAGGTCTATTGGATGCACCAGTTTGAAATTTAAAATGTAGCATTCTTTCTTAACTTTTAACTTAACCTTCTTATATAGTCCCTACTGCAACATGTGGGAGGTCCTGTATCATGCCTTCACTGACTCAGCCTCGTACCCAGGCTGTTGTTCACGCCCACCCAGCGGCTGGGCTACGAGGCTAAAGCTGGCTTTATTGATTCGGGTACAGTTGATTTAAATGCTTCCATCTGACTGGAAGCAAATGTATAGTTAGACAGAGGAAATGGAAATGTGATCAAGGAACACCATAATGCTATGCTTGACTAATCTTCATTCCAAGGTTGTAGGTTGAGGTAGGTAAGGCGTGTAGACTTAAATGCTTGATTTCATGTTGTTCATTTGTCTTAGTATTAATGGGTGGTTCCGATAGTAAATACACTACTATTCTTAGAACTCAGCATGACATTTATATTTAGCAATGTAAGTCATTTGCTGTATAAACCCTTTACCACATGAAAAGTGTTGATTCCTTGCTTTGTTTCTGACTAAGCTCTGAAACCCAATAACACTTGCACAAGCTGAGTCTGTTATGAGTATTGAATGCGAGATTAGAATTCCTGCTGCTTAGCACCTATTCCATTGCTACTGGTAGAGCCAATGAGCTGATGTGTTCTGTTTGATGAGGCCTGATGGGGAATTAGTACACACTGCTCAATGGAAAATGGTTGTCATAGAGATGACTGGTTCAAGGCAAGTCCACCATAGGTAAGTGTTAATTTGACAGTTCATGCATACAGCTGACCCAATTAGGATGAGTTTGGGATGGGACTTTAGGACTATTGTGGGTGGTAATTTACTCTAAGAAATTGAACTAAAGATGTATTAGTAGTTACAATTGAAACTTCCCAGCTGTGTGGTGTGACGTGCCAAATGTGGGTCATCGACACACACAGGAATTGACACCTACTGGAAGTGGGAGGAGTGCAGTGGGAATGGGTGTGTGTGTGTGTAGATTGTTAGGCAATAGTACTATTAGTGGGAGGAGCTCAGAGCAACTAATGAATTAAATTAGTTTGGGTTTTCTCATCATACTGCACAATTTAATTAAAATACTCGGTGCTTTGATAGCTAATTCTCGTTTTTACAGTGTATTCTTGAGTATATATATGTATGAAGCTAGGCCTCATCAGTAGTAGCGTAATTGATTGACGTTTGAAACTTGTCGTGACAGTTTTGCTCATAAACAGTCCATTAAATACAAAAGTGATGTGCTCTATGATAGAATATGGTGCTGGGATAACACGGATAGACTAGTACATTATAGTTTGCTTGATTGATTTGAGGCTGTCACAAATAATATATGAAATAAAAAAATTAACACTAAAAAGTGGATTCACCAGGATATGTGATTGATGGAGTAGCAGTGCAGATGAGTTGTTTGGTCTACATCCTCTGTATTTGAAACATGTCTTTCCCACACCTCATGGGCTGACTACTTGGTGTAGCCTGAATATCAGTATTCAAATTGTTAGGAAAGAAAAGGCACCTTTCTTTGCTGCACTTTAGAGTTTCTGCATTGCATCCCAGAGCACATTGGTTTTCGAAGAAGTGTTGTGATGGCAAGAGTTGGAATTCGAATCCAAGGATGTCCATACTGGATACCAATTTCCCGTCTGTTTTCCCTTTTGCCTTTATAACAATGACATTCCCTTGGCAGTACGGGGTAAAGAATCTTTGTTCTAGTCTATTACATGTGTTTGATATGCCACATGTGTGAGAAGTAGTGTTGCATGTTACATACATGCTTCTCTCCGACATCGGGTAATGGCCGCTGGGTGGCATGAACTCCAGTACTATTTTATCGCCCACTCTGATTCTTGTGTCAGTGCCCGGGGTAACCTTGTGCAGTGTGAAGAAATTGTAAGGACAGGCAGACATGTTGTTTGTGTTTGAGGCATTGGCCAGGCAGTCGTCCAGAGAACAGTTCTTTTGTGTACACCTCAACCACAGTGGGTACACGACCTTGCGGTCAATTCTTCGCTCAGCAAACCTCAAAACCACTCGGTTACCTGGAAAAATAATACAAAGAAACAAATCTGTGAAAGTTTTCCTCAGCATGTACAGTACAGGACAAATAATCATTTACCTGAGTGGAGGCGGCGATATAAGCGAGGAGTGGTGGGTGTGGCAGTAGTGTTGATGAGTGTTGTAGTTGTATTGAGTGCAGCAAGTACTGAAGTTGTGGCCTCCACAGTTGGTGGAGTGGTTGGCGGAGTAGTGGGTGTGGTTGGTGGAGTGGTGGGTGTGGTTGGTGGAGTGGTGGGTGTGGTTGGTGGAGTGGTGGGCGTGGTTGGTGGAGTGGTAGGCGTGGTTGGTGGAGTGGTGGGCATGGTTGGTGGAGTGGTGGGCGTGGTTGGTGGAGTGGTGGGCGTGGTTGGTGGAGTGGTGGGCATGGTAGCTGTGGTCGCTTGGTTGGTGGGTGTGGTTGCTGGAGCAGTGGGTGTGGTTGCTGGACTGGTTGGCATGGTTGGTGGAGTGGTAGGTGTCTTCGAGTTGGGAGGTGGAGATTTGATAAAAGGTGGAAGAGAGAAGTTCAAATCATTGGGCAGAAGGTTGGTTATAGGTTGTGGTGTTGTAGCACTCGGAGGGGGCGGGGGAGGGGGCGTGACTATAGGAACAGATAATCAGGATAGTCACAATCATTGCCAGTTGAACACGAGATGAATACTAGGTTAAAGTTGACACTATCTGATTAGTGTTCTCCTACCAGCTAGTAGTGTGTGACTTGACAATGGTAATAACACAAGAGGGAAGTCCAAGAAAATGGCACAATATACTACTTGCATGTGGGCGTGACTTATACTGTGTGTACTAATTCGAAACATTGTGCAAGAAAAACAGTCACAGAAATCACATAGTTAATTTTATGGGAAAAAGGCCAGTAATGGATGACTATGATATGAATTTTATGTCCTAAGATAATTTCAGTTCGACACCTGTTATATGTACTCAACTTAATTTGTCCAAATAATTTTTTTTTGTAATTGGATTTTTTGGGACTTTTTAGCTGGCAGTGTTGAACCAAGACACAAAATAATACTTTAGCGGAGAGTGTGGGGAGAAGGTCGATGAAAATATTGTAGTATTTGGAAATAATATTTGAGGTTTCCCCAAATACTGAGTGTTGTGTTTGTATTGGACACAGTCAAACCCATTCAGGGTGGGAACACACACTGTGACAGACCAAATGTCTCCGATACATTACTTCTCTTACTTGTAACTTGACTAAAATACATTTTCTCACGCTATACAGACCACCGGAGCTTACTCTATTATAGGTTTAGCAAATACCGGCTACCTTTTAAGCAAATTTTTGACCTCATTTCTTCCCACACTGGCGCAAGTCACCTCACTGTGATCAGGTTACTTTCATGCTCGGATTTTCAGCTAACGTCCTCATGGTCTAGTCTTGTGGATAACAGCAGAAATTAATATGACTTGGATATGTTACACAATTGGGGGAGAAGTACAGCATTGATAGGTGTATGTGTTATTGGAGCATTAAGTATATAAGCTTTATCCAATGACGGTGCACTGGTTGATTGGTACTCGTTAGTTGTACCTATTCTGGAGTAACAGTGTTGTGTGTATCTGTATGGCTCTTACACTGAAGGGGGATGTTTTAGTGGGAAATGTTTGTGTGTTTGTTTTATCTATTGTCACATTGGCTACCAGTACCAGTTGTACTGTATCATATTAAATACATGTGAATTGCAGTCACATGTAAAGTTTAGCACGTTATGTGACAACCTGTAGTATGTGTCTGCAATCATTCAGCTTTCATGTTGGTTCAATAAACTCTATACAATACGGCTTTTTTCTTTTCTTTTCTTTTTTGAATAGCCAGATAATACTTTGCTTCTTTACTTGCATGTTTGCAAACATGTGCTCCTGGCGTTCCCATCAAGTCATGAGTTCCGTATTGTGGCTAGACCTCTACATGACTCTCATAGAACTTGTTAACAAGTCTAGGCCTCTAAAGGTGTCAAGTTGTAAAATTTGGTATCAATTCCGTGGATGAATTAACACAACTGTGAGCTACTCTAATCGTGTTTACAGTTACTTGTTATATGTTATACTTGGTTTAATTGGCAGGGGAGGAGGGGGGGGGGGGGGGGGGGTTTATACCTTACATGCCATGCTGAATACAAGCACAAAACAAGATGTTCTACATTAATTACGATAGCTTGACACGAGTACCTTAACGTCTACCAAACATGAAACAACTATGTAACAATTAATCCAGCTTCCTACATCAGAAGGTAATGCGCTATTTGGTAAATGACACAGCAAATTCCTACTGCATAGAACAGCTTACGCGTACACATGGTCACGGCATAAAAGTATAACTGGTTCCAGTGTCAAGCACTCGGTGGCTTCAACGGGCGCCATGGAAAGAGTGGGACGGTTGAGAACGACTGTGGAATGACATTGAAATATGTCTAAAAGGCTTTGAATCGCATCTCGTGGGTAACTGCATCATAATACTACAAATATCTCCAAAGGCTTGTCATATTGTAAACGAGGAAATCACTCTCCCAAGTTTGGTCGGAAGCTTGAGTTGCCCTCGACTGATGACATAGAAGGAGGTTACAGAAGAAGCTCATCAAGTATCTGAGGTGTGTTCTATTTATAGCACAAAATCATTTCTGAAAGAGTTTAAGTAGTCTTGTGTCAATGGAGGTGGAGATAACCCATACAACTGGAATTCCTATCCTTTTTCAATATTATACTAACTTCCTACTACTCTGCATGGTCCAGTGTGCTTGATTGTATGAAATTGTTTAACAACATTATAAGAAGCTACCCTTATAAGCAAATTTTACGTAATTCTCTACAAGTATGTTTATACACAACACTGAATAGAAATTGATTTTTTTTAACTGTCCAGCATTTACACTGTAAACATTAGGTAGACTCAAAAGGTGTGGCAATCTCAAGTATGTATGTACATATATGAAGACCAAAGGAGAGGATGTAGTTGAAAATATCACCACTTCTCTTCAATCAAATGACAGTACGGCAGTCGCGCCGCATGTCTGAGACCTGAGTCCTTGCGTTTCAACATGGGCATAAATTCCAACCAATTACCTGAAACCTTTTCAAGTAAATATGTGATTTAGCATGTTTTAAGGAAAAACCCTGGTTTCCTAAACTATACAGTATTACCATTGAAGTGACAAAACCCAGTGGACATCACAAGACCCTCCCGGTCAGACCGGAATGGCACACGCCAGGGCATGGCTTGTTTTTGCTGTTGGTCGAGTTACTTATATAGGATATCTTACACTCACTATATAATCACTTGCACAAGAAGGAACTATGGTTTACTCACACGTCAGTTGGTGTGAGCTATGCATTTGCTTTAGTATCCTCTTGCATTATCATGGGGCTTCAGTAAATATTAGCATTGCTGTTAGAGATTAGAACTTCAACAGAAACCCTCCAATATCGGTGTGAAGATTAGCACCAAGGTATAGGAAATGCCTTTCATCCACGTGTCCAGGAACTTGCAGCGAATGCCTCTCACTAATGGCAAGGAAACAACACTGAACAAAATCTGGAACTCAACACTTGAAAATTTCCCTTTTGCAATGCTTTGTCAAATAATGCTTAGCCAGCATTCAATTACAATATACAGCCACCCAGCAGTGAACTGAGTGTGTGTGTGTGTGTGTGTGTGTGTGTGTGATACATGTTTTCATCTACTGTACCTACATTGGTTCATTTCTGTGGGTCTGATCAGACAAGGAACACACATCACAACTACAATTTCAAGTACGAGGCAAAGCTAATTACGCTTGAAATAAATGATAGTAATAAGTCAATGTTGACACCTTATGTTTTATTTTATTATTTTAATCTGTTCAAATGTTCTAACAAGTGTGCTTGTTAGTGATCATAAGTAATAATGGCAGGGGCAAGGCTGACTATATGTCAGGCACTAATCATTATCACTAGAAGGGTGAACAAATGTTAACTAAAAACAAACATTTGCTAAGTTTCGAGTACACTATTTAACCCAAATTAGTACAAGTATCTCATGAATAATAGATTATTACCTACCTGTGGGACAGTTGTACATGGCCCTTATTCTTTTGTAGTCACCAACACTAGGAGCATGGAAATCCCCTATATCTGTCGCAGGCACAGTGACGTTCCTGTGCGGTACCATGGTTTCTACCCCTTCAGGACGAGCGAAGGAACTGAATGAATACTGCATGATGCTAGAAAAGTCATACGCCACGCCGTACGTGTCAAAATCTAATTTGATAAATTGGGGCTTGAATTGTGGATTCACATTATCCCAGATGATGTTGATGTATTGATCTCTGTCCATTCGCTGATGCTCGTGGTATAGTCCTATAACATGTAGGACCTCGTGAATAACAGTTCCTCTCTGCTTCAAACATTTATTAGTCAAATACACTTTCTGCCGTCCCCTGAGGTATGTCTTCAACCCAGTTTGCGAATAACACCTAAAGACATTTAAAAAAAAAATCAATTTCACTGTATCAATAATAATATTCATTGCTTACGAAGATCTGGAAAGTTCAAATGTGATGAAGTATTGATGATGACTTGCTTTTGGTACAAATCTAACACATGTCTTCTTGTGCATCAAATTGATCGCTCTTTGTATCTGCTTTACATGCCGAGTCCCTGAAATAATAATAATGATAATAATAATAATGTATGTATTTTTCTTTGATGTGTGCGTATGTGTGTGCTAGTGTGTCGTCTACAGCGTGTGTGTAAATAATGTGGTAAAATACAAATTTAATTTAGATGTAACTCATTGACCTGCACCAAGCCTGGAGTGCTAATTGGCTACTAGCCACTGGCAGTCCTGAACAAGGCTCGTTAGACACCGTTAACGCATTTATATTTCCCTTAAACACAATTAGCACTTCCATTGTTTTATTAAATCAGTAAAAACAGGTTTTCGGGTTTATCCAATAAATGTGTTAGGAAGGTAGGACATATTCATGGCTATTTACTGTGGTTTACATAAACTTGGGCTAACTACTCCAGCTATGAATATTGCTCTGTATCGTGTGCTTCATGAGCGATTGTGCAAATGTGGGTAGCCTTGATCAACCAAGGCAATCTGGCGCCTATGAAAAAAAAAATTTCCCACTATAAAAAAAATAATAATCACGAGGTAATTGTTGATATTTCTATGTATGGCATGCCCCCACAATTATACTCTCCCACCACGCAGAGTTGACCCTTACTGCCGTGAGCTCTGCTGGGCACACGGAAGGAAGTGTTATCAGTGACTCTCAGCTCATACCACAAGCAGGGGAGAAACTTTAAAAGTCTCTCCACAGTTGGCTGAGAGGGTAAAACTTGCTGTCCCAACTTTGGTCAGCTTCTCATCATATTTTTTTTTCCCCGTTAACCTTTGCTGTTAGCAATCAGATTTCATCAAGAAGAATGCGCTTCACAAGCACTTTGTGCCTTGATTTTTATCTGAGATGGAACCCATCACCGCAGGTGGTAGTGACTGAGGTCTAATACGGTCAACCTCGCCACACACGTAGAGTAGATGAATACTGGAGATAGCTGTTGATAATGGGTTAACCAAACCCACACACTCACCTCCCGTGAAGCTGAGCGAGGAGAAACCTTTGACAAGAAGCCTCAGAGCTAGTGGGAGCTAGAGAGAGGGGAAAAGTGGGGAGTAACCGTAGAGATGTTTGTTCAGCGTGGTTTATCTAGTACTAAAACTTCTAAGTGGGCCCAACCGCAAACTTCCAAGCTCCAAACATGTGAAGTAATATGTTGCCAGACAAGTATGCCAGATTATTTATTTTATCCTGTTATAAGCACTTAAAGGTAGTTAATCTTTCCCAGTTGTAACCTTTGATAGGTACGACATCCCAGCCTTCGACTGAAGAATTTGTCTGAAAGCATTTTCACTGGTTTTATTAAAATTGCTTCCTTTTACCAGGACTGGATACTTAGATGTACTTCTGGTAAAAATATAAATTACTAAATTTTAAGGTTTTTGTTGAAACATGTGACTGCAACCTATTTAAAGGGTGGGAAAGTAATTGTGTTTCTCCTAATAATTAAAGCTAGCACTGAACTGCTTCACAGCACTTTATTTTAGCCCTGAATTCCCATGGCAACCACACAGCAAATTAATCGACTTGCTAAGGAAGCCAGTCATGTAATTCGTTTATGGTGGCTACAAGCAACTTAACTTGGTAAAGGGTTAGCTGCCATCACAGATGATGGATTGCTTGCTCTGTGCATGTAATACATGTGTAAACTATAGTGCATGTAATGTTATTATTCATGAGGGGGAGGACTATAAATTAGGCTGAACATCTGTGTAGAGCTAGTACTTGCATGCAGTTATACAGCTGACCTATGAATATCATTATCATTCAAAAGTTAGTATGCTGACCACCTGAACTTTAACCTTTTCAACTAAATGAACAGATTCTGCATGCGAGACCAACCATCGACAGCGTGTGAGCAATAGTTGTTCAAATATTATAACGATGCTGGAGTTGATTTAGTAGCCCGCCCTCTCATTCTTAGCATTTATTATGACATCCACTGTACTGCATCCAAGTCTCAAATGAATAAATAAAATTGACATTCCCACAATGTGGCTACACCACAAGTTACAGTTACGTTGAACAGGGTTCTTAAGTAGTGGGAGGAGAGGGGTGGAGGAGACATTTCCCCTAAACTTCCCAGCTCCTCCCCCCTCCCCCGCAACATTTGCATGCTGTGCATCATGCCATTAGACTGGTCCCAAATTTAAAGCATTTAGCTCAAAATCATTTCAAGCTAATTGCTTCCAATGATTCAAAGGTAAAATGTCATTGATGAATATATATATATATATATATAGGGGGCAGTGGACTTGCCTAAACTTCCCTTCCCCCCGTACCCCTCCTCCCAGGCAAATTTTTTTTAGGTAGAACCTATTGAAGGTCACACAATAAAATCACATTCCCTGCAACATACACACATATACACATAAGCAAGATTCTCTGCACAGGTGTTACAATTGTCATTGGAAAAACAGTACGACGTGAGGATTGTTGCTTTGCACAAGCGGTCTCTCTCCAGACATAACATTTTTTTAATTACTAAATGGGCCACCTTATAGTGGGAAGAAATTATGAGGTCTAGCAGTCCTCCATAACTGGTGTGCATGACCCAAAGGTAAACAACCTTTCCCACAATAACAAGATTCAGCAAAAGCCAAGAATTGCATTTGATGTAACACAGCCACTGTGAAGGTGGATACCTCAATGCCAAACACTCTTGGATTATGCTGTTTATATATGCAATAAAATTATACACACACAGGAAAATACTTACGCAAGTTTGAGTCTAATAGAAATGGTATTGTTGCATTCGGCCATGGAGTGGGGTTGTTTATGAATGTAGAAGATCGTCTAGTTCTAACATTTGGTTCTACGATGTGAGTAAAATCTTCCAATCTTTCTAGTTGTCTCTCGCCTGCAAAATAAAAAATATATATGATAAAGGCATGGCACAGAGATTTCCATAGCATTGGAACCTGATTAGTTATCAAAGTTAAGGATGTAAGGTGATTTGTTATAAAATCTCTATCACATTAGTGAATTCTCAAATTTCATTGATGGAGATTTGGCCTGTGTACTGCACCATAGACTCCTCTAGTAAATTAATAGGCATATTAATATCCTTCGTCTAACTACAACCAATATGCTTTATCTTATAATTGTAAGTGTGATGGATTTCTTCCATCTTGAGAGGAGCACAGAAGAAGCTCTGCCTTTGTGTATTGATCCTTGTGTATTCCATTGACCTACATTAGAGGTAACTTTCACACACCTGAAAGGGCTTCAGATTGATGTAGTTGTACATACTTCAGTGCTGGTGTAAGTGATGACTGAGGTATACTTCTTGATGCTATTAAGGTGACATTCTGCAAGCAGAGGAATAACAGTAGAATCCATTGCAGTCTGCCAAGCTGAAAAATAGGCCATTTTGTCTGATGCTGGTGATGATCTGAAGAAGATGATGATAAGGCTTGTGGCTGGAGGGGATTACTGAGGACGGTTATACAAGTTGAACTGTTGCTGCTTCTAAAGTGGGTGTTGCTGTTCATCTGGATCAATAATTCAGGCAGAGGTGCTGGTAGTCGCTGTTGCTCCTTTCTCTTATCTAACATTGTGACTAGCGGTTGGAAGTGAACTTCAGTTTAGCTCGATGTAATGCACCGACCAGCGGGAGTACTCGGCAATTTATTCATTAATGCTACAGAGTATGGCTTTCCGACGACGGTGTGATTGAGCAAGTTGAGAAGAGTGCCGACGAAGAGTCTTGCGCAAGCTCAAAAGTAGGCGGTAAATTCGAAAACTATTGTGGCCCCCCCCTTCCCGTCAACGTCGACGTTTCGGGTGCCATTTTATCCTTATAAGTTCCCCCCCCCCCCCCGTGTGCTCGCTGAAGATATCGAGTAACCGTGAGTGACGTCGTCGGAACGTAGTCTGGCGCGCCAAACCCTTTACCCAACCGCTCCTACCGAGCGGAGCGGTTGGATAAAGGGTTTGGCGCGCGAGACTAGTCGGAACGCAGGCGACGTCGTGGGTTAACGACTGTTTAGTCCGGATTTTATTATTACTAACAGATCTGAGTTTGTTGTTTGTCTGTCTGTTGTATCTACGACTACTAAAGATTCAATTCCTCACATTATTTATACTGGATTGTTGAGATTTTAATCTCTGAACCCTCTCACCCAGTTTTTCCAAGTATTATTCACTTATCCCTTTCTCTGCCTCTCTATTTTCAAGTTTCTCAGAGTAACTCTGTAAGGTCCCTCCCTGCTCAGGTGGTGTTTTATGCTGAGTACCTTATACTCCTTTTCTTCAGGGTGAATTAGATAATAGGAACTGAAGTGGAGGTACCTAATGTGTGGAGGCTATTGTTGAAATACTGTCCAAATGAGCTATAGAATTAACTCTAATGTGTCTTCTATCTAACATTGTACAATGAATCAGGCGGAATCATTCGAGTATAATAATCAGAGGCAAACTTCAAAATAACTCATCTTTTTGAGAGTTACTTTTTGAAGTCTGTAATTTAGAAACTTCAAGAGGAAGCAGTTAATGGTTCTACCATTTCTGTGTGGGGTTAACTTGAGTAGAATTTGACTTGAAATGTGTGACTTCATACGGTCAAGCTCACCAGCTGGACGTCTCACTATTACCAAGTGTGTAAATGCAATTGTGAATTCTTTTATAGGTCATTGTTAAATTGAATGAGATGCGAATTAGTTAGGCTCCATCTAATGTGGGTAACTCTATCCAGTATAGCTTTGATTGCTGGCAAGATTGGATGTATGGCTGATCAATAGTTGTGTCATCTATTCTTAATCTTCCAACCTCACCAGCTAAAAGTTGCAGTGGGCAGGAGCAAGTCGAGGAAGAAAACAAAAAAGAGGGGAGGGGGGGGGGGCAAATTAGCTGGCGATGTGCTTATGTATATAGTTCTATTATTATATTATTAATTTGTCAACTGTCTCCCAGAAAACATAATTTTAAAGACTCTTTTTGGAGAAATGCTACCTGCATGTAACTTAGTCTGGCGGAGCCAGACTCATGTAGCCCGCAAAGTGAGCAGAGGGTCTGGGGACACAGCCATACCAAATTTGTTCTGGAGAATATAGAAGTGGTGAGTGCCCCACCTCCTTTATACCTGAATTTTTACCGCAAATGAGCCATGATTGCTAAACCTAGCGTTGAAGGGTGGTTGACAAGTACAGGAATTTCTATTTGTGGTTGAAGAGGGCTATTCCCGGTAATTTGCTAACGGTAATTGATCGTCGCAATATATGTGCGGCAGAACAAATTTGGTATGGCCATGTCCCCAGACCTCTATTCCCAGCATAGCGGTTTGGTAAAGGGTCTGGCTATGCCAGACTACATGTAACTATAATAAAGAGGTGAAAAGCGAAGAGCCGGAGGCCACCACATTTTTAAATAAAGTGTTAGTTTTGTTTCCAGCTCTTATGGATTTTAAGATGAAATTCTTCTGACCCTGTTTAAAGGTTGCTGTTGTTTTTAGTTTTTTTTGTATAACAACTGTACGTACTACAACATTTGGAGGGAAAAAAATGTTGTTGTTGTTTGTTGTTGTTGTTGTTGTTGTTGTTGGGTTTTTTTTTGGGGGGGGGGCAGTTTCTCCCTTACCATTGCTCTCCCTCCTACTCCTGTATGTCCTAATTTTAGTAAATAAAGCAAACAAGAGGTTTTAGATTAGGTGGCCATGTAGGTAAAGTTATGGGATGTAGGTTAAGGTCATCAAATGAAGTGGCATATAGAAATGTGGAGTTGTGTATGAAGGTAAAGGTTTAAATGAGGTAGGTAAGGGATGTCAAATGAGGTAGGTATGGGATATCAAATGAGGTAGGTAAGGTATGTTGAATGAGGTAGGCAAGGGATATCAAATGATGTAGGTAAGGACGAATAGTGGTGTGTAGGTAAGGGATATCAAATGTAGGTCACAGGGTGAAAACTTGAATTTCCTGTTTTCACGTATTTAGGAAATTTTATGTTTCTCCACTTAGTTGATAGAGGGTAGGGCTAAATGTCGTACAGTGCAGGGCATTTAGCCCTATCCTCTACAGGGAAGGTGGTGAAAATATTAAATTTCCTGAATATGTGACTGCAGGAAATTAATTCAAGTTTTTGTGATGAGGGAGCATACAATCAAATATGTAATTTTAACCATAAAATATTTAGAGACTACATCATTATACACTAAGATTATCAGCAGGCATGAGAGTGGCATAAGCTATGCTCATCAGTCACATAACAGGCTTAGTGCCATAGCTGATGGTATTGAAGACTGGTTGGTACAGAATTAATGTTGCCATTCATTGACCTCATCCACAGATGACTCCAGTTATCTGTTTTGGCAAAAACTGCATCAATTGTTCTTAAATCAATGCCTTTATGGATGTTAAATTTTAAAGAGCTGTATCTTGATGATTTGCCTACACCTGAAACTCTTGATCAAGATGGAGACATAGCTCAATTTCTGTAAAGTATATTATAGTAAATTTACCCAAGAATTTGAATACAACGTGTGGCTTCAGTCAGTGTGCTTAAAGTAGATTATGACAAAAAAGAAAAAGACAGACACCTCCCCGTGTCTAAGTGCTGACTACAAGCCAGCGAGGTGTCGTGCATATAGATAGAGGATTATGGATATCAAATGAGATGGCACAGGTTATCAAAATAAAGTGGCATGTAGGTGTAGCTCAAGTGAGATCTGGCACGAGGTAAGGCCAAAGAAAGGCATGTGGGCATGTAGGTAAGGGATTTCAAATGAGTGGCATTTAGGTAAGGGATAAAAATGAGTGGCATGTAGTATAATATTAGGAAATGTGAGAGGTAAAGGTTATTAAGGCATGTAGCAGGAATGTCAAGTGATATGATATAGCTATTATGTTTTTATTGAAGCATTCAACAAATTTCATTACCTACTATTTTTTAAGTGTTTGTTTTATAATCTGTAGGATTATATTAAAGAGTGGCCTAGACAAAATGTGGTTACCAAAACTCGAGTAAAAATGGGTAGCAAAAGAATGAAGCCATTATGTGAGCGAAAATGTGCTGGAAAAAATGATGCAGAATGGGTATTCAGTATAGTAAAATGGACGTATTTTATGTTTTGAAGCAGTAGGCAACCCAACCTTGAAATGCCAGCAATATCTCTGCTGTATAGCTAGTAAGTGCACTTGATTGGATAAGATCTTTCTGTCAAGACTTGGTCCAGCAATGGGCCAATGAGCTAGAATGATTGCTTACTGATGTTGTTTTGGTTAACTAAAATTAAAACTAAAATTAATTTTAGTTGCACCTAAAACATTTTAGTAAACGAACCAAAACTAAATTTCACATAGGATGATAATAACTAAAACGAAAAGTCATAGAGCTCTTGAATAAAAACTAAAACTAAAATTATTTTTTAATCAAAACTAAAAATATAGCTAACTATTTGTAGTGACATCTCTGAAAGAAGACGAATGACCAGTGGTAGTTCCAGGAAGCAAAACCCTTTACCCAATCGTTACTTCGTAGCACCTGAGTAATTGTTTGGCTAAGACAAACTGCTGGACAGCAGTCAGTGGTTGCTCGACTATCTAGTCCTGCCCCCTCCCTTAGCACAGGCATGTCAAATCATTCAGTCTCCTGCTGTATTAGCTGTCCGTTCAGTAGAGACTGGCCACAGGGTAATAATAAATATTTCAAAAACTAAATTATTGTACTTAAAAAAATGATAATAATAAATAAAAAAATCAGTTAGCAATATGGTGGAACACAAAGACTAAATTGAAGTCTGCATTTGAAAAACAAAAACTATCTAAAATATGACTTGAATAAAAAAATTGAATTCTAAAAAAAAACAAACTAAAACTAAAATAGGAGTTAGTAAATTTGAAAAACTAAAACTAAAACTAAAATAGAAGTTAGTAAATTTGAAAAACTAAAACTAAAACTAAAATAGAAGTTAGTAAATTTGAAAAACTAAAACTAAAACTAGAATTGAAATAAGTACATTGAAAAAACTAAAACTAAAATTAATCTTGAAAAACTTATTGTCAAAAAAACTATAACTAAAACTATTCAACCAAAACAACATTGCTTACTGAGCAATTAAGATTACTAGTGACAAATAAAAAATTCTTACTAGCTACTCTTATTGCTTTTTATCTTCCATGTTTTCCTGTAGAATGTTTTAAGTTGGTGATGAACAATTATAAGTTTACTAGTTGTTACAATGATTAAAAAAAATGGCAGTCATCAGAAGTGAACCCATGAGGACATGGAAGGAAGATGACATGCCTAAGTTGAGAAATTGTGAAGAACTGACTTCACAGTGACCTTTTTTTTTTCAAATACTTGACTTTGTGTAGACTTTCTGATTAGATACATAATATGCTACCACTAAATGGACTAAGTTAGTGCAGTAAAAACACAGATATAATATTCAAGTTATATACGTACCACTTTTCAACGATTACATAATTTATAATATATAGTATAGCACTTTATTCCAAGATAGATATCTTTACAATGTTATGTTTAGGTAAGTGACTCACAATCTCATAGTGTTATCTCATGGCTGTACTGGCAAGCTCATTACCCCAGTAGTCATAGCAACCAGTGAGGCTTACCAGTTTTCTTGGTTTTTACAGCTACCTTCCTCTAGTGAAGCCTACCCAACCAAGGTTAGAGCAGCTGCTAAAATATCTGCTGGGGTTATGGGGAGCCCCTAGAGAGAGTTTTACCCAATAGTCGGCAGAACTTGAGCTACATATTTCCTCTCCTCCTTGGCTGCAGAGATAGCCTGAGCTACTATGATGGCGTCTGCTTCTTCATGAGTTGTCTTCTTATCTTCTCTTCTAATAATCACCCCCAATTGGTGTATCTTCCTGACCAGTAATAATGAGACTGCTTCTGTATCCTCCTGGCACCTTGGCTTCTCCTATTAATGTAGTGACAATGATTTCGATCAATTGCTATTGGACTTACAGATCCGCATTTCTCCTATAAATAAACAATTCAACTTTGCTACATACACATGGGCAGTATTTACCCGAGTCATCAAATAAAGCTGTTGGAATAGGTGCAAGCTCTTATGACAGAACATCCTTGAAGTCTACTTCTCTTGAACTAGCCTGAAGACCCATAACTCGTGAAAATATTAACTGAATGTCATACAGAACTTTGGGTCCAACAGCTATTCCTTTCTTTGTTGCTGCCGTAGTTTTCACTTTCTTTTCGATTGGTTTCCAGAATCCAAAAGGCAACTGTTTTTCGAACTCAAGCAATTGACTTTGGCCAATGCTGACTGCCTGATCTACATTGATCTTTGATATTCCAATGGTACCATTTGCCATATTGACTAGTTGCTCTGGATGTAGCTCTGGCTTGAGAGGATGGATGCACATTTCCAGCTTTCTCTTAAGAGCTTCTCTGTCTTTCTTGTCACTGCTAATCCGGGAAGCTGCTTCTTCTCTATGACTGTCTTGGAATCTGTATTCATCTGACTCACCTCTTAACTTGGCAAGATCCTCCATGAGTTGAGAGCAGATGTGACGGCTTGCCCACGTTTTGAGAGTTTCTGGTTTCAGTGTGATTCCAACAATTCCTGCCCGGCCATGCCCATACCTCATGAATGTTGATTCAAGTAGTGTGAATGATTGTCCTGCTAACTCAGACAATCTCTTGACTTTAAGCATGGAGGTAAGCACTGTGTCATATTCTGCAGGAGGCATATCAATCAGAGGAAGGTAGATTGCTTTAGTCTTTGGCTTCAATGAGTGACCTTCTTCCCTTGCTTTTTTTGTGTTGTAACCACTGTATTCTGGGCCTCCTTTGCACACATCCCTGAGAAATTCAAAATCTCTTTCTCTGGCCCGGCTCACGAGAATTGCAGTTTGTGCTAGATCTATGAGAGTGGGAACTTTTGCTCTCAGTGAGCTTTCTGGTGGTGCCGGCTTCTTTGGACCAGTGTAACGACAGATTTCAATGTCGTATGGAATTTGTTGTGCCATTTCTGACTTTTTAAGCTGTGGTACTGCCTCATCTTGTTTCTTCTCATCATTTGTCTGAGTCATAAGTAGAGCCATGGAATGCGTTTGTAGCATTCCATTTTGGGAACTGATTTGTTGATCAAAATTGTCTCCTACTCCTTGTATTAGGCCATCTGCTTCTTTGTTTAATCCAGTAAGATCCATGTTGGAATTTGCACTACAGGCTATTGATTTCTTGAAACGAAGTAATTCATCATAGGAGCATGTTACTTGGAAATCATGGAAGGCTTTGACATGCTCTTTGGAATCCCTGAGAAACACAGCCAAAGCTATTTGTAGTGGAGTGGCTTGATTCTTTACTAGAGATGTGATAATATTTCCTATCAACAGAGCAGGTAAAGATTGCCTCATTTTTGGGTTTATTTTTGACAAGAGATCTTCGATGGTGTTACTCTGAAACCTGGCACAGATATCTTTGTTGACGTGGTACAGATAATTGTTCCTGTCAATTTCCATGTCGCCTATCTCAGATTTGATCTTCTTGGCTATCACTTCAATTGCCTCACTTACATCATCATCACCATCAGACATTGTGTAGAAAACTTTAGCAGCACTTGACTTGAATGCTAGTAACGAAGCGATTCCAGGAGATGACAAAGTAATCATATCTCCTTCAAAACTTTCTACCAGCTTTGCTATCAACATTCTCCTTGAAAGAGTTCCACCATCATTCACATACTTAGTGTGTATGTCACTGGAATTGTGAATAACATCTCTGTTTTCAGCCAAATACTTGATAACCAAATCAAAAGCAACTTCTTTGAACTCAGTGTCGTTGCCCTGACGAATAATTGATGCCTGTATTGAGATATAAATGTTGCTTTACAGTCCACATGATACCTGACATCTGCCGCATGTAAATCTGTAAGAACTCCTGCCATTCTCACCAGTATTTGATCAGATTGAATGTCTGTTCTTTTCCCACAAGTCTCGTATATAGCTTCTTTTAGCCCTCTGCTTTCTCCTTCCCGGCAGATGCTGTGAACATGTGCTAGATATTTGAGCATGTGCAAGTTATTTCTTGCACAAAATGTTTATAAATTTTCGCGCTCAAATTTTTCGCAATGTATTAAGTATAGGGCGCGAAAATATAAATTTTCGCGGAAAGACTATCAGCCAGTGTAATAGCCATTATTTCAAGTTGCCCATTGCTGACAGAGAGTCAGCAAGTGGAATGGTGTAACTGACTCTCTAGAGAAGGAGTAGAACCAATAAAAAAACTATGGACCCTTATTGCAAGGTTCAGTCAAAAAAACCCTATCTTCTGCTGGACTACAACTTCACCCCTAGAGTTACTGGTCCTAGTACAAACTACTTCAGTGAAGATATTTAGCAAGGAATAAACCACTTATTACACTTGTCAGAGTGTTATGGCTAGATATTTCACTCTCATGCTTTATTTTCATTCGCCTCTGGCTCGTGAAAATAAATTAGCCTACTCGTGAAATATTTCGCCATATCACACTCTGACTGTGTAATAAGTAACACAGAAAACTATACCTGTTTTAAGCAGCTGATGAATGATTGATAGATCTGGTGATCAAAACTTAAGCTGTAGCTAATGTTACCAGATGTGGTCAATTCAAAGGCACCACCTTGAAGAAGTCAGACACCTGGCAGATATTATTGCATGGTGTGTGTATGGACATTTCAAGTGATCATTAGTAGACTTCATAATATTGACATTTTTTAAGGAAGAGATGTGGGATATGCATCCAGTGGGTTAACACAAACTTTCTTTGGGAGTTTTAACTTCTTTTTTTTCTGTTAGAGAAGGCAATCATTGATCAAGTATGGCTACTTCACTCCATTCTGATAACCTTCTGCCTAGCTATATAATACCACCAGGATTGAATGTAATATGATATATGTGCATTTCTCATAACGCTTAATTTAAATAATTCATTCCATAGACCAAAGTCAGTTTACACAAAGCATTTCTCAGCAAGCTTCAAAAGCTAGGCAGCATTTTGAAAGGCTTCCTGCTGTATTGTTCACCAAAAAATTTTTTTTTTTCCTTTCCTTCTTTTCACTTGACACCAGCTATAAATTAAAGTAATGTAGTGAGAGAGAGAGAGAGTGTGTGTGTGTGTGTGTGTGTGTGTGTGTGTGGGGGATGGAACAATGGGTTATAGGGTGCTCAAATGATCAGCTTGGGGCTTGCTTTATCTCTCAAAATACCTCCGACGCCCTCTTTATGCATACCTTTTCGGACCACACAATCCGCCATCTAACCAATCTCTTCCTAGGAGTCGCGATAAATTTTGTTCTGTGTGCTCAACGAGCTGTGCCGAACCAGTTTGGTTCCCCCAAGATATGAAGTGAGGCCGGTACGAAAGGAGGCAAAGTGAGAAGGTCACGGCGCAACAGAGAGACATGGGGGCCAGCACATTGATTGGCAGGCATGGGGAGCGGCTTGGGGAGCGTGCGGGGGAGAGCAAGGAAGACACCAGAACGCGTAACCGGGAAACGCAGGTAAGATAAAAAGGGGGGCCGGAGTTGGAGGTGAGAAACCACTAGGGGGGGTCTGACAAGGGGAGAGATCAGAAATGAGAAAGAGGGGGAAGAGAAGGCCCCACCCCCGGGGTCGACCTTAGGAACCCCCCCCCCCCCCCCGCTCCGCATCCCTTTTTCATCGGGGCCCTGGCCCCCCCCCCCCTCCCTTACACACACACCACACACACCGACATGTGATACACATGCACAAGGCACAAACATGTAATACAGCCAGCATTTAATACTTCTTTCTGTGGTTAGTGTACTTCGTTTACACCATGACCACTTACCCATGCTTGTGCTGGCATTCTACTAACATTGCCTTATGATAGCAAGATTGCCAGTTTGTAATGTGAAAATGTCAAAGAGAGTTCAGTCTAAAGATCCAATCCAGAGCTCGACCTGTGGCAGCACAAATGGAAAGCTGACTCTGAATTAGCTGTAAGCCTTTGTACTCCAGAGAAAAGCCTAGTACATGCAGATTGTGATTTCTTTCCCAATATTCACACTCTTTTATGTATAATGGGCACATTGCCAGTTGCAAGCTGTGAATGTGAACGTTCCATCAGCATGCTCAAATTGATCAAGACTTCACTGAGGAGTATGGGACAAGACCGTCTTAATGGATTGGCAATGCTATATTACCACCGTGACATTGAAATTACTTCAGAGGAAGAGGTGGATGAATTCTCCCGTTGCCATCCAAGACGGATGGTATTATGACTATATAACTTGCTTCAATAAATTCTTGTATTGTTGTCAGTGAGTGTAATTTTTTTCGTGTATGTAACAAATTGAAATATTCAGAAAGAAACCAAAAAAAATTAATTAGTGGGTGTGATAAAATGGGTGTGGTCAAGTTTCCACTTAACTGTCGGCCCCCCCCCCCTCTATAATGCTGCATCTGCCCCTGTCATGCTGTCCTACATAAACAATATTCCCACAGAGTTCATTAGATTTGTCTGCTTCAGTCTAAATGGTAGCCCTTGTCAAAACTAGCCCAAACATGTGAGAGACCTCTTCATTCCCATCCTACATAGTTCAGTGAGCATATAATTGCAGTCTTCCTGGACAACATGTGTTTAGCACTGGATATTTCCCTTTCAAGTAGCTACTTTAAAAGTCATGGCACTGATCTTGTAATTCTATAGCCACATTAATTAGTTTAATACGAAATTTAATATTTTAAATTTTTTTCTTAGCTCAATTAATTAGCTTGATAAATTGAAAATTTTGTACTGGCTGTAAAATCATTTATGACATTGGCATTTTAGAATTATGTTTGTTCCTTGAGAAATTATGTACTTTTAATTGAATCACATTAGACTCTCTGCTTTGCTTGGCAGCACATTGCATGGATGAGTTAAAAATGCTTTTCATGTCCTAAATTGGTAAATGACTGCCTATGTCCACCCAGGTATAGTATTACCAATAACTAGTAATTTTTTTTTTTTTTTTAATTTTTTTTAAGACATAATTTTAGAAATATATTTGATGAGGCAAGTAGCAAACTAACAGCAAAATTAAAAGTACGTTAAAAATCTTAATGCATAAATCCAACAGATGTGGATTGTCTACCCGGATACAGGCCATTTTCTTTTTATCCCGTCATATATATGGCTGCACAAAATTACAATAGAAAATCCATTTTACACTTATATTAGTGCACATATCCTTCCGGGGTATTATGTAGTAATTGGTTTATAACTAAGTATAGCACTATGACAAAAGAAGAAGAAATATATACAAAATGCTGTTAGGAAGCATTGATGGGCTAGAAACGTAATGAGTCATAATGGAGCCAGCACTTTATTGAACTGGGTGGACCAGGTGGCCAGGCAGGATGGCTAACACAAGCTAATGGAAGTAAAGCGGTTGGTAAGCCACACAATTATTCCAACCAAGTTGAAGCCATGCAGTGGTTAGGTCATTTCCTACCAGGAGCCTAATTGCTTAAAACCAACAGTCACTACATTGAAGTCGATTGTATTTTAACTTATTTCAGTCAGAGGCCTGGGGCCACACCTTTCCAGGAAGTTGGATGATGTAGTTGGAAAAAGGGGGGAAAAAATGTATTCATAATAAATGTATTCATAATGCTTGTAGCATTGTATGTGTGCATTTGTACCTCCTAACCTTTCAATCTTGTTCAACTCGAAAGGATGGAAATGTGGGAGAATTGATGACTAGAGACTAGAGAGAGACACTCCCTGCCATATTTTCATGTCTTTCAGCCTACGTCACAAATTCCAGAGCTTGAGTAAAGTTACATGTGGGGCCCCCTGTTAGTTGTGACTAGCAGCAGAGTTTGAATGATCAACCCAGATGAACTGCAACAGCTATCAATGTCTGTTTCACATGACCTATATTATCACCCACCCATTGTAGTTGTGGGGGAAAAGGACAAATTGCAGACTCAAATGAGTTGGATCATATTTCTAAAAATACCAGAGTTATATAAGACTGAAAAGAAGTGCCAACATATTTTAGGAATACTAGTGAGTGAGAAGATTTAGTGTGCAGGTGTATAGCCAATTGATTATGGATTATATGGCCTAAGGAGGTATCATATGGTTTCTTGGAATCTTCATAGTTCTTCACTCTGACAACTGAGCAACAAGATACATTCAAAGAGAAACTTACTGTGCAGGTAAACAAAATTGCTCTAAAAATGTGCTCCTTTTTTTTTATTGCTGTTATTTAGAACTTGGAGAAATTAGCTGTATTAAAACACTGAAGTTGTTATAATTAGTTTCAAGTTGCACTGATTAATGAAGTCTTAGTTTTTTTGTTTTATGTCCAAAAGGATATTTTGGGGTGGAGATGTTACGTGGATATTGGACGACTTACTAATGTTATTATAATACATTTCTGTACCAATCAATTAAAATTCCGAAAACAAAGAAATTGCGGCGGTCACTAAACGGTCGCACCCGTAACCCGACCAATGCGCAAACGTGACTGGCTACCTATTTAAGCTCTACGCTGTTGCACAGAAAGCGCACAACTTGTTCACTTACTGGAGATATTACCAATAACTTCTACTTTCTGCCTCCAGAATGCCGACATACAACTTTATACTTGTCTGGGTTGCCTTCTACCTCGCAATTCTGAACGTTACAATGTCGATTCCGTCGCGGCTGCGACGAGACAACGACGACGACGACAAGTACAGTTCTAAAGAAATAAAAACTGAAGATTTTTCAAAGAAAGGTTTGTTTGTGTGTTCTTTCAACCTAAAATGTTTGCCTATAATATATGAAGTGCTTTATAATAGGGTATTGGCTATTAATATTTTTCATTTTTGGTTTGTCTATTTATTTGTGTATCAGATGAAGAGGTAAATGAACTATTTGAGGGGGATATTGTCCTGACTAATGAACAGAAGGAAGCCAATGGCATTCTGGACTCCTTGTCCTCTTCCGTTTATAGACGGTCTGCTTCTGTGAGCTCCACCAGAGTTCATGGCGGCAAAGAAGTCCTTAATTTATGGCCCAATGCCACAGTACCATATGTGTTTGCCAGTACTCTTAGCTTAGGTAAGGCCATTATTACTACAGATATTGTGGTGCACTGTTTATTTGGAAAATAACTATTCAGGTGCTAGGGAGCGGAAGTACTTCACAGCTGCAATGAAGATTTTTGAGAATGGAACTTGCATGAGATTCATTCCCAAACTTGATACCCACTTGGACTTCATTGAACTGGACTATGATAGGTATGCTATATAAGAAATACAGTATAAGTAGTATTTTGTATATACAATATGAACCCATAAAGGTATTAAATTGTTGGTATTTTCAACCCTGTAAGCGTTTTTGTTACTTTGAGCATAAAAAATGTAAATCTTTATAATTTACTTTGCTTTTTAATTTTTTTAATTTTTTTTTTAGTGAATGCAAATCCAATGTTGGCCGATTTGGTGGTCATCAGAAAGTGACACTATCTGCTGGTTGTTCGTCAACGGGCCACGCCTTGCATGAACTGGGCCACGCTATTGGGCTATGGCATGAGCACTCCAGACCTGACAGAGACACGTGCATCGAATTCATTAAAAACAATCTCAGGTTTCCAACAGACGAAAAACACTTCACCAAGATATCTCAAGCACTTTTCAAATCCGTTCCAGATGTGGGATACGATGTACAGTCTATAATGCACTATAATAAGTTTGCATATGCTGGTTCTCGGAATGGCATAGATATGCCGACTCTTCAAATCAAGGAAGATTGCGGGCTAGAGGAATTGCAATGTACAAATCGTCTTCCCATGGGCCAGAGGAAGCAGCTCAGCTACAAGGACAGGCTCAGAATCAACGCGTTGTACGGATGCTCTGGTGAGTGTAGCTCAATACATACCCAACCAAACCATCTGAGAAGATGATAGAGAGAAGTGATAGTGTTAATGATCACCTGTTGTAAGGGTTGTAGTTCAACAATCAATATTTTTTGGATGTGCTGGAGAGAAAATGATGATTGGTTTACTTATAAAACAAAAAAACAACAAAAAACAATAAACAACAGCAACAACAATTGTAGTAAGCTATACCTAAATATTTGGCTAAATTTTTTTTACAATATCCATCTCAATAGCGATTATATTGCCTGCAATAAAAAATTTAAGTACATATTAAAAGACAAAACAAAGTGTATTTTATTTTTCACCACTATTTTGTTGCCAATAGGGGCTGTAGAAAAACTAGAGTGTATTACACCAACACCAACTCCCACCATATCTACTTCTACTGAAGAAGATGAAGAGGTTACAAGTACTCCAATGCCTGACCCTTCACTTACTGTGGTCACCCCATCTCCACGTCTGGAGAGACTAAAAACTGGTAAGAAAAGATAGTAGTAGTAGTAGTAGTAGTAGTAGTAGTAGTAATAGTAGTAGGTAGGTATAGTAATAATAATAATAATAGTAATAATAATAATAGTAATAATAATAATAATAATAACAATAATAATAATAAATAAGTAAGTAACAGCAAAAACAACTAGCTGTATCAATAACACTGCTTTGATTCTCATTACAATTCATCTTGTGTTTGATCTTCTCAGGCGATATACTGACTTTAAACCTCATGAAAGTGGAACGAGTTAGTGGGAGGAACAGAGATGTTAAAGATAACCGCGGCATTGAGTGTAGTCCATCTCCGGGATGTGTACCGATAGAGTGTCAAGGAGACGCTTGCTCTCAGAGCGACAACAAGTTCCAGATTATTAAAAGAGACGACTCAGACTCCAGGAATACAATTCGTGGGAGAAACATCATATTGCTTCGATCAATGGACAGATACTCTCACTGGCTAGACTGCACTGACTCGACTGTGTGTACGATATCAGAATGTAAAGAGGACAAGGGTTACGATCTCAACAATGCCAGCTACGTGTCATCCTGCGTGAATCACAGGTTCAGAATCGAAGGCAAGAGGAGAGGCTCTAAGGTACTCAATGTGAACAACACTCTTCAGTTCAAGAGTATCCAGCACAATGTCTACATCAAATGTGGGAGGAAGTATTGCGGGACTTCATGTACTTCAAACAATTGTACGGATATTTTCAAAGCTACAAAACATTATGACTACTAATAAGTGTAGTGATGTTCACTATAATGCAATGCTCCAATAATACATGAACTGACAAAAAAATGTTTATAAATATGTGCTACATTGTATTCCCAAATTGTCTGTCATTGAATATATCATTTCACATTGTGGTTCTATCAGCTTAGCTATTAGCTAAATCTTCTTGTAATTTTCTGAAATTGTGTTCTACACTAACAGTTAAAGACAGGAAAAACATTTCCAGCATGAGATCTTTTGGCTTGTCTTTTATGCAAACAGCTTCTCTATCTGAACGACAATGCTTAGATTTTTCTCATCAGTATTTTAGTATCAACTCTCCGCTATCCTATGGCTGCCCATATAATATATAAAGTGTAACTACTCTAACTAACAACTGTTAAGGTTCCGGTATAGTGTTTCACCCACGCATTTTCCTGTGACTAATTAAAGTATTCAGTGGCCAATTCGCACTTTAGTGCTAACAACTTGTGGCTGTGCACCTCTAGGAATAAAAGCAAGCACAGCAGTGGGAATTATTGTGTTGAGACATTTTAAAACTTTGTGTACACAGTAGTTAATACGAATGCAAAAAACAAAACAAAAACAAACAAATAAGTTATTGTGAACTAGGTTCTCTTATGCCACCTTTCTTGAAACGTGGGGCTGCTAGTTCAGCCAACAAAGAATCGAAATAAAATTGTTCTAACTTCCCCATCTCTTGTTCCCACCACTTCCTGTCCCTGTAAATCCGCTGTGTGTGTATGTCCTTGCCAGTCTTCACCACGAAGTCGCACCACTCACAGTCAACACAGTACAGCTGACACTGAACCTGTTAATAGTAATCATGGCGGTGTTTGAGTTTGTGCATGTCATTGTCCGCAAGGCAGAATGAGGAGGTCTTAGCAGCTTCATCAATACTGATGTCTCTGGCACTGTATGGGCACTTGATTTCGAGTAGACCCACAACACTAGTGTTATTTGACCTGTCATAGATCACACCATCAGGACTCGCTGCTAGCCATGGGGTAGATTTGGAAATGCAGATGCCACATTCTCGCAGTTCCAGATTATTGCCATCTGCCACCAAGTCAGCAACATACTGCTGTCGAACCTTGTCTTCATTGTCTGCACCGTATTGCGTTGCCTTGTTGCCTCGAAAAGTACTGTAGAGCAGAGTTTGGACTTTCTTGCTGCGTTTGGTCGTCTTCCTCATCTTTGCTACACTTCCCACATTGGATGCTGTCAGTCGCTTCCTTCGCTCTTTCATCCATTCATCACAAGTACTCTGACCTCTCGTAGCTTCTTCAATGTTTCTAGCTTCTTCACCAGTTACCACCACCCGCGTGTCATAATACCCTCTCTTCAGTGCTTCCAATACATCTGAGGGAATGTCATCATCAACTTGACCAGGTGAAATGCCTCCATCGTGTCTGCTGTATGCACTACGAGCTGCCACGGAATCGTCGATTCGTTGGTATTTACTCCGTCGTCGTTTCTCCTTCACTTGGTCTTTTGCTTTCCTTTCCCTGTCAGCATCTACTCTCACAGAAGATCGACTGGCTGCACTGGAGTAGACTTTGTTAGGAGAGGAATTCGTCATGGTTTTCCACGTCTGTGGTCCCCAATTGGTGCCAACACCTTGATAATAATCTTCATTTTCCTCAGCCAATCTCTTTTCTTCTTTTCCAGCACTTGTCATTGACTCCAACAATTGTTTCTTCCAATCCTCACCAATATCTCTTTCTGTGTTTATAAAACTTTTCTTCGTCATGACTGGAACCCCAAGGACACTCATCGCTTCTCCAAATTGACTGTGGCCACTACCAGTGGACATCTGTCCCCACACAGCTGCAAGGTTACACTCCCACCTATTAATAAATATTATCTTAAATATTGATGGCAACAATAATAGTGATAATTATGACAGTAATAACAATTTTATAATAAGAATTATTTGTACAATAATAATAATTAAAATTATAATGACAACAATAATATAGTAGGACTTCAATTATTAGAACAATTAGGTTTACCCAAATACTTGGCACATGCAGACA
>WLWD01002435.1_pt1 | contig 103348 bp, 74 predicted proteins | sample 6712731 | NCBI WGS metagenome assembly WLWD01 (sample SAMN12718690, study PRJNA576275) | sponge metagenome | isolation source: marine sponge | host: Mycale hentscheli | place: New Zealand: South Island, Marlborough, Capsize Point | collected 2014-11-01 | reverse complement strand
TTAATTACTACTAATCTGTTACTAGTAGTACTCAGATAAACTGTGGGTCTCTCCCACTCTTTGCTGTAGTATTTTATAGCAGTCTGGACATCACTTGAACTAACGACCTTTCATAGCAGTTGTGTCAAAATATACACTACTCGAAGACCATGACACGACTAATTGGACACGAAACATGCTTATAATTTCACTGCAATTGATGTGGAACTTCTCTTTCATTATTAGGATAAACAGTTTCAAGTCACTCAAATTGGGAATAGTTTTAGTATTCTTATATAGACATACTTTTACATTTTATTCTCTTCTGTAAATATACATACATACATACATACATACATACATACATACATACATACATACAGGTATATAATACTTATTGCATGAGTCAACTGTGGTATGGCGAAATATTTTATGAGCATGCTAATGGATTTTCACAGAGCCCAAGGCAAGTGAAAATAAAGCTTGAGAATGAAATATCTTGCCAAATCACTCTGACGAGTGCAATAGTAGAAGGAACATCTTCACGGAAATCGTTCTGATAGTTTGGACATAATCAAGGCTAGCAATGCACATTCTACGTGATACTTTGAAATTAAGTGTTTTCAATGCGATATTAATCATTTGCCAGAACATTTTGCGACTAGAAAAATAAACAAAAACAAAAAGTTTTAAATAGTTATTGCACAGTTTTGAGTGTAATGGTAAGTTTGTAAGACCTAAGTGCAGTCATGTGACATTCAGGAACAAGATAATTGAAAGGGGTAAACAATTAAATTCCTGGATTATAAGGAATCACTAAACCAAATGATTCTGCTTATGCTAGATATTTTCACTACAGTACTTTGTACTAGAGAGTGCAAAGTTGGCTGTAAAACTGTTTTAGATCACAGGGCCCCCCCACACTCCCAGCTGATATTTTAGCAGCTGCTCTGACATGGTTCTGTATGCTGCCCAAGAGGAAAATAGCTGTAAACCCTCATTATACATCAGACATTTTCTTAGAGCATTCCCACATCACCAGAGCATTATTGAATGCTATATATTGAAAGCTCCAACGTGCCTATGTATTGAAAGCTCCAACGCGCCTATGTATTGAAAGCTCCAACGCGCCTATGTATTGAAAGCTCCAATGCGCCTATGCGTAGTTTTCTGGACAACTTTCGTGCAAAGTATTATATAATATATACATATATATAAAGGAGAGGATACATATATATATATATAGTATATATATATATATATATATATATAATATATATATATATATATATACATAATAAATGTAGGAGATGAGATGGTAACTTTCTTAGCTATTAATCATCAATCTCCACAAGAGACGTGTGAAGCTTAAAAAACAACAACACACACACATACTCATCATGGTCTAAATAACCCTGTGCCTGACGGCATTATGCAATATTAGTACAACAACAACGTGAAAGAACGAAGACTTTTACTATCTGTGATAGACAGGTGCCTTTGTCATTACATTCATAGCCATACATTCGTGTCCAGTACAGAGTTCAGTCACACACAAATGCCTGATAGACAATTCAATTGTAATATAATTACAAATCAGGGTACACAGATAGAATTCATGGCACAACCTTTTATTCCTACACTTCAATAAAAAAAAGTTGCCCCAAAAGACCAGGTCATGACAGACACATAGTAAAGGTCAAGGGGAATTTCGTAAAGATAGTAGCTATTACATTGTGATGCAATCGTATGTACCACCTACTAAATATAAATGGATTGTGTCATTACCTAATGATGAATATGTTATCACATGACAGCCAATGCAGCTGCTATTAAAACAAATCTTAATGTCACTACTCACTCTGGAGTATTTCTCTCATTTCAAGAATGGAAGATTGTATGAACTGTTCCCAAGACAAGTCTTGCAATGTCAAAATCAAAGCAGCTTTAGTAGGTGATAGCGGAGTAGGGAAAACTTCTATATTACTTCGTTACACTGAAAACCAATTCGTCGCCGAAATTGGATCCACAGTAGGTATTGACTGGAGAACCAAGCAAATAGAACTGGACCAGAAGAAAGTGAAGTTGCAGATATGGGACACAGCTGGACAGGAATATTTCTCCTACACTGTGCCGTAATATTTCGTAAAGCTGATGTTATCCTCCTGGTCTACGACATAACTAGAATGCAGTCCTTTCAAAATATCTGTCACTGGATGGACAGGATTCCCATAAAGGAAGAAACAAACTTAGTACTCATGGGAACTAAGTCAGACCTTACAGCAGAGAGGGAAGTTACAACACAGATGGGAAAGAACATGGCTGAAGATCTTCTTCCTGGTGGAGTACCTTTTTTTGAAACTTCTGCCAAAGAGAATCATAACATTGATGCCGTATTTCGTGATGCAGTTACACAGTTGTTGAGTACAGATCCCAAATCTTGCTCATGTGGTGAAATTAAACTGTCTTGCAAAAAAAAAGAAAAGAATAGCTGCTGCTCATAAAGATAATAATCACCCCTTTCTTGTTCATTCTCAGTCAAGCACATTACTCCTATAGCACAGTTGATTGCAAAATTTCTGTCACTATCACACTTCAATTTCACCAGATATTTTATCACCTCATATCTTGATTGAGAAATAACAATATGATATGATGCTATGTTAACACTGGAGAAAATAATAAAGCAGCAAAATAATATACATTTCATTACACCTTCGATTAAAGCTTACTATCATTGGGTAAATATATCTTGTCTATTTTGTGCTAAAATAAAACAAAATTTCGTCTATCATTGTAATAATAATTCAGACACTGTAAATGAGCTGATGAGAATTCCTTCACTCTCGATAGTTAACGAGTAGCAGTGATGAAAATAATAATACAGATGAATAAATAAATATTGTTTCAAAAGCAACATCGAGACCGTGACCGAGAGTTCACACAAGGTAGAGGTTTAGGGCTTCCAGTGAAGACACTTGATCGAGAGTGCTTCTTAGATATTATAAGAGACGCCACATGCTGGAATAAAGCCTCAATGTTAGTCCCTTCTTTAGCTGATGTCTCGAAGAAATCTACTCCTTCAGAACGCAGTCCTTCAGCCTTTGTCTTTGCCATGGATGGTGTTACTACAGCCTCGTCTTGCAAGTCAGATTTGTTCCCTACCAAAACTACTCCTCCATCGTGATCATTGATGCCCATTCGATATGCCCATAAGTCCACATTCTGAAAACTCTCCAATCTTGTGCAGTCATATACTAGTATCACCGCCCCCGCATTGCGGCAATATGACAGACTTAGGCTATCGTAGCGTTCCTGTCCTGCAGTGTCTAAGATGTGGAGTTGAAGTTTGTCCTCACCCACTTCAACTGTCTTAATCTGTTTATCTAAAACTTTTCCCCGGGAATCTTCTTTCGGTGAAGTGCCTTCAATGTACCGAAGAATTATTGATGTTTTGCCAACAGAACTGTCTCCAAGAAGAACAACTCTTCCCCTATAACTTCTTGCTGACATTGCCCAGCTTGGAGCTAGTAAAGGTGGCTAGTCTGAACCAAATAACAGGATGCGCATATTGTGCGTTGTGAACTCCACTACCATATATAATCCCATGTGATACCATCCCATGCTATTATTGTGGGAAAAAATATTCATGAATACTACTGTCGTAGCTTACAAATTAATAGTGCACGTTCTAGTGAAAGTGCAGGACATACAAATTGAAGGTCAGTAACAATGCAGAGGGAGCTCCATATGGCAGCAGACTAAATATTTCTCTTGGCCAATACACACGGGGAATAGAAGTCCAATTGAATTTAGACCATGTTTTTACAATAGCACACTTCTGAACAATACTTTTGTCAAGTTGTCAATGGAAATTTCACACAACAGAATTTAGAAAGAATTATTGGTGAGTGAAGAGGTTATTATTTTTTTAAATTGAGTGTGAATAATAGTATGTATGTGGAACAGCACGTGAGAACACTCACTCACAACCTGCTACTAGATGTTCCAGTACTAATGAGGCATGATTGTGAGGGCGTGTGTCAAGATGGCTGCTTCTTTATGCTAATAATAGCAAAATAACGACTGACTAACAGAATGACTACTGATGAATTAATCAATTGCCTAAAACATACTAGTACAATGAAACATTGATTATCCAAACTAATTGGGGGTTGGGGCGTTCGTAAAATCAAATTGTTCATATAATCAAATTAAATTTAAAACAATGAAATGAAAAATTCTTGCTGCTATATATATTTATTATGTATATATATGTGACCGTCTATAGGAAAACCACGGCACCCTTCGAAATTTTTTTTGTTGCACTTATGGAGTTGTCGGCGTCCAGATATTGAGCTCTCCAAGTTTTATCATCGTAGCTCAAGTCGTTCCCGCTATAATAGACCTAACCGTTCCCTTCCGTCCGCTTAAAACAATACATTTTTAAGAAATCGATCGATCTTTTCTCGATATTACGCATGCCGCGTTGTGCCTGGTTTTCCCTTAGACGGTCACACATATATAAGGGATCCAAAAGTGCTATCTATTGTGGAAGCAAAATTTGTCAACTTTAATTTCCTTGCATTTCTTCATGTCAGTGATGTGGAATTACCTACTTCATATTCTTTAGAAAGTACAGTATCTGTAGTGCCTCCTTTCTTCAACCACTTGAAAATTTCAAGCTTAGTCTAAATAGACTGAACATTTCCCTTCAGTAACCCTTTTAGTCTTTCAGCAATTAACTCCGAACATAAACCAGAACATAGCTGCTTTTTAAATGCACACGGGGGGGCTTCTTTCTTGTTTGGTTTATCAATGATTCGGATGATAGATGTACAGATAATTGACTTTTCACCGTATGCTTAAGATGAGTGAAATAATTGAGACACTATTTTAAATTATGTCATTATAATATACTTCAAGAAAAAAAATTAAATCCCTGTGAACTCTTAAATACACATACACTTTTGTATTGAAACAATGGAGTAAGGAATGAAGCAAGGGAGAAGAAAGTAAGAAGAAAAAGCAACATAATATTGTTTATCAATGATTGCAAGAAGTACGACAGCAAAACAAGCAATAGGATGGAAATAAAACAGGATGAATTAGATGTGATTATATATACTGCCAAGTAATAAAAAGTATTTTTTATGTAGTTGCAGATGATGCTAGACAGCACCCTTTCTTGTTCACTGTCCTTTCATTGCTGCTGTACTCTTCATGTAGAGTTATGGTATCACTTGATTGTGTGTAATCCCAGTTCCCGTATTTCTGCAACACGCGGCAAATCACTTGCTCAAACAACTCATCAACATTCTCCTTTGTCTTGGCAGATGTCTCGAAAAACAAAGCACCTCCTGGAACTAGCCGAGCAGCTTTAGCCTGACCCATACCAATGCTTACTTCTCTCTCAATGTCATTGTCTGTCTTGTTTCCAATGAGCACTACCTCCATTTCTTGCACGGGGAGGTCCACCTTGTCCAGCCAGTAATCAACATGCTCAAAGCTGGCTTGACTGCAGATATCATAGAACACTAGAATCACATCTGCGTTGCGGCCATACATGGGTGCCAGACTAGAAAACCTCTCCTGACCTGCTGTGTCTACTATCTTGAGTTGCACTTGTTTGCCTTGTACCCGGAGCATCTTGGTCTTCCAATCGACTCCCACTGTCATGCGAGAACCATCCACCACAAATTTGTTGTCTACATATCTAACTAGAAAGGTTGACTTGCCCACTCCACTGTCACCCAGCATGACTATCTTGATTCTTGTGATGGCTACTTCTGTGGAGCGTTCCATATTCTCTCTATCAGTGAACAGCAGCAAACAGCACTGGGTTAGTGACACACCAAATGAATTTGTTTTTCTTTTAAGGTGAGAGGTCATTGTTACCAGTTAAACATATTCATGACTCTCCCCACAGTTGTGGTTGAGTGAGCACTGAGCTTTTGTCAGGTGCAATTAGCTGAATCACTATAAGCGCTTCCAAATTTGTCTTTTATGCTCATCTCCCAAAACTCATTATTATAAAGTGATTGCAAAAAACAAAAGGAAAAGATTAAAAAGATAAATACAATCACCAAAACAGTGTACTAGTCTGACTATAGTAATAAAAACAGTGTACTAGTCTGACTATAGTTATAAAAACAGTGTACTAGTCTGACTATAGTTATAAAAAATCCAACTAATGTGTTGTTTCATTTAAAGTCTCTAAAATTATTCAAAATGAGCTAGGAAGAAAGCACAGTCAATTAGCTAAAGTGCTAATCATTTCTCAGCACCAGTGTAGTGTACACAGTAGCAACACAAAGTCAAGGCATTCTCACCATTTATAATATTATATCCAGTTTGCTGTATAAAGCTACTATTGTGAGTAATGCCTTATGATACGAATTGTCCCAACGTTTTTATGGCTAATTAGCTACCTCATTAGTCCAGCTAGCTACTACTATCCACTACTAAATTAGGCAGTTACTACTGCTGGCATTCTGTTGATTCTACCCAGGATTTCCCTATACCTTCCCCTCAGTGGAAACAAGTGGCATGTGACTGATTTATCAAATCTACACTTTAAACCTAACGCATGACTCAGTAGTATTTTCATTGCTCTTATGTATAATAATATTTTGCAGTACCGTTAGAGTTAGATTGTTGTATTAGCTTACATGGCTGAACGTAAACTTACATTTCGCCAAGTTTCAAATACTAAAACGGAAATTACTTAGAGAAATCAATTTTTGCAATATGCTGGAGGATATGTAATAGTAATGAATAATATTAATTGTAAAAAGAACTTGAAATAACTAAGTCAATTCTCAATACCAACTTCAATGGACCACATAAGCCATTTTCATTTTGTATTCCTTTTAAATAAGTACAGTTGGTAGTATATAGTATCACCACGAATTAATTAGCAATTATATATATATTATATATATATCTTAGATCTACAAGATGACCATATATTTAATTGACCTATTTACTCAAAACCCATCAGATATTAAAAGTGAAAATGGATTCATAAATATGTTTATTGATGGTTGAGGAGTGACCTTGTAACAACTTTTCTACACAACACTGTGCACTTAGACAAGGCAATATTCGTGAGCCTTCTACGTATTTTTAATTCATTTGAAAAGTTTCATTTTTAAATAATGGTGATGATGATGACTATGATGATAGTAATATAATAAATTCTTATCATTCATCATCATCATAATCATCATCATTATCACCATTATAACCTGCACAGTTTTACAGATCCTAACAGCTAAATAAATAAACTCCATTATTTTCTGAACATACTAATAATGTGTTGCTCTTCAATAGCTTATTGGCATACTGTAAATATTGTATATTACATCAGTTTTATTTATAGTACAGTAGAACAATTTTCAGACTTGAAAGTCCGTTCATCCAATAAGTACGCAATATAAATTATACTATGATCAGTTGCACAGACATATTAGCACACGTCAAACCTAAACAATGAGCAAGTCACCAGATGATTGAAATATGTTTTTTTTAATCAATTATTCAATTGCAAAGATAACAAAAAAATATTGAAGTCAGCCAGACAAGTGTCTCCGCTTTCAGAGTAGAAAAAAAGTTCATTTAGACTTCGGCACTTATCAACAAGGAAATTCATAATTCAATGCAAACTAAAATTTTCGTGATTTTACAAGGAAGTTACAAAAAAACAAATTTAAGATGAAATCTTGCACAAACATTTTTTCTGCTTTGGTTCCTCCACATTCTGGCTGATCACAACACTTTCTCTTCGCTCTTCCAGTCTCCTGTTCACAGCTGGATGCAAGGAAGTGTGTATGTGTCGAAATACACTAGAAATTCCTTGGTTTTCCTTTGCAGAGACTTCGAAAGCCTTGATCCCAGCCAGCTCTTGAAGTTTCTCAGAAACCATGATTTCTGTTACTGCTTGGTCCCCTTCCAAGTCTGACTTGCAGCCAACAATTACCCGAACGGTGCAATTCGATAAGCAAGGAAGACAAAGCCACTTGTCAATGTTTCTAAATGAACTGCAATCAGTGACATCATAGCACACGATTATCGCATCTACACGCTTCAAATACAAAGGCAGCAAATCCAAGAACTTATCCCTTCCTGAAGTGTCGATTATCTCACATTTCAAACTCACTTCGTTTTGAGAAGAAATTATTTTCCTGACAAGAGTCTCGGGTTGTTTAGTGGGCTCGTAATCTGTCATAAATGCCTTAGATGTTAGTCCGAAAATAAATGAAGTTTTTCCCACTTTAGAATCTCCAATGACTCCTATCTTGAAGACATAGTCAGCTGAGCCCATTGAGAAGATTTCAAAGTGGCTACTTCTTGCATTACTTCATCGTAAGTTAAAGAATAATAGATTTTCTTCCCAATTTATGACAAGGTATTGTTTCCCGGACACAAGTTCCTCTATTTACCCTTGAGACTTATTGTCCAAATTCATGGCTAGAGTAGTACAATGATGGCCCATTAAAGGCATTGAATTATTAGTAAAATGTGGTTTCAATAACCATATCTGTATCAATAGTAGAGAAGTTTACTCGCGTGTCGTAAAATGATGTCAAGAAGATCCCCATGTCTAAACCTAATATTTGTTTAAAAATACATCTGTTAAGACAATTTTGGAAATCAAAGCCGCCTGTCTCTCTTTGTTGATTAGAATTTTACTAAGAAAAACACATTTAATTGTTTACTGAACCATGCCCAATGTTGTTGTATAGGAATTGCAACAGGAATTTGCTTAGGGCAGTATTTTCCCAACCTTTTTTTTTGTTTTGTTTGTTATTTAGGTTATTTTGGTCCTCCTCTCTTCCCCTAATATAGCGTTGCATTGTTCGTTGTGTTATTGATATGCGCAGTAAATAATGAGATGATTTATTCATATTTATACAACAAAATAATACTGGTCTGAAAGGCTGCATTTATGGTCGTGCCTGTAGCACTCACATTAAGCCAATATTCCAACTGATTCCTGACTTGAATAATAATAATAATAATAATAATAATAATAATAAAAGCAATGATCTTTATTAACCATATAAACTATATAAATAGTTGGATGAGATATTTTCAAAGTTTACACGTCACCAAGAATATAAGGTAAGGGTCGCTTAGTCTACCGGTACTTTTTGTGTTTGTTTAAACTCAACTCTTCTCTAGTTCTACACATGCCAGAGTATTGAAAACATGCCAAGCCTATGACTACCTGTTCAATCCTTCTAGATGTTGTCATCTGAAAAAAAAGCATCACCTTTGTGTAAACAATACTGAGATGAATTTACAGTCTAAATAATAGGTGTTATCAAGTTGAGTGTAAATATGTGGATTCAGAGTGCTACAGGAATAGAGTTATCTGCTCCCTGACTATCTACCTTGAGTCAGCTAAAGATGCCACCAGAACAGGTCTACCACAAGGAGTTTAAATATCGTCCAAATCAACACAATAAAGAGAAGTGATGTACATTGAAAGATGCCACAAACTCTGTCTGAAATAAATTCTTCATAAGAAAACCACAAAACTAAAAATATCTGAACATGAAATATGGTAAGGTGCTTAAAATTGAGATAACAAATGAAATGGTATTAGCTGAGGCAACATCTTCTTCGACACTGCAGAGTGCCTTCAGGCGGAGCGAAAACCGGAGACTCTTCTAACGTAATAGTGTCCCAGGTACTGGACTGAAGTTGGGCGCTGTCTGCCAGCAAGTGAGACGCTGTCTCATGGAATAGTTCGCTGACCATACTAGGAGTCTTTGCAGACGTCTCATAATAACTGGCACCGAGCTCTCGAGCAAGAGCTAGGCCCATATCATATTGCACCATGCGGCAAAAATTCTTGTCACACTTCGTGGCTACAAGTGCCACCACTATGTTTTCCATGCTCCCTATTCTCTTAGGCCAGTAGCTGACGTCATGGAAACTACTGAGATTGTTGACATCAAAGCATATCAAAATGGAATCAGCTCTCTGGAAATCAATGGTGTCCACACTTTGGTGCCATTCTCTGGAGACAGTGTCAAGGACTTGAAGCTTCACTTTCTTCCCTCTGAGTTCCACTATTTTAGATCTTCTTTCATTCTTAGATCCTTTTGTTTTATTCTCAGTAAATGTACCATCAATGAATCTTGTAACCAAGGCAGTCTTTCCCACTTTCTTATCACCAACCACCATCACTCGAAACTTGGTGGTAAACTCGTTAATTTCAGCCATTTGTGAGAAGACTTAATCACATATGAAGTCTCAGTACATAACTATTGTTTTCTTCTTTTTTTTTATCAAGTGAGACTGTAGTGGCCACATATCCATGTTTGGATACTCATCACATGATGTGACTCCAAATAGAGCACAATAAGAGAACAGTATAGTAAGAGTAAAAGGAATGACTGATCCAACGGAAACTTAGGTAGGACATGCTACCTAGGAAGTATAGTCAGTTGGTGGGTTTATTGAAAAGTGGTCATTGTTTAATCAGTTCATTGCAAGTTCATTTGTAAATGGTATATATTATATATATATTATATATATATTGTTTATTTCACCATCATATTTATCATATGCACTAACAATAGAGCATACATGCATCTTTATGCATACATTTGGCTCAAATTAATACATCCCCGACAGTCTCGCATCTCTAAATTGCCAACTGCCACTTATTTCAGCTAACATTACAAGTACATGAGGTAGCTCTATTTAGATTTAAAATCCCTTGACAGTAGCAGGTATGGATAAATATTACACTGTATTGGACTTACAATTGAGCAAATTTATTTTCTTTAAGTTATTTTTTAAACCTAATGTCACAAAACTTTTTAATTAATTTTTGTTAAGCATTAAAGTACTCCTATAGTGTCATGTCCAGTTACTTCAATACAAATATAGAAAGTAAAAGCATACCATTAGTATATTGCTGTAAATGTACATAGAAGTAGAGAATCTATCTCTTCTCCCAAGAGTACCAGTATATCACAGCCATGAGCACATCAAAAGACAGTATTTGTAGTTTACACCTCGCATAAAGTAAGGCAACCCTCAGAACGTTAACACGGAACTGATGTAGATACATAACATGTCATAAACTCAGCATTAAATAGCAATTGCAATCAATAAAAACAACAACAAATACAAACTATCCCATTATCATTACATCCCTTTTAAACAGTCCACCAGCTTCATGTAAACTGTGATTCATGTATATATGAACACACACAAAGTATAATAACTACTTTTTACCCGGCAACAACCTCAATTAAACATTTTATATTAATTTCTTTGATATAAATAAATAAATTAATAAAGCTAGTTTTAAATTCAACAACAAGAAGTTTCCTCTTTTGTCTCTACATTTCCATTTGATTTTCCATGTACAGTTATATTACTGGTTCCTTCAGTGCTTCTAACACTACCAAGGTGTGCTCTCTGTCCTTCAGTTCTTTGTGGCATCAGAACAGACAGCAGGTACATGAACACTTCACTGACGTTTTGATTGCTTTTGGCAGAAGTCTCAAAGAATTTAATGTTTTTTAGTTTAGTCTCCATCCGAGAGACCATTTCTGGAGTAACGTCTCTTTGATGAACCAAGTCACTTTTGCACCCCACGACTACAATAAGGGCTTTTTCCGGAATCCCACCAGTTAATCGCCAATCATCAATTTTTTCAAAGGTTCGCACATCAGTTATATCATAACAAATAAGGACAGCATCAGCATTTCGACAGTAAATTGGTGCTAAACTAGAGTATCTTTCCTGCCCTCCAGTGTCACTGATGTCAAGTATTGCAGTTTTTCCATTATAATTTACTCTTTTTTGAGCATTAAATACTCCAATGGTTGAGGGGTAAGAGGCTGTGAAGGCTTCTTCTGTGAACATACGAACTATTGAAGTCTTCCCCACACCAGAGTTCCCCAGGAGTACTACTCTGAATATCTTCCTGTCACTCATTGCCATAGCAAATAGAGATTACTACACATCACTCTAATTAGTCCACATCATGTGTGAGCTGGTCTATCCAGTGTAGTGATAAAGTAACCTCAGGCTATGTGGAAAAAGCCAGTCAAAACAAGTACATATACCCACCCCTTTCCACTTCCATGAATATTGTTATGTTGGTTCACTTCCTGTTGATGAATTTAATTTAACTAAGGAAATTAAGGAACTAATACAGAAGCAAAGAGACAAGTTTTAGAGGTGGTTAACCTACAGTCTGTTATATTTACTACAGCATGCCAATGTTAAAAGTTAAATATATATAAATACAATTGGCAAACTACACTACTTTTAGATATTGTAATTATTTTCAGACAGGTGAAACGATATGATAATTTTGTCATTAATACGTGGCAACTTTAAGAAATGGAAAGAATACACACACTTGCATTCGTAACATTAATTTAATAGCATATAACTAGGTACAGAATGATCATTCCTAAACTTAAAAAAAAAGAACATGGCGGACTTAGAGAATTAAGACTAAGGCCAACTTCATTGTCAGTCGTATTAACATGCCTGAGTCTGAACACTATACTGATGCTATGGTAAAGCACGGGACCAGTGTCACTGCTTGTATCTTCAACATGTGTACTGTTTTCCATGTGTCAAGGCAGTGGGGATTGGATGATACCACGTATAAACAGAAGCCATAGATGTGGTTGGTTTTGGATATCCCATCAGCCACGTAGACAGGGCTCAATAATTGTTGAAATTGCTGACTTGAGCAAATTACAACCAATACTAAGTGCAAGAATGAAAGTATAGACTGACTAACTTGGCTGTAACAGGCCCTACTCCTTCATCATGAAGGATTTCAAATATAATGTGAATAGCAATTATTGTACAAGTATAGAATGCTTGTCTGTAGTACATATCTGAAGGGGATATAATAGTTAATATTAACAAATGAATCCATAATAAAAGATCATAAATTGCTGGAAGAAAAGAAAAAAAGAAGAAAAAAAGTCTGTTTCATACAGAGACAGAAATGAATTGCGTAAAATGTATGTTATGATGAAGTGAGAATCGTGTAGCTCAAACAATAAATACGAGTATTCAATAATGTCAACTTTTACAACATTTATTCTGTCTCTCTTGTGGCAATGGAACTGGCTGGTCTAACCTAATAGAGTCCTGGAGGTCATCTTGAGAACTGATATATGAAGGCATCAACAAATTAACAAGATACTCAAATATTTCTTCCACGTTGTGATCAGCCCTAGAGGAAGTCTCAAAGTGTCTTACTTCTTCCTCTCTCAGTGCAGCTGCTTTTTCTCTCACCTCCTCTGCTGATATTGCGCAAGGTTGGGGGAGGTCTGCCTTTGTGCCTATGAGCACAAGGACTGCCATAGATGGCACCTGAGCCTTCTCTATCCACACATCAATATCCTCAAAAGACTTCCTGTCCCTGGTATTGTAACACACTAGAACTGCATGGGCTTTGCGACAGAATATGGGAGCCATGTTTGAGTAGTTGTCTTGACCTGCTGTATCCCACAACTGAAGAGTAACAACTTTGTTTTGCCATTGAACTTGTTTGGAGCGCCAGTGGACCCCAACAGTTGGGTCTGGTTGAGACAAGAAGGCACAGTCAATAAACCTAGTGACCAGGGCAGTCTTTCCCACACTACCACTACCAATGAGGCAAATCTTGAAGACAATGTCAGTGTTGCCAGGGTCCTCATCTCCTACACCTTCTAATACATTAGAGGCCATGTTCTTCTTCAAATTCCCCTTGGAAGTGTTTACTAGAATATCAGTAGTATGAGACCACAGAAAGCAATGCCATGACTTTATAGAGTGACTAAGTTGTAGAGTATGTACTCTTGTCCTTTAGCCAACAAAGGAGAAGCAACAAAACACAAGCCACCCTTTTCCAAAGGGTCAATTGAACTAAAACACCAGAAGTGGGTGTGGGTGACTGGAAAGATTGTACACAAACCACGCTGGCAGCCAGCGAGTTGATAAACAGCTCTCTCTCTCTCTCTTTTTAATTAGGTGCAAAGTTTCATACAAGGTGAGATAAAATGCATGTATTTAGGATGAATTTATTTTTATAGCATTTGTATTTTCAGATGTTAAAAAAGTGAACTATTAGCTAACTCAAATTTATAATATATATATATAAAACCATAAGGTGGTATGAAATGTGAGTTCTCAAAGCAGTACAACAAAGAATAAATGATCACTGGAACATTATTTCTATTGGGCAAAAATCATTCTATCTTCTCTAATTCTTGAAATTGCAGAATTGAGTGTTACTTGGTCCAAGTTGGTCTAATTATTTATGCAAATAATTGATGAACACCTTCAAACTCTATTGCTACACTAGAAAAATAAATTATTTGCTTTTTAAGTCAATACATTTGAAAAATTAATTTTTATCAGGTATAGTCATTTTAAATTAGTTAAGATTCTAAATTTTCATACTTTAAACGGAATATTAAATAATATAAAAAGTACCCCCACCGCACAGTGGCGTTTGATGAACCAAGTTTTGCAAATTAGGGATGCAGTAGCAAAAGGTATTCTATCCATTGTTTATCCTCTACCATTTGGTTAGCTACAACAGTCCACTGCTTTTTCACTTATTTCTTGACCCATGTCATCATTACTGACAGACAAGCATGTTAGTTATATAATAATAGTTTGTGTGTCAGTAACGATGACGTGTGTATTCCTGAATAATTTATGAGCTGAGCCTACCTAGAACTGAATGGGTAAAGTGTCATCACATTCAGTCTAAGGAAACTACAGCTATTAAAATGATGACTATTGCAGCTAACAGCAAGTGAAATTGGTGAGGAACAGACGAAGAAGACATTAGCTTCAAAAGCTTATGCCTACAATCTAGAAGAACAAAGAGCCTGAGAAGCAGAGAGATAGACAAAGGAGGAGAACGGAATTCATGACCCCAAAAGAAAGAGCTGAATAGAGGAAAGGAGGACGAGGATAAGAAGAATCAAGATGGCTAAGGAAGAAAGAGTGCAGGAGAGGGAAACTGATGTAACTTATTAGTAGAAAGACTATCCAACTGCTTTACTAATTTTCAAAGGTTAGTACATCAAGCCTCACCGTGTGGCGGGGTTCTTGCTAGATATCCACAACACACTTGGATGCAATTCTATAGTATACCAATCTTGACAGCCCTGCATGCTTTTGTATTATATTTTGTTTGCTATTTTAGTTAAAGCTCATTGTACTAAACCATAGAATGAATCAAAACTGGTACACGAAATAGATTCCAATGCATATGAGTATCACCCATCAACATAACCCATCCATTCTCCTAGATACCACCAAAATGGAACAAAGTGCTTACCTATTAGAATGAAGCACCAAAGGTGTAAACCCTCAGCATACTATAAACTAGTTAGCTAGCTATTACAAAGACCCAAAGAATAATTTATTTGTTGTAGTATCAAGAAGTCGATTGTAGCTCATGCAAATTGATTCGATTGTAGTTTGTGCAATGAAACGGTAGACATAAAATGTTGCCTTCTTAAGAATAGCTAAACATGATAGAGACATTCACAACCAGGTAGTTTCAACTACTCATAAAAAACTTGTTCTCATCTTAGATGAATAAATGTGACGATTTTCTTTACAAAGATCTTGACAACTTATAGCCAGTACATTTTGATCTATGCATGCTATTATTTTTCTACTAATAATCCTTGTCAAACTGGTCTTTCATAAAGCATAAAGGCTATCAGAAACACAGTAGAAATCCGTTTTGATTGAGAATCCTCACCATAGCAGGGTTTATCTAACGCTACTCCTCCAAAACAAAAGCTGTAAATACCTATCACTCCGCTCTTTTCGGCGCTCCTAGGAACGACGCATCCAAGTAAAATCAACGTGAGCAGTCTGTATCCGCCGCCGCCTTTCCTCCTTTCCCTAAATTTGTGTCCTCGCCCACCAATTTAGGGAAGGAAAAGGGTCGGCGACGCCAGACTATTGCTGGACTGCAATGCCATGATCCAGCCGTATGATTGAAGGAAGCGCTTAGCCGAGGTTGGATATTATGCTGAGATAATCTCTTTAGGGATATGCTATTTATAGTCCGGGCAGTTCCGGCATAGGCGACGCCCAAAGTATGGCATTGCCAAAAGAAAATATATTCTAAATAGTGCCCACCAGCCGAAAGCTCCACCCTAAACGAAGGTATAATCGCTGCTGCGTAGAGGAGTGTGAAAGGGCTATCCTTCTATGGTAGAGTGTGAAACGGCTAGCCAGTAAGAATCTGGAACTCCTGAGTGGTTATTCTTTCCTGGACCAGCAATTTCCATATAGCTACAGCAAGGTTGTGTTGTAAATGGAAGCAAATACAGCATACAATATTAAAATAGTAGTCATTGGATCCTCATCTTGTGGGAAAACGGCTCTGTGTAATAGCTTATTAGGAAAACCTTTTGGACACAACAAGTATTCCAGTATAGATGATATCGGAGTTGAAACTGTCTCGAGGAATGATAGGCAAATAAAGCTTGAAATCCATGACACTGCTGGAGAGGAGAGGTACTCGTCAGTGGCCCCGCAATTTTATCGTAATGCGCATGTAATCATTATCTGCTACGACATCACTCGAAAAGAAACGTACGATAAAGTTGGGTTCTGGTCTTCTCAGAAAGGTATTCCTGATACTGCTATTTTCTTCCTCATTGGCTGTAAGAAAGATTTGGAAGAAAGAAGAGAGATAGAATTGACATGGGGAAGAGAAATTGCTAACACACTTTCTGAGACTCAAGCTGAGGTTAAGTGCTTTGAAACATCAGCTAAAGAAAATTACAACATCGAGAAACTAAAGGACTTAATTATCACTGAGGTATTCGAGAACTTTAAGCTCGTTGATTTGGAGCAACGTACCATTATCACAGAGCAACGTATCGTATCGTTATCACAACCCACGACAAATAGTTCACGTTGTTGGTGTAGATGGTAATCTATTTATTGTTAATAATATTATTAAAAATCATGACTTAAATAATGGCGGTCTTACACTGTATTTGTGGTAATAATGTCACCAAATTAGTTTCTAAAAGTCGAGAGCTTTTACTCCATATAGAAATGGTCTTAGACAACCATATCATTAACCCTCAGCAGGCATGCACGAGAGGGTTATAGTAGTCGTCCTGTCTGTCTGTCACGCTCTGATTTTGGAGAATACTGACAATTAACAGTTGATTTAGGTATAAACTTACTCAAGATGAAGACAGCGTTTACATGTACCATTTTCTTTGGTCGAACTATTTTGATGCCTGATTGCTTGTTCTTTGAGATTATGCAATAGCTAGGTAGTGTTTAATAGCGCTGAGGGTTCGCACCTTTGGTGCTTCATTTTTCAGGCTTTCTTCAGAAATGTAGAGGCAATTGATCACGTGACGAAGCCCAAATTAGCTATTTAAATTCATGATTAGTTGGGAACGAATATCAGCAACGCAAAAAATATATATATATCCAGTGGGTATGAGATGCGGTGCTACAAGATTTGGCTTCAAAGACCAGATATACAAGACTTATTTCAATGCTTTAATGTTGCCATCACTTAGCTGGCCGAGAGTTCAATGTTTCCAGACCCTTCCCCCCATGAGTTTTAGGGAGGAGACGGAGGATCTGGACATGAGTCTCTCACGGAATGTAATTTGCATTAGCATAGCGCATGGGTCTTGTGTACCCTTGGAATGAATAAATAGCTAGACTCTCTTGTTTGCATACCATAAGGGAATGGCTATCAGTTAACAATGCTAGAAGTTTGACAAACAAAAGCTTGTTCGAATCTTAGCATTGTTATGATGTATATCCTAACTTGTTTGTATAATATAATCTTACTCTGCTTGTTTGTATATATCTTACCTGTGCTTGTTGTTTGAATATTTACTGACTACAGCATACAAAGAACACAGATCACACAACAAGACGATAGACCACTGTTTATCAGATCTACTAACCAAACATTTAGTTATGGAATGCATGTGATCTAATGAGAAAAAAAAAGCCCAATCTTTACATTCCTTTTCTGTCTTCTTGCCTTCTCTTTTAAGTTCCTACACACAACTCCACAGCAGAAGATAAAACTACAACCCCTTCCACTAAAGAACAACAATAACAACAACAACAAAAACAACAGCAAACAATCCACATTAAAATTAGTAATAAAAATGTGAGCAGTAGATTGACCACTTCAATTAATCTATAAAATAATACACTTGTCTGTCAGTAACAACGACAATGATGGCTACAGTGTTTATTCGTGGATAATCCATTAGCTGAGCTGGATTTTCAAGAAAAAGTAACGGCAACGATGTATATTCACGAAATATTCATTAGCTGAACTGGGTTCGTAAAACTCTGACAAACACGTTGATGTATTTCATAAATACAACTGACTTGGGTTGGTAAAGTATGACAACAACAACAGTGGTGTTTCGATTCCTGAATACATGGGTCAAGAAAAGCAAGTGAGAAAAAAAGTGAACTGATATAACTAAACTATAGTAGAGGATAATAAAAATACCGTATGTTACTGCTTTCCTAATTTGTAGAATGGATGGAAAGATGAACATGTTATAAAATATACCTGGTGTAAATACTAAGTATAATAGTATAGTGCAGGTTGGTTGGTTCAGTTATTACTACTGAGTAAGCAACTACATGTGCTCAATCTTTATAAAATTGTAGCTGTCCAGCTGTGCTGTTAATTGTTCATGGGTTTGCATGAGAGGCTCCACCCACTGTTGTTTTTTCCCTTCAATTCAAACAGTTGCAGAGAGTTGTTACTATGGCACTGAAATTCCTTTACCGTGTATCTCGACCTTATTTTCAGTAGCTTCAGTGTTAGAAGTCAAAATCATTCGTATGAGTAATAGCACGGGTAACCGTGCTATTCGGGATTAATAGCACGAGTAATGTGATTGAAATAGCACGAGGCGAAGCCGAGTGTTATTTCAATTGCTTTACGAGTGCTATTGACCCCTAATAGCACAGGTTACCCGTGCTATCACTCGCTAATAGTAGGCCAGCTATTTAAAAAGTCTTTTGCAATTACAGCGTTCAGTCATTATCTCCTTATTTCAGGATTAGCTTCCGCTGGAACTTTCTTTTCATCGTACGACTCCTAATCTGTTGTAAAGCATTCCGTCTAATACTGGTAGAGGTTCAACTATAGAAACTACTCGAACTGTACATTTCCAAGGTTAACTCTGCACGCGCACGCATTTACCTGTGCTATTTCACTTAGTTACCGAGGTATTTCACTTCGTTTCCACTTATACCGAGGTATTTCAATTAGTTACGCGCTATTTCACTTTCCCCGTGCGATTTCAATTGAACAGCGATTTTTCCCATACATTTTTGAATGGGCAACTTATGCGCCGTACTATTAATATAAAATAGTATAGTCTTTAGACTTGCTCACCATTTGTGCTCAAGCACATCACTAGTTATAGCATAAACTAGTATAAAGCCTAAACTGAAAAAACAAAAACCAACAATAAAAAAAATTATCAGTTACTTAAACAACAACAACAACGTTTGGTCCTCTGCAAAAACACTTCACTCAATGACAAACACACATGCATACACACTATACAAGATATTCATTCATTTCAGATTCCTTAATTGAGGCTAGGTAATACATTTGTTTGCAATCGACAGTGGCATTTACATTTAATGAGATGAAATGCACTACTAGAAAGTTATGGGCTGTATTCAATATTATTTACATTTTTACCATTGCTTATTGATTAAATAGAGAATTACATATTAAGGTAGATTTGTATAGATTATTTTTTGTATTACTGTTATTAGATTCATATAATTTTTAAGCGTATTCAATGTCACACTTTGACCTTCTTGCAAATTAAATACAAAACAGAGTGTAATCTCTCGCTATCTATGGAAGTCGGTCAGAACGGAACAGCTATTAAACTAGTCCTACTTGGGGATGACTATAGTGGAAAAACAACTTTGGTATACAGATACAAAGATGGAGCATTCAACCCATTGAGTGACAGCACTGTAGGGGTGTGCTTCTACCACAAGAAACTTGATGAACACACTTCTCTTCAAATCTGGGATACTATGGGACAAATTGGATTTGCCCCTATGATAATTCCTTACTTTAAAGAAGCTGATGCAGTGATGATGTGCTACGATATCACCAACAAGAGTAGTTTGAATAACTTAGAATTATGGAACATCAAGTGTGAAGTACCAGAGAGAGCTGTCAAGGTGTTGGTGGGATGCAAGTGTGACCTTGAAGACCAGAGAGCTGTACCAGAGACTGAAGCTAAGGAAAGAGTTGGTGTTTTTGGTCAGGAAGTGGAGCACTTTGAGACTTCAGCCAAGACTGGACATAATGTGGAGAACGTTTTCAATTTGGTTGCCTCAAAAGTCATGAAATTAAAGAGAAAGTCTAACTGATTAATTGGTACTAATACAAGTTTGTTCATTACATTTCATCACCACAAGTGGTAGAATTGTTGATAACTAAAAATTAGACCTTTAAGAATAGATATACTTATTAGAACTGAGACAAGTGTATTACTACACTTTTACATATTATTTAGGGTAAGGATAGAAGTTCATAAATCCAAATCTACTACGTCATTTTTGCCAATAGTATATTATACTATTGGCAAAAATAAACAAAACAAAACAAAACAAACAAACAAAAAAGCAAACCGCATTCAATAGAGGTACTTGCAGGGACTTTTAAAAAGGCGTTTTTTGGGAGGGAGGTGGGCATTCTGCCTCCTAACAATGTTTGTTCCCATCCCATAAAATTATGATCTTAATGATGGCAATTGCTACAAACTTTTTATCAACTAAATGGAAATAAATGGAAATGAAAACACCGCTGAAATCTCAAACATGTTGATTTGACCATTCTCAAGTTTTGTATATCACTGTCTACATGAATGAAACTTGAGCATTGCCTCCTTTCTCTCCTCTTTGACCTCACCAACAGCCATTCATGTCCCATTACTTGGAAACAGTTCTTGTGTTTCACAATGAAGCTATTACATAGGAAAAGCCACGCTTAGTTGGGGGTTGTACCAGTTTCTATGGCTACATAAACAGTAAGGTACAGTTGCTATCTCCCAAGCAGGTGCACATTAAACTGTACCAAATATTACTGTATTTGAGACAATGAAATTCCCATTATATTATGTACAAAACAAAAGAAAAAAAAGAAAAGAAATTTAAATGTATTACAGCAACACACACTGAGGTGAATGAATTTTCTCATTTTCAACAATCCCCTTCTCCTTCATAACCTGAAGCCTAGCGTATTCAAACACGGTTTCCACATTATACCCAATCTTTGCTGAAACTTCAAAGAACTTGACATGAGTTTGACTAGGATGAAAGAGGTTTGCCTCTTTCTTAGCCTTTGCAGATGGCACTTCTCCACTCCAGTCCTTCAAATCTGCCTTGCATCCAACCAGCACCATGACAACATCATTTGGTATGTCACACTCTGTAGTCCAGAATTTTAATCTTTCATAACTATTTTTGTGAGTGATATCATAACACAAAATAATTGCATCTGCCTTAGAGGAAATAATGGAAACACACGTAGTGTCTCTCTCATTTCCTGCTGTGTCCCAGATTCTCACAGGAACCTTATCACGGACTTTATTCTTTACACACATGTCACATCCAATAGTCGGAAATAGTTCCTCCTTTGGATAGTGGCCATCTCTATATGTCGCAAAAAGAGAAGTTTTTCCACAATAAGGACTTCCAATTAACACAATATTCAAACACTTTGGTAACTCAATGTCTGCATCAGAGTTAGAGGCTAACTCAACGTCCGTGGCTGATATAGTGGCTAACTCAATGTCCATATCTGATTTAGAGGCCATCTCAAGAATCAATCTCTACAGTAAGTTGCTGCTGAATCAGGAAACAATAACAGAGCAGGTCAAAGTTCAAACAACATTCTGGCTGACCACATAGTCACACAGGCGCGTCCAGCAAGTATTGCATAGACCTGCAGGCAATGGTTCCGCCAGGGGATCCTGGGTTAGCATGTGTATGGGTTGAGTGTGAATATGTTTAGTGGTTAACCAGGAGTAGTAAATTAGTAAATTGAGGCTGATGTTTCAGTATAGTGAAATGTCCTTATATAGCAGTGGTGGCTAGATGCAACATCTCAAGTAGATGCTATGTAGGTATGTTAGCCTCCTGGGGAAAAAAATTGGAATTAAATGGTGATATGGTGAAATATTTCACAAACAGGACAATGTATTTTCACAAACCAGAGGCGAGTGAAAATATAACCTGAGACTGAAATATAGCCATATCACTTTGAAGAGTGAAATGAGCGGTCTATTCTATGCTAGATACCTTCACTGCAGTAGTTTGTACTAGGGTCAGTAACTCGTGGTGTAAAATTAGCTGTAAAACTCTGAGTGTTAGTTCAAAGGCCCTTATTCCATTGCGTGGGGACAACCTGTTCTAGATTCTTTATTTGTACCACAAAGCACCAATACAAAAAGCTATACTTAAATTAGGTTGGGGGTTGTACAGGTTCTCCATGACTACTTAATCAGTAAGGTACATATTATATCACTAGTTGTCCAACTCTACCTCAAGCAGCTGCAAGTTGAAATCTGTACCACACAGTACTGTATGTAGTTACTGTTACAGCTTTATAGGCAACGATTACTTCATTATATTACATGTACTAAAAGAAACTAATGAAATTTAAAAATATTACAGCAACACACACTGAGGTGAATGAATTTTCTCATTTTCAACAATTCCCTTCTCCTTCATAACCTGAAGCCTAGCATACTCAAACACAGTTTCCACATTATACCCAGTCTTTGCTGAAACTTCAAAGAACTTGACTTGAGCTTGACTAGGATGAAAGAGGTTCGCTTCTTCCTCAGCCATTGCAGCTGACACTTCTCTCTTGTCCTTTAAATCTGCCTTGCATCCAACCAACACCATGACAACATTTTTGGGTATGTCACACTTTGCAGTCCAGTCATTTAGCTTGTCATAAGTATGTTTGCTAGAAATATCATAGCACAAAATTACTGCATCTGCACTAGCACAATACACTGACATTAGTTCAGCATATCTCTCCTGTCCTGCTGTATCCCAAACCTGCATGTACATGCTGCCTTCTTTCTTGGAGTAGAAGTCCACACTAACAGTAGTACAAGACGCAGAGAAGTAGCCATCTCTAAATGTTTTAAAAAGAGCAGTTTTTCCACTAAAAGTTTCTCCAATTAATATAACTTTAATTTTTCTTTGGAAATTATCATCCATTGTACACAAACAAAGTTAGGTACAAAGGTTAAAATGACCAGAATGAATATGTTTAAGGCTAATATGAATCTCATTACCACAGACACTAGCAAATGTCAAAATTACAATACAATGTAATATTATTACTGAGCTTAGAACCAATATGCAGTGCACCATGCACTATCAATTATATCCCGTATGTAGAAATTATGGCTTTTATCATTGATATGGAAACAAAAAAAACAAAAAAACAAAAGAGGATTTTATCCAAAACTGGCACTTCCCCAGATCTGCCTTATAAGCTGGAGTTCCAGACAAACACTGTATCAAACACAAAACAATGTAATGGTATGCTCTTGGAAATTTCTATTATTAATAGAATGTATGTATTCTACTTACAAAAGTACAAATGTAGTCACTTACTTGTTTAGTGTAAGAGAACGAGCACAACCCTTTTAATTAGACCACCTTGCTCACAAAGATTTTGTCACTTAGAACTGGTAGGTGAAGGTTGTGCTGCTATAGATTACTGAAACTTGCATGTTGGCACTTTGACTGATAAAAGCAATGGATTTCTATCAAATGAAAATAATAATTTGAGGCAATACTTTATTTAACTAAGTAATTTAAAAGATTAAAATACTGTTTTCTGGTATTTCTAAAACTTTTGAGACATTCTTTCTTCTGAGAATCGGATACTGTACATTGCATCATCAAATATAGCTAACTGGCAAGCAATTGAGACCATATCCAGGTGTACAAATTTGAACCACTTGTCAGCATACATGAATATACATTGTAGTATGTAGTAGCGTGTCAGAAAGTAACGGAATTAACACTACTGAAGAAAGACTCCAACTTTGCTGCAGTGGTGGACTTTAGTTTACTTTTTCAAATGTCATTTATACTGTAGCACACCACTAATATTAGCTCATTAATAATAAAGTGATGAAATTGGCTACAGTTCAGTAATAACTTGTGAGTTTTTCTTGCCTCTATTTTTCTTGAAGCTCAAGTATAACAACTCTTTGAAGTTTCAAATAATTATATTCTCCTTTTAATGGCAACCTGTATGTCATCATCTTACTTGCAAGCGAGCAGCCTAGCTATGTATATTTCATATGAACAATACCGATATACCAAATTTTAAAAATAAACTTTCAATTTTTTTCATCCTTGCATTTAAGACCAGTAGCTAAGCTAAATAATTACAGCACTTAAGATAAATCTAGAGTGTATTTTCACCTTGATTTCTTGAAGTCCAAGTATAGTGTTTAGCAGCACACTGAAGTGTGTATTCACTTTGATTACACAATAAAGTCAAAGTGTTTTCACCCATGTAGTATTTAGCACACACAGGAGGTTAAATTGATTTGCTATTTGACAACGATGAAGAGAAATGGTGTGCTCACTATGGGGTTCTTATAGTCCACTAATGTTGTTGTTGCAGTTGAAGTTGAAAGTCCAACTGTACTAGTATAGTCTTTCAGTAAATCTCATAGTCCATTATGTGTCATTAAAATAAGTGGCTGACAAAGTAAACAAAAGCTGGTCAGCCCCAAGGCTACCCAGCTCTTCTAGGTCTAAAGTCAATTTTATTACTCAACTTGATTTTACATTGTACCAATAGTTGAATGTGCAAAAAATGATGTCCTACGTACCATACCAATTTTCTCTTGATAGTCCATTTATAATATACCCCAATTAGACCTTGATAAAAAAAAAGAAGCTATTTTTAGCACTCTATAGTATGTATTTCCACAGCTATATCGGTAAGATGTGAGGACAATGATCATCAACTCAAGCGATACTTAGAAACACTGGAGTAGTAGTAGTAGTAGTAGTTGTATTTTTTTTTACTAATTACTTTCACATTATTCTTTTATATCAATTACTTTCACCTCTTGTTTATTTTTATATCCATTGGTTTAGAATGTTGTATTTTCTTACTTAAAGAAAGTACTAGTTGTATAGTAGTAGTAGCAGTAGTAGTACAATAAACGCAAACAACCAGGAAACTAAATTGGTAGATCACAGAATATTGAATATACATAGTAAAAATGTATGATAAATTGGAACCAGAAGAAGGCGGTGCTCTTCATCCGACAGTTTCCTGCATATTTTCAAAACTTCAAGCAAGACTTGAATTGACAGCATCACACTTACACAATTGGTGAAGAAAGTGATGTAGATTACTTAAATAGTATATGCATAGCTAATACCAGTAGTATATAAGAGAAAGATACTATCTAGAGCAGATTGTGATACATAAGAGTATCCTAATCAGATACGCCATTGAACAAAGCCACTGGGTAAATATCTGTTTACATAATAATATAGTATAGCTCTGACATTCATAGATTTCACTGTATCATAACAGTGGTTAATTGATTGATAGATATACAAGTGAATATATTCTCAAATAGAACAAGAAAATAGTGTTTAGAAATAATTAAACATAGATACTGCTGGCACAACTTAGTAATATTAAGTGCTGATGTATAAAAATGAGAAAAATATAAGGGAATTTCAAAGGGTACAACCTGTATAATAAATAATATTGGATTCATACATTTTGAGCTAGCATTTACACTTCTTTTTACGTCGATGTCCTGATTCTGTATCTAAACTTATTGATCCTGTATCTAAACTTATTACTTCATTTTTCTTCTTCCAGTTATTGGGTATTCTGTTAGCCAAGTTTGATACAAGCCAATGAAAGACTTCATCAATATTAATATCATTTAATACTGAAACTTCAAAGAAGGGAAATCCAGAAAACCTAGCCTTCGCCTGCCCTTCTTCAGTCGGTATCACTCTCTCGGCAGCCATGTCTAACTTGCATCCAACAAGTACCTTTAGAGGGTTGCCAGGCATCGGATAGTCATCTATCCACTTCTCTACGTTATAAAAAGACTTGCTATCTGTGATATCGTAACAAAGTATGACAGCGTCCGCATTCCGACAATACGATTCTGCCAGTGGAGCAAATCTCTCCTGTCCTACTGTGTCCCAGATTTGAAGCTTTATGTCTTCGTCTTGATAAGTCACTCTCTTGAAAAGAAACTCCACACCAACTGTAGCTAACTGTGTAGGATTGAAAGAATCGTAGACATACTTCAAAATGAGAGCTGTCTTCCCCACTCCAGCATCACCCAACACCACTACTTTATAATAGCACTCAGTCTTCACTGCATTATCTTCTGCCATTGTTTATTATACAGTTTATCACAATTTTAACTGATCACATGAGGTCAGGTGATTCTCACTTATAATGGGATTCATAGACAAAGGAATCTACCCACCCCTTGATAGTGGTAGAAATAATTTAATTCATAACTTAACAAACTGTCAACAATACTATACAGCCAAACCTAATGAATATTAGTGAAAGAGGCTAGGCCTGTTTGACGAATCATTGATGAGCAGTAACATTTGGCTTCGCCTTGTGCTATTTCAATCACGTTACTCGTGCTATTAATCCTGAAAGCACTGTTATCTGTGCTATTACTCATATATACCATAGCCAAGTCATTATTCAATACAAAAATGTGTGGTATTATTCTGAAATACCACAGCAGTTGACATAATGATGAGATGGTCCCTGCAATCCATCTGTGATCTCGCCACACTCTATCTGCTAGGCAATATCATTGCAACAAACTTACTGGGCAACTCTAAAGAAAAGTATGGATAATGGCCGAATCAGAGCAGTGTGATAATTTCTTTGACGAAAATATCATGCAAGATTATAATTTCTTAATTGCAGAAATACTTTTTTGGCTATAGTATTATCTTAATAGCAAGTATCCCATCACACAGTAGCGCAAGTTATCTTGCTCAGTTATCATTCTCTGCCATAGGTTAAGGTTATATAAGTTGCCCCCTCTCTTGCTCTCATTTTTTCTGAACTATCTCAGCTTTTCTTATCCCCCACCTTACCTTTCTTCAGGTCTTTCTTCTTGAGTCATAGAGTCCCTTTTCCTTTGTCTACCTCTCTTGAAACTGACCCCTGCCTTTACTTGTCGATTCTACCCGCTTTTTAGTTACAATAGTTAATCACTCGCCTTTTTGCCTTTCTTCTGTTCTTTTTTAAACCTACGCCGCCTTACCTCGTCGATTCCACCCACTATTTAGTCACAGTTAATCACATTTCACCTTCTTTCGCCTTCCTTTTGGAACCTATGCCACCTTGTCTCGTTTATTACACCCGCTTTTTAGAATTAACAACTTTCTACTGAAGTGACGACACTTTACCCATCATGTAATGAGGGTGCTTTACCAAACCAGTTAATCTCGGGAATTATTCATGAATACACACTGCCGGTCACCATCGTCGTCACACAAGCATATTACTATTATATAGATGATAGCATGGAAAACTGAGGCATTCGGATTTTAATAGCACTCATGCGGCTTAAAATTTTCACTCAACTTTATCCTGTGAAAAAAATTTCATGCTGCTCAAGCTATTAATCTTGAATACCACGGTTTTCTGTACTATATATACGTATATTATGCTGTGTGTATATAGTGCGTCCAGCTTAAACAGTAGAAAGTGTGGATAATAAAAGTAAGGCAGACTATTAACACACGGAGCTTAGATACACCTTTTCTTTTGCCTTGTCAGAACTCTTCCTACAATAAAAACAAGCCAATTTATGCAGGAGAAGTCTAAGAACCATGCTACTCTCATTCACTTTCCATACATTGAATGCTATTTTCCTGTATTGGCGTATATCATACCTAAACTTTAGCCACGCTTTTTACTCAACGGCTTCCTTTCGAGATTTTCCTACTAAACGTGGGATAGACTACATCCAGTAAAGGAAGGTGCCAAGTCAGCAGAAGTTTTCCAACAATGTGTTTAAGAGTGCCAGGTGAACCACACAGCACACTTACTGCTGCTAGAGTCCTTGGGATTCAACATTTCCCGCTCACAGTCGAGTCTCAGACATACCACATGTGGGCCAGCCCACATTAGAGAAGGAAGAGAAGAGGAAGAAATAAACATTAATTAAGTGTGCGCTGGACACTATGTGTAATTATGTGTTCTAAAATTAGAATTGTTATATCATCAGTCTATTCTTAGTTGTTTAGGCATGAGAATGTGTTGATTGGTGTGGTGTATGTATGTGTGTGCGTGTAGCTATGTGCGTCTGTGTTAAGACAGGAAGTCACTATCTTTGTGTGAATTGTAGGCGTGGTTTTGTGTGTAGTATTTAAAAAATTGTATCATGTCGGTCGTGTTCAGTTCTTGTTCTATTTCACAGTTGAATTTCGATTAAACTCAACTCAACTTGTCCTCTTACGAGTGGGCTTCCGTGCGCGTTTGGGAATAGTACTTGAATTCTGGTGGCAGCGAACTACCTTTGCTACCACAGGTGCGTGTTGGAGGAGCTCAGCTAAGGCCGACCCCTCAGATCCCACACCATAGCGAGGATCCACAGGGTTCAATAGCTCCTGCTCCCAGCTAACCACAGCTCTGACACGGCACCACTTTTAGTGGTACAAGTTGCAACTCCAGCCTCAAACCAAAAAACTCGCCAGAATTTCTAACATACTGTGATTTATCTGTTTGTTTAGCAGCTGCTTCATACCTTTGAGTGCGCCTGCTATGTTGTGACATCACATATCTATATAATAATAATACCCTTGTATGTCAAATGGCAACGACGACAGCGATCGACGGTGTATTCATGAATAATTCATCAGCTGAGCTAAGTTGGTAAAGCATAGTCATTATGTGTATGGGAAAACATTAATTTCTACCTGCTTATAGTTGACAACAACAACAACAAAAAAACAACAACAACAACAACAACAAAAAGACTGAGAAATTTTTTTCCCATCTTGGATTCTTCGCAGGCACACCCACTTTAAATCATCTGGAACAACAGCTTAGTAAATCTTGGAGGACCTTATTTATTTAAACTATTGTATCCTCTTTATTCCCCTAGGTCTTGCCCTGTCTGAGCCATCCCAGTTTTTCTTACTCACAGGGATGGACAGGGCAAGACCTAGGGGAATAAAGAGGATACAATAGTTTAAATAAATAAGGTCCTCCAAGATTTACTAAGCTGTTGTTCCAGATGATTTAAAGTGGGTGTGCCTGTCCATCCCTGTGAGTAAGAAAAACTGGGATGGCTCAGAAAGAAAGAGAACAGGAAAGGGTAACCATGGATAAAAATACCTTATGCTATTGCACTCCTGATTTGCAATAATTAATACATCAGCACTGTGTGCCGGGATGCTTGCTAGTACGTAATAATGGGATTCTGCAAACGTCATGATTAAAGCTAACTTTGCATAAAAATAATATTTCACTTAATTTTCACTGCATGTTTTTTTTTATAATTAAATACAATTTTAAAATGTAACTATTCAGCTGTTGCATCAAATCTTCTAAAAACTCAGTGTTGAATTGCAAATCTTCCAGCTTAAACACTTTTATACTGCACTGTTTTATAACACTTGAAGTTGAAAATTAATACCAAATTAGATAACACCGATACTTAATAGAGTAGACATGTAGTCTACAAACTGTGAAGACATGTGGCTAAGATTTACTTTTTTCTGGCTCAAACAGATAAAAAATTTCCACTTTTTATGATATTAGTTTGATAACCACAGGTGTAACCTCAAAATTAAATATTTTTACCGACCATGTTTTATGAACATTAATAAACATTCATGAATTTTTTTTTTTTACAATTCTAACATTTACACAACTCTATCTGTATGTAGTATGGAAACCATGGTGCAAGGAATGATCGTTGATAATTGTCTGAGAGTGAAGCCCAAGGAAGAAGGAGGTTATCTTGCAGTAATTTCTAGAGTTGCCATGGTTTAACTATTACTTACTATTGTTAACATTTTAGTAAGTGTAATAGACCTAATAAAATGTGAGGGTATTGTTGATTTAGAGGGAAAATGTCCTGTTAATACCAACAAGAAGAAGAGTGTTTCGCTCTCTTTCATCAATAACAGTGGTGATAGAGCTTGATGATATTTAGAAGACAAAGACTTTATGCTCCAATTAATAACTGGCCATGTCAGTCTTCTCTAGGCGGAAGTAAAGTATCTAACCGTTCGCAAAGAAAGCTTCATACAAGTAAAAAAAAACCCTTTTCCATTGTAGCTAAAAGGATTATGATATATCACCATAATTCAGCGGAGCGAGTGAAGTGAGTGAAGCTGTACACTAATGAGTTAGGATATATATATATATATATATATGTCTTCATTTCAATAACCTCATGCGTACATGTATCCTTTTTCTGCTAAGGCGCCTGCGCACCCTATGAAGTACCATTTTACTATGGGTATTTCTTGAACCCTATAAATGATAAGCAGAATGAAACAGCTGGGAGGCTAAAAATGCCACCAAAAAAAGGGCTTAAAGAGCTGCCGAAACAGCCGAAGATGAGAAGAGAAAACGAAGAAAAAGACAACTTTCAAAGAATACCTAAAAAAGCTGATACTGAGACAACTTTCAAAGAATACCTAAAAAAGCTGACACTGATAAGTATAGTAACTTCTAATATGGGTGTGAAATAATTACAGAATTATAGCCAGCATTGGTGCTAATTAAACTATGATTTGTTTTTAACTTACTATCAATTATTTAGACCATTAATGGGGAGAATATTTCCACTAAAGTACCTTTAGCTTCTGAATCTGTAGTGACAGCCACAGATATTGGTAGAAAAATTCTTCTCTACTCTAAACAAACACTTCTTTTACCGAATGTGAGGAACCACTTGATTCTGGTGCTCTCCTGTGCAGTGGAAGAAATTAATTAAATGTTAAGAATAAAAGATTTCAGAATCTGTACAGAATAACTACAAAATTATAATCATGTAGTTTCCAATTTGTTTTGATTTATAGATTCCAGACATGTTTAGTTTTCAGTTTTTTGCAAAAAAAAAAAAAAAAAAAAAAAAAAAAAAAAAAAAAAAAATCTTGAAGGCTTACTACTTTTAGTCTTCTTCCTAATGTTCCCTGAAGATTTAGTTAGTTTTAGTATACTTCAATATATGTAAAAGATCTAGTTTCACTATCAATATGTTTTAGTGTTGCTCCTCAAATGTGACTTTTAAGTGAGTAATTTATATCCTTTTCCCCCGAATGACTTCAAAATAAGCACATTTCTTTGAAACTTGGGTATTAAAGTATTGTTAAAAAATGTTCAGCTATTTATATCAAAGCTACATTAGCTAACTTACAATATTCTATAGCTATAGCTTTTCTTCTTGCCTAGCCCCTTAGCTCGCTCCACTGACTACATTGGGAACCATTTTCTAGTTATTGGTGCTTCTCACTCATTTCTGTCGATAATTCTTCTGCATGCAATTAAAACACTCTTTGTGGTACTAAGTTATTTTCTTTTGCAGGTGATTGGAGGAGAATTAATACCAGGGAATAACATTTTTAATCCATGGCTGCAACCACAGTGACTATGGTATATATATACACATAAGGTAGTCTGTATATCTGACATGTATTCTACTGCTAACAGTTACTTCCACTTGTGGTGAAAAAATTATATACACTATTCCAGCAGCAAATTGTTGCTCATAATCACTTTCTAAATTTTTCGTATAAAAAATAAATACTTGCTGTAAATTGTGATATTATAGATCAGACTGTAGCCTCTTCTATAAGACTTTGAGTACACACTGACTAATTGAAGTTATTTTATGTTACAACAATATTTCAAGGATATAAAAAACACACTTCCACCTGTAGCAACATCTGCTCTTATTTGGAGACCAGTACTTCATGACAAAGACAGAGGTGAGTTAATAGCTTGGAAATAAAATTAGCTATAGTTAAAAGCTTGACAAACACACAAGAACGTATCAATTCAATACGTTTCAATGAAGTCCAAATTTACTAAATTATTATATACATAAATATTAAAACAAAAACAAGTTACTTAAACAACAACTACAAAAACAACAACACTCCGTCCACACACGCATGCAAACTGATTGCTCTTATTGCTATAAGCAAAAAGGGGATTTCTGAAACAGACACTACCCCTAATCCGCCAATGAAACTGGAGTTCCAGACAAATACCAGATAATACACCATAACCATATAATAATGGTATGTTTTAGGAGGTTTCTATTATTAAAGAAGATATTTTACTTACAAGATATTAACATAGACACTTACATACTTGTTTGTGTATGAGAAGGAACACAAAACCCTTTAAAAATTGTAAAAGTTAAAAAAATAATAGACGGTTCGTCCTCCGTAATTTCTGCCTAAATAACCAGTATCTTAGATAATTGGTAAAAAAAAGAAGTGACAGAAAATACTCTAATAAATTATATGCATAATATCAGTAGCATCTAAGAAAAACAAACTACATTGACTGAAACTTAGCAAATTTTGACAAAACAGTTTACACATAGCAAAATTGCAATTTGGTAGAATAATTGCTCACATATTATTATTTACATTATGTAGACTTTCCCTGTACCAGAACTACGGCTAATTATGCACCATTATTGATATGTTATAAAAGTGATACAAACTAATGATATCCCTAAATAACAGTTAAAAAATATTAAACAGAGAGCTGCTGGCCCAATTCAGTAACATTATGGCATCATATATTGTTGAGAATATAAAGTGAACTAAAAAAGGGTACAACCTTCATTACAAGTAATATTTGATTCATACATCATGAACTACATATACACTTGCTATTATTCTGAGTTTCCAATTCTTCAACTAAACTTAGTACTTCACTTCTATCCTTCAAGATGTTGGGTACTCTGTCTGTCAAGTTTGATACAAGCGAATGAAAGAGTTCTTGTATGTTAATATCATCTAATACTGAAACTTCAAAGAAAGAAAGTTCATATAATTCAGCCTTCTCTTGACCTCTTTCGGTCGATATGACTCTTTCGGCAGCCATGTCTAACTTGCATCCCACAAGCACCTTCAGAGGGTTGTCCAGCATTGGATAGTCATCTATCCACTTCTCTATGTTGTAAAAAGACTTGCTTTCTGTAATATCATAACACAGTATGACAGCGTCTGCATTCTTACAAAAGGACTTTGACAATGGAGCAAACTTTTCCTGCCCTACAGTGTCCCAGATTTGAAGCTTTATGACCTTGTTTTGATAAGCTACTTTCTTAAAGAGAAACTCCACACCAAGTGAGGCCAACTGCTCAGGGTTGAAAGCATTGTAGGCATACTTCAAAATGAGAGCTGTCTTCCCCACTCCAGCATCACCCAACACCACCACTTTGTAGTAACTCTCAGGCTTCACATCATTACCCTCTGCCATTGCTGACTTTCACAGTTTCACCTTTGAGTACACATTGACTAATTAATTGAAGTTATTCTTAAGGAAATGTAGACACACTTTAGCTTAAAAACTTATAAAAAAAGTCCCAATCTACTAAGTAACTTATATATCAGTTGTGGTTATCATAAACATGGCGTTTCCTTTCAGCCGGTCAGTCAATTAGTTTATGTTACCTTATTTGGCTTCTTTGGTTGCTATTGAAAGGAATGTTGGCAAACAGCGACAGTCCATACATGTGTGTATATGTAAGCATGTGTGTGTTCACAGGATGACAAGGAGAGGAAAGCTATGTTGAAATGAACCAATGAATGCCACTTTACCAGACAGAAACCAGTAGTAATGGCAGCTCAAGCTGAAGCCAAGGGAAGAGTAAGCCAGTACAAAGTAGTATTACTAGGAGACAGTGGAGTAGGGAAGACAGCTCTCATCTTGTGGTACTTGGAGAAAGCCTTTAACTTATCAGGAGAATTAACAACTGGAGCTAGTGTCCACTTTAAGAGAGTCTCCTGTGATGGGAAAGAAGTCAGGTTGGAAATCTGGGACACAGCTGGTCAGGAAAGATACACTAGTCTTGGACCCATTCACTGTAGAAATGCCAAGGCTGTGGTAATATGCTATGATATCACCAGTGAGCCTTCTTTTGACAATGTGAACACTTGGATAAGCCACCCATTTATACCGGACTCCATTCTTACAGTACTTGTTGGCTGTAAAGCTGACAAGAGCCATGAGAGAGTGATTGCACAGAATACAGGAGAGGCTAAAGCTAAGGCATTGAATCCTACAGTCCATCTACCTTTCTTTGAGACATCAGTGGTAACAGACCAAAATGTGGACGAACTCTTCACCTTTATTGCATCAAACTTGGTAATCACAGAAACCAACGGAATTCACCGTGGCAACATTGTGTTAAATTGTCACCACGACAGTGAACCTCACACCGCCATCTCTGTCTGCACTCCATGCTAAACAATTACCAAACTCTCTCTGAAAACAGATACAAATATCCAGCAATGTCATCCATCTATGTAATATTCTGGTATTATTTAAATATTCCATGCTAGTGACACACAGTACTCTCTGGCACTAGTAGAAGTTATAAAACAAAAAAATGGATTAAACAACAAGTATGCTGATTTATTTTCCTAACAAAATGTAATTATGATGCCAGTGAGTGTATTAGCTTCCCACAATAAAAGTATCAGTTCAATATTGTTTGATGACTGATGATGGGTAAAAGCGCATTACAGATAAAAACTATGAAGGAGGATAGAGAAAAAGCTTACATATGAGGTATTGTATACACCATTTAACTCATGTCCTGGTTTAGATGCCAGAACAATAGAGTTACCAGCACTCTATAATCATACTATTTGTAAGCCAGTTATAATATGTAAAACTAGCACGTACCTCGCCACACAGTGGCATTTAATGTACCAATTTTTACAAATCAGGAATGCAGACATAAGAAAATTAAAAAATCCTTGGTTTGATTACACCAGTCAGCTTTTTCTTCTTGACCCACGTATTCATAAATACGCATACACCACTGACAATGACGCATTACCAACCAGCTAGTGATGATGTTTACCAACCCTACTAACGAATTATGAATACACACACCATCGTCGTCGCTACTGACAGACAACATATATCGTATAGATTAAAAGTAGAAATAGAGAAATGGGATAAAGTCATTTTCTGTTTGATATAAACTACTCACATTACCAGTCAAAATTCTAAAACCTATCAATAAATTAAATTATGAGAAAAAACAAAAACAAAAAAAACATGACAAGTGTGGTGCGAAAATACATAGTATAGCCTACCAACCAATGCAAGTAAATCCATGACACGTACTACATTACACTCATTTAACAATAAATAATGTAAATATTTGCTGACACAGCAGTTTATTGTGAGTATCACTTTCACAAATTCAACATTTGCATGAACCATTTTTCTTAGTCACTGCCTGGCTGGTACTCCCAATTTTAATGGTTTCTGAATCAATCTTCTTCTCCATACTGACCAAGTGTCTCAATACAAACTCAAAGACCTCGTCTACGTTGGAGTCACTGAAAGCAGATGTTTCGTAGAAGGACACTCCATCTTGCCTCAGGCTTTTTGCCTTAGCCACGCCCTCTTTAGTCGTAACCTCTCTGAAGTGAGATATATCTGACTTGCAGCCGACTAGTACCACGAAGACCTCGTCAGGAAGTGCCTCAAGTCTTAGCCAGTTCTCCACATTGTCAAACGATTGTCGACTAGTGATATCGTAACAAATGAGAACGGCATCAGCGTTTCGTGAATGAATCCGGCCGAGGCTAGCATACTTCTCCTGACCGGCAGTGTCCCACACGGCCAACATGACATCTCTTCCTTCAAATGTCACTTGCTTGAAATGAACACTAGTGCCAACTGTTGCTTCCGTGGAACCTGCCACTTTGTCAGTGTACCATTGCACCAGAGCTGTCTTTCCCACATTGCAGTCCCCAAGTAACACCACCTTAAACTCCAGCTGGAGACAGGGCTTATTAAACAGACTGGTGGACTCATCTTCTTGAAGCTCCATGGCGGTGTTGTGCTGAGCTCAGGTCACATGATACCAGGAGAGAATATATCCCCAAGTATTACAGCATGTGTCAAACTAACAACAATACCTGTAGTTATTTTCAGTTTTTTAATAGTCAATGGAAATGAGCATAAACAACTCGAGTTTTCCAGATCTCTTGACAATTACAGAAGTTGTTAAGAGCACGTAGACTGTGAATTGAACATAAAGTCTAAATGGCTGGGGTTCTAGAAGTGCATCAACAGATTAAATGTAAGTTAAATATTTAGACTTCACACGTGAGTACACAGAATGCGGGGTCTTCCTTTGTGAGTGAGGCAAGGAAGAGAGTGAGTGAGCAAGCACTGGAGGCGGGAAAGTGAAGATAATAGGAGGCAAAGGTCTGATATTAATACCAAAGAGTGAAATAATATTCTTTATCAAAACTTGAAAACTTTATGACAATTTATTATGAAACTGAACATAACAAAGTTAATTAGTTGTGAACTACATAAGAGGGAGAGAAATTATTAGGACCCACAAATAAAAGATATATATAAAAATACGAGTTGTCTATAAGACATTTACTAGCAAAAGAAGTCTAGTTTCTCATCTCTAGTTTTTTGAAGCTCTAATTGTAATTGTTTAGCAGCACCCTGAATTTTAACCCTTTTGATGGTTTGCTGAGACAAAATATATAGGAACCAACTTAGCAGTGAAGAGAAGCAATGTCCTCTTTAGCAGCTTTCTAAAATACTGATATAATGTGTTGCATAAAAATGTAAACATAAATTTAAATGCTGAGATTTACTGCAAGGCTAACTTCCCTTACTCCATGCCTTAAATCAAATGGTCGTTGTTGTTGTTGTTTCAGTATTCTACTGCATAAACTACTAATATGCCATATATATACAGTTTATTTCAGGATTTTTTCCAAGGGTGTGGCCGTGACTTGAAGGGGGGCAGTTACATATTACATATTTATACAGTGTATTGTCAGGTATCTGACAAAGTGAAGCTAGCATGCATGTGTTAGAGAGTTATGTTAGTCGTCCTGTCTGTCTGTTTGTCTGTCTATCTTTTTACACTCTGATTTTGGAGATTACTTACATTTAACTGTTAATTTATAGGTCTGAACTTACTCAGAACGAAGATTCAAGACCTTTTGTAGTGCTACTTATTATAATTTTCGGCTAATTTTTTGAGAAAACGTGAATCATCAGCTCCACATAGGTACTAGCTTTTGTGGATAATGCCCCCTTTCGTCAACATCGTAATCATGTGAGCTTATAATTACTTGCAGCATGTGGTAGTTTTGCTTTATGCTAAGAAGTACCCAGTGCTTGAAATGAAGTTTTGCGTCGAAACTATCGGTGAGTGTCCCTTGCATGTTTAGATTCTTTTATGAAGACAGCATCTACATCTATTGATTTCAATGCACAGCTAATTGATACCTGATTGGTCTGAGAAATGATTTAGTAGTTAGCTAGTGCATACTAGCGCTGAGGGTTTCATGATTACTGATATTTTATAGTAGTATTTAGTATAGTATACACTCACATCAGATTGTCAATATCTTGCCCAAAACAAAAAATTACAATCAGCAAACAGCTCAAACAATTAACAACTTCTGAGACGATTGGTGCTACAAAACCAAATCTCAAGACACTTGTCACTATCTGCCTCACATGAATGTTACTACTGCATCGGTTGAGAGAAGCTTTTTGCATATGAGATTTACTATCAAGGCACGGCTGTGAATAGGCTGTCTGAGTTCGGCTTTTCTCACCGGAAAAATATCTGTGTAGTCAACTGAACTTGTGATTTTTTTTATTATTATGATCATACTGATTCTGAACTTTACCATTAAATACTCAAAAGGCAAAACAAATTCAAGGGAGGCAAAAGCCCTCCCCCCCCCCCCCTGTCCCCCTGAAATAGACCCTGATATACATTATGTATACATATATGTTTCATTATTTCAAGTTTGTGCACCCTCAATAGTGGTTTGCTCTACTTCACTTGTTCACCAGAGATGACAGAGGAACACACCATGGAACATTATTGAACTCTGTCATAGCCAATAGATTAGTAAGTATTTTCAGTAGCTTAGTCTAAACAGTATTAGATTAAGTTTATTTCGTCCGTGTTGGTGTCTCGTGACTCTTCCAGTTGTGAGGTTAAAAATATTATTCAATTAAAGCCACACATGAAACGGAAAAGGAGGTACATGTACTACAGTACGTACTATTCCAAGTGGAAAACATTACTGTATTAACACAGCAGTGATGCAAATATTTATCACTCTTTTTTTATATAAGAGGAAAAATAAAGTTATATCATATCACAATACATACACAGTATTATCTTTATTATGACCAGTATGCACTATTAAGATAATTAGTAGGGGTGACTTATAATTACACTATACATTATATTATGCTGTACTTATCATGGCGGTCATGATGATACAACTTCAGCACTAAAACACAATGAGACTACTGTCATTGCTGTTCATCTCCATGGTAGCAGACTGGGTTTCCTATCTATTCTTAATTATTATAACACCCCTTTTATATTCATTACTTATAGTCATATCGCATGAGATAGTCCTGCTCCTGTGGCACGTCTACCTTATTCATGTTTACAAATACGGAGCAACTGCCTACTTTTGACATCAGACATAGCATAACTACCAGACTACAATCGGCAGACTTTTAAAAGAATTAATAATTCAAATTTGGCTACGGTTCAAATAAGGTTTCAGAAATATTTTGAACAGCATTCATCCTATAATTTCAGCTTGGTCCCTATTTAAATGACAATGCTATTGTGTACCATAGTAATTTTCCTATTACAGTGAAGTAATTTTAAAATGTGTTGCCGTAGTTCTGGTATGAGGCTGGCCTGAATCACAGGATGAACCACACCCACTGACATCAAAATAACAAACACGGTGACATTGAATGCTGCCGGAACAGTGCCATTGGTTAATACTGCATACACGGCACACACTATCACTGGTATCCAAGTAGCAATGTTAGTAGCCACAACAGCAAATAGAACTTTGAATAGCTGAAGCTGCTTTAGAAATTTAGTTCTGGTTGCCCTCCTTTTTGCTTGTATTGCAGATTCTTCCTCTATTCCTGAAATCCTCTTAGTGTTGTAAATCCTTGTGATATGTTTGTGAACTATGCATGCGATCCAAATATTGCAGAACAAGATAATGAAGAGCAGAAATACAGAAATAACGACAGCATAAAGAGGGTAATATATGTTCCTAGAAAACTGAAACTTGCCTGTAAATTTTACTACACAAAAGGAGACTACAGAATAATAGCTCACATCTCCCAGTCCGAACAAGGGAATAGCTGAGATAAGCAAGTTGAATACCCACACCACTAATACCACAGCAATAGTTCGACTGACTGTTAACATTTTGTGGTATTTGAAAGGATATATGACAAAGGCCAATCTGTCCAAGGAAATCAGAGTTAGAAGATTAAGAGTGACTAATTCAAAGACCACAAAGAAGAGTCCTGTCTGACACACTTTACATCGAATGCGGTCATTTGCGCCGAAAAAGAATTCACCAGCGAATCCGGACATGACTGGGAAAGGCATCACGAGAAGACACAGTAAGAAGTCTACAATGGCCAGGTTGAGGAGGAGAATGTAGGTGGGTTGTTTGTAGAGACGCTTCTTCAAAATGGCTGCTATGATGACTAAGTTACTTGGAAGTCCTAAGAAGATGAAGCAGAGTGTAATGGCAGCTGTAGTGAGAGCTGAAACCTTAGTGGCGTCTCCACTTGAGTCCCAGTAGTGGATGGTGACGGAATTAGAACTCAATGCACTCGAATTGGCACAAGAGGGAGGAGTGCTGTTGTTCATGCTGATCTATTGGATCTGCAAGAACATCATAATATCATTCTCTTGTCTAACATCTCGATATTAACACTGTGGCTCATCTGTATGTTTGGCAGTTGCTCCAGCTTTCTTTTAGCCTCCTTTTAAATTACTCTAGGAAGACTCAATATTTATAATTGGGCGAAGAAGACACAATATTTTGATGGTGGAATTCTGTTAGAACAAGTATTAACACGTTTGTTTTGGCTTTTGAAAGATTAACATAACTACAAAGTTCAAGCATCTTAACCGATTAATGCCGAAGGACGCGAAAACGCGTCAATTGAGAAAAATCGATAACCGCGGAGGACGCGAAAATGCGTCAAAAATGCGGCTTCGAGTCCATTTCGCCCTACAGCCTTGTGGAGTCAAGGAAGCCACCAATCACAATTGCAGACGATTCTATATTGTTGTAAGTATATTTTAGGCTTATAAAATACATAGACTGCCATAAGAAAATGTTGAGTAAATTTTGTCACAACAATAAGAATTCTTTCTGATAAAGTATAAATTGAAATATATTTCATAATATAATAAAGGTACACAGAATAATTTTTTAGAAACCAATATTACTTTAGCTACAATTGCTCATGATAAGACAAGTAGAAAGCTATCTTGGCTAGTGGAACACTGGCACTTCAGCATCCTAGTGATGAAGACAATATTCTTGACCTGGCAAGCATGGCAGTGACCAGGATGGCAGTAACCCTGGTGGTAGTGACGAGGAGTTTGATGACAGCAAGAATGACTTCAGTACTGATGGGTGTAGTGACTGCAGTATAGTTACTAGATGGTCAAGGACTCTGACGAGAGAACGGAATTGATGATTCTGAAAAGTAGCGATTTCTACAGGAATTTTAACCACATTCTTTATAGCAATAAGTAAAAATAAATATTGTTATACAACAGGTGAGACTGCAGGGAGCCCTCTGACATATACTTCTATTATGCTATGACCAGTTGCACTTGATAGTAAGATCACTAACTATTCTGTCAACAATGCAGCCTACCAGCACATCAAAAGTAAAGACACCTTGGAGTACCAAACTGAATACACTCAAATATTCTATCATTTATTTGTGATGTACCTGTTTTCATGCACAAAAGCCATAAAAAGCTTCTCTGTTCACAAAATTTATAACAGATTGCTCAGTTCAAAATAAAACACACCCTAAATAAATATCAACAAATTCTTCCTGAATGTAAGACAGATGTGTGCAAAAACACTTTCTCTTACCTCTATGATCGAGTAGCAAACTGCTTCAGCCATGAAACCATACTTCCAACCTTACTAGTGTGCTTACTAAGAGCCTCAGTGTGATGCCATAAAAGTTTTTGCCAAACGGTGCGAGTACTTTGTTATTTTTAAGTCGGGAACAGCTCCTTAGCGTCGAATTTATGCTTTCCCAGCCTAGAGCGTAATCTATCGTTCGATAATACTGTCCCCGAGGCAATCTTGAAAAATCTTCGTCTTCTTTCTCTCGCTTAGTGTCACCCTCCCACCAAGCAATCAATCCTCTGTGTCTCGCGTGCGCCCGTGACCGCATTACGTAAGGCGGAATTAAAATTTTTTATTCGCGTGTAATCGGTTAAAGGGATCACCAAGTTATAAAAATGAGATTTATTTTTAACCCAGTGGCTTAAACATACAGTTCTGGGCTACTCGTGTAAGAGTTGTAGTGTTTATAAATAAAAAATCATGCTAATAATAAAGAATGAAAAAAGAATTCAAAGAAAGTATAAAATCTTATAATATTATTACTTTTTACACGAGTCAAGTGTGATATGGCTAGATATTTCATGAGGTTTATTTTCACGAGTCACAGGCAAGTAAAAGTAAACCTGCAACAAGTGTAATAAGTGGTGTATTCTACACTAGATATGTTCACTGCAGCAGCTTGTACTAATAAATCAAATTTTATTTCATACCAATAGTAAAATATAGTCAGTTCCTGTTTGAGTCACTGTTCCTCATAGTGCTGGCTGCCTCGTTGGTCTTAATAAGCTATTGTACTTCCTAGTGATCAAGGCCTACTAGCTCTAGTGTCTTTACCATCTGGATAGTTGCTATCACAAGCGTATTAGAAGGTAGGAGTGTGCTCAATACAAGGTAAGACAACAACAATGCCATAGAGCAGGTAGTGCTACATATCTTAGACTGTTATAACCCATTCACTGGTATAAGAACCATAGAGCGCACGGTATGCAATCAACACCCCTTCGTTTAAAATAAAAATTAACATCTAAGATAGCATTCCAATTTTTGGTCTATTCATTGTTGTGATTATAGTGATTCCTGTAATAAAAAAAATGAAACAATTGCATCAGTATTGCAATTTATAGATAATAATACATAATAAGCCTAGAGCCCCTCCCCCGTTCCATGCCACTGCTCATGCATGTGGCTAAGTAATGAATATAAAAGGGTTGTCAAAATAGATAGGAGACCCAGTCTGCTACCATGGAGATGACGAACAACAATGACAAGATAATTTGCTTAGTGTTGAGGCTATATTAGTTTGGCAGCCATGAAAATTACAGCATCTCAGGTGTACCTATACTTTTCCCCTACTCATCTTGATAGTACATACTGGTCGTGAAATTCAATATTAATGATTTCCTCTTTGTGGTGTGTAATATCATTTATTAATTTGAAAATAAGTGACATAAACATTTGGATTGCTGCTGTACAGTATTATCTTTCACTTGGAACAGCACTTTCTTTTCTGTCTCGTGTGTTCAGATAATTGAATAATCTCCTTAACCTCGCCACTGGAATTGTCACGCGACACCAACTGGGAGGAAACAAACTCAAACACTTCCTCAACACCTTTATTGCTTTTCACTGACGTCTCAAAGAACTTCACACCTTCATCACCGAGCATCGCTGCTTTGGCTTCTCCCAGTTCGCTAGTAACAACTCTCAGCATGTTTAAATCAGACTTGCATCCCACAAGCACCAGAAGGGCTTCTTCCGGAACCTCCCAGGTTAACCATTTCTGTGCATCTTTGAAGGATGTGAAATCAGTGACGTCGTAGCAGAGAATGACAGCATCTGCTCCTCTGTAATGGACTGAACTGACGCTGGCAGCGTATCTCTCTTGGCCAGCTGTATCCCATATCTGCAGGACCACTTCTTGGTCTTCACATCGGACATTCTTGACGTGAAGCTCTCTTCCCAGTGTGGAAGGTCCAGAGAAATTGTGTACTCCGTTTACATACCACAGTATTAAGGCAGTTTTACCCACTCCACAGTTACCAAGTAAAACTACTTTGAATTTATTGCTGGCCTTCACAGTACTAGAAACTTGTTCTGCCATAGTCACCACATAAGGGACTTCTTTTGAGTGTACTTCTGCTTCAGATAAGTAAAATAATCAAAGAAACACTCTCAATTCCTCACCATAACTTGCAGTACATTTGCTTCATATAAAACTGTAACAATTATATTGTCCTAAATAAAGCACAAATCTTATAGGGGATTTGCATGAACATCCTGCCACGCCCACCATGGTATCACTGCACACCTGTCCCATAGAAATGTATTAGTTTTGCTGACGGGCTTGGTCTATTTTTTGCTGTAGCACCAGGCCAGGCTGCACAGAGCTTCCAAATTACAGGAATAGTTTTATTATGAAATTTACTAACTGCTGATAGCAAAAGTTTAGGATTTTCAGCCTTCCTGGGAGTGAAATTGGTGATGGTTATCTAACCACCCTACTTCTTCTTGGAACTCATCTTGAAAACTGAGACAGCTGGTTTTTCTCAGAATTCTATAGCCTGGTGGTGGCCTGCTTCTTAGAAGCTGATTGTGGTGAAGATACTAATTTCTCTGGAGGGATTGGTGAGTCTTACAAGAGAAGTTAGAAAAAGAGATTGCTTTGTTCCTGAATGCTAACTTAACCCCACAGTGTAAAACATGAAAGCAATAGTTATGCCAGTTCTTGTCCGTGCATTAACTACCTAAAATAACCCACCTACTGTAGAGTTAAGTAATGCCATTAGCTAGCTACCTGTTGAAGAGGTAAAAAAATGGCGAAGGGACATATAAATTCTAGTTAAAAAACAAACAAACAGGACATTATTATTGATACAGTCCCACACGCTTTGTAAGAAAATGTATTACTGCGGGTGATAATGATGATGATAATCATAATAAAATACTATGAAGTGAATCAAATTGGTGGACCAATAATTGAGTGTACTAAGAGAAAAACCTAATTCAATGTCCAAACTTCTGATAGCTAGTAATGGAGTTGGCAAAATAGTGGTAAATATTTTTTCTTGTTTTTCGTTTATACCTTGATTCTCAAATACAACGATCTGGATCTATATATATTCAATTTAGGGAGTATGTCTTAGACCTCTTTACTTTGTCACAAGTCACCGTATCGCGAGGCTGTTGTTTAGCTATGTACCATTTTGCTCACCTTTCTTTTAAGTTGCCAATATTTGCTAGCAAATACATACCTTTTATCTATCTTAAATTCACAACATGAAGCTGACTAAGAGTAAGATGTTCAACTATAGCTACTTGCTTTTATAAATGGTATTTCTGCCAGAGTCTGAATCTGTCAAACAGGTGGTTGCATTTATGTCTCCTGAGAGATGATAACTTCACCACAATCAGGTTACTTCTAAGAAAATCCACAGCACAATAGGCAGGCCACCACCAGGCTATAGAATTCTGAGAAAAACCAGCTGTCTCAGTTTTCAAGATGAGTTCCAAGAAGAAGTAGGGTGGTTAGATAACCATCACCAAATTTCACTCCCAGGAATTCCAATAACCAGGGCTGAAAATCCTAAACTTTTGCTATCAGCAGTTAGTAAATTTCATAATAAAGCTATTCCTGTAATTTGGAAGCTCTGTGCAGCCTGGCACTGGTGCTACAGCAAAAAATAGACCAAGGGGTCAGCAAAACTAATACATTTTCTATGGGACACGGTGTGCAGTGATACCATCAGTGGGTGTGGCAGGATGTTACTGATGTCATCATGCAAATCCCCTATTCAATATTAAATGATTTACTCTTTGTGGTGTGTAAAATCATTTATTAATTTGAAAATAAGTGACATAAACATTTGGATTGCTGCTGTACAGTATTATCTTTCACTTGGAACAGCACTTTCTTTTCTGTCTCGTGTGTTCAGATAATTGAATAATCTCCTTAACCTCGCCACTGGAATTGTCACGCGACACCAACTGGGAGGAAACAAACTCAAACACTTCCTCAACACCTTTATTGCTTTTCACTGACGTCTCAAAGAACTTCACACCTTCATCACCGAGCATAGCTGCTTTGGCTTCTCCCAGTTCGCTAGTAACAACTCTCAGCATGTTTAAATCAGACTTGCATCCCACAAGCACCAGAAGGGCTTCTTCCGGAACCTCCCAGGTTAACCATTTCTGTGCATCTTTGAAGGATGTGAAATCAGTGACGTCGTAGCAGAGAATGACAGCATCTGCTCCTCTGTAATGGACTGAACTGACGCTGGCAGCGTATCTCTCTTGGCCAGCTGTATCCCATATCTGCAGGACCACTTCTTGGTCTTCACATCGGACATTCTTGACGTGAAGCTCTCTGCCCAGTGTGGAAGGTCCAGAGAAATTGTGTACTCCGTTTACATACCACAGTATTAAGGCAGTTTTACCCACTCCACAGTTACCAAGTAAAACTACTTTGAATTTATTGCTGGCCTTCACAGTACCAGAAACTTGTTCTGCCATAGTCACCACATAAGGGACTTCTTTTGAGTGTACTTCTGCTTCAGATAAGTAAAATAATCAAAGAAACACTCTCAATTCCTCACTATAACTTGCAGTACATTTGCTTCATATAAAGCTGTAACAATATATTGTCCTAAATAAAGCACAAATCCTATTCATACATTGAGTTTCCTACAAACCCTCTCACACATATGGAGAGAAGTAGGAGTAAGTGATGCCCGTATTAGTGCACGGAATAAAAAAAGCCATAATGGTATGCTATACATAGTATGATGATAATGAGCTGGCAAGACACCGTACCAGCAGTAGTAAAAACATCCAATGTCTACAGAAATAAATTATTGTAATTTTTTTTTGTTGATAATCATCATCTACTAGTGGTGTGCTTGAGCACAAATGGCGAGCGAGCCTTAAACTACACTATTGTTAAATGATTAATTTTAACAACTGTCGAGTTTTTAAATTACGTATGTGGTAAAGGGGTTTCAATGCCATAGTAACCGCTCCCCGCAACTGTTTGAATTGAAAAAGAAGCAACAAAATCAAGTCACGTTATTTAAAATTTTATTTGTGATATTCTTAATAGTAGTTGTTACGCACAATACTTTCACACAACTGAACATACCTACGCAAGACTTACCTTCGTGATTCGTCTAGAGGACAATGCATTTTCAAGTAAACACTGTTGAGTAGGGCTTATAACTGTGACAAATAGCGTATTAACTTACCACCGCCACTAACTCGAATAGAAATGGAGCTCCCGTAAGTTTTTGAGTTTTAACTGCACCCGCAAAACAATTCAAAGCCGTAAACAATTCAATTTCTAAGGCGATACGGGTAATGGTCGCTAAACCGGAGGATTCTGTTTAGTGAAGATTGGGACTGGGTCGAACGCGGAGCGAACACAAAAATACGGAGGGTCAAAGTACAAAATGACATACATACGTCCAAACATATATATAAATAAATAAATAAACAAACATCCCCGATTTTCGATTGTGTTACCCCTGTAAGTGTCTCGCTCGCTACGCTCGCTCGCCAATTAGTAATCAAAACAAAAAAAATATTTCAAACTTGCAAACAATATTGTGCCCTTATGACTTACTCTATGGGAGTAGTTCTTGACATCTCAAGTTTTGACTTGCTCACCTCTGCTATTGACAGCAATGTTTGTTAGAGGAACTCAGTGCTGGTTGGTAATAAATTATCACTTTCTTGTACTTTTTTATCACTGTGAAAAGATGAAATGATCTTAAGTAAGCCTGAGAGATTGGTGCACTAAGACTACACAAAGACATGCTGCTTACTACACTGATTGGCTCAATGACTACGGGTATGTTATATGTTGAAATATTAACACATACACTGCTATATTATAGTAGCACACACAAACAAATGACAACAAGAAAAGCCCATTTTTATGACTTTGACAGATTACTGAATTACATAATTGATACGGCCTCTTTTAGCTGTGTTTTTTTTCTTCCAAATGCAATTGCATAAAGAATAATGAAGAAAAAATATATACAAAATGACTAAAACCAGCATTATAGCTTTTAGTACAACCAGCCAGTCCTTCAGAAAGGTAATGTGTGTACAAAAGTAAAGATTATCATGGAGAAATGAATTGGAGATTTAAAAAAAATTTCAGGGAAGTTTAACAAATGACTCTATATTTTAACTCTTCTGGCAACAGCCTTCTTTAGTAGTTTTATGATCGTCAAGAACCGTGCGATGAAGTTCTATGGTCCCAACCTTTGGATCTAGCTTTGATTTATTCTTCATCATAAGAGGGACCAAATATTCAAATATGGTGTCAATGTTAAGATTATCCTTAGCAGAAGTCTCAAAATGCCTCACTCCATTGCGGATGTCTCTGGCTTTACATTCCCCTAACTCCGAGGAAACGACCCTTTCCTGCTCCCTGTCTATTTTATTTCCAACCAAAACAAACTCGCACTGAGGGGTAACATCTATCATTTGACTCCAGTATTCTACATTCTGGAATGATTCTAATCTCGTCACATCATAAAACAATAAGACGGCATCAGCTTTACGACAATACAAAGGAGCAAGGCTGGAAAACCGTTCCTGGCCGGCCGTATCCCAAATCTGCAGCTTGACCTTTTTGCCATTGTACTGCATCGTCTTGAACTTCCATTCCACACCGATAGTTAGTTGCGTATTGGAGTAGAAGATGTCATCTGTATATCGAAGCATAATGGCTGTCTTACCGGCTCCACTGTCTCCTACTAAAGCTATTCTGAAAAGAATAGCCGGAGTTTCACCCTTTTCTGTCATTCCAGAACTTAGTAGTAGCTAAAATAAGTCTGTCTCCTACTAGGTTATAACAATGACTTTAAAATGGGAAGCTATGTAGCTACATAAACAAAGGCTGCTAGTTGGAGATTTCAGAAGAGTACAAAGGTCAAGTTAAAATCACATGATAGATGAGGATAACTTGAATAGCTATGTTTGGAAAACTATGTGTTTGTACTATTGACCTACACATTGACAAGTGCCACTACTGCTACACACCACATACTACACAGCACATACTACACACCACATACTTACTACACAGCACAAAATACTCTCATACGATACTACTCTACCAGTACCAAAATGCACATACATGTACTGGTCTATTGATTCATGAATTTATTGTGCGAGTCCAAGTAGAAAAATACTTTTAACACAATTGTGAAAAAAATACATTTATAGAGTAGAATATTATTCCATTAAAGAATTATAGTTGATAATTGTTCATTGTACATTATATTTGTACACTCTGATTTTTAAATGTAGTAGAAGTTAATGTCCAGTAGTGAACTTCAGTATAAATGGCAAGCAAGCTAGAGATGTAGTTCAAAATAAGAATGGTATCTAGGTATAATAATATGCTAGCCCATTGTTCAGGACGATGGTAGGAATCCACACCAGGTCCATATCCACACAAGTTGTGATTTAGTTACAAAAATATTGTCAATACTATACATAATTTGAGGACCTGTATGTGATAGTACAAGTTGCTCAAAGCTTGTGTAAGTCAGTTAGCTTGAGAGTTGTAAGGAAATTACTTTGCCACAGTATTAGCAACTGAAAACAGTAAAAAAAAAAAAGAAAAAAAAAAAAAAAAAAAGTTATTGGCGAGCGAGCGTTAGCGAGCGAGACACTTACAGGGGTAACACAATTGAAAATTGGGGATGTTTGTTTATTTGTATATATGTTTGGACGTACGTACATGTATGTCATTTTGTACTTTGACCCTCCGTATTTTTGTGTTCGCTCGGCGTTCGACCCCGTCCCAAACTTCACTAAACAGAATCCTCTGGTTTAGCGACCATTACCCGTATCACCTTAGAAATTGAATTGTTTACCGCTTTGAATTGTTTTGCGGGTGCAGTTAAAACGCAAAAACTGATGGGAGCTCCATTTCTATTCGAGTTAGTGGCGGTGGTAAGTTAATACACTATTTGTCACAGTTATAAGCCCTACTCAACAGCATTTACTTGACAATTCATTGTCCACTAGACGAACCACGAAGGTAAGTCTTGCGTAGGTATGATCAGTTGTGTGAAAGTATAGTGCGTTACACCTACTATTAAGAATATCACAAAGAAAAATTAAAATAACGTGACTTGATTTTGTTGCTTCTTTTTCAATTCAAACAGTTGTGGGGAGCAGTTACTATGGCATTGAATCCCCTTTACCGCATATACTTAATTTAAAAACTCGACTTTATTTTAGTAGCTTGAGTGTTAGTTGTTAAAATCAATCATTTAACAATAGTGTAGTTTAAGGCTCGCTCGCCATTTGTGCTCAAGCACACCACTAGTGGTAATTACAATATGGAAACATTGCTGATAAATATCACATGACTACCAATTAATGTCACATGATTGGATAAATGTCACAGGATTACTGGTGAATGTCATGCAGCAAGTGTATTAAGTGATGATATTAGTTAAAAGCACGGGTAGTATTGTATTCCACCACTGTGTGGGTAAGAGTGACATAAACTGTGCAATACAATTTTATTGTAGCCCAGATTAAGTTATAGTTGTTCTATATTCTTTCATTTACCTCTTGTATGGTATTATTATATTCTCTGTCACTCGTTGATGTTAATCAGTGTTTGTCAAACTTTCACTGCTTCCTGGATATATATATATATTTTTTATTTGTCTTCGTTCATTCATTGGTTGATTTAATCTGTTATTGTACATGTGCTTCAGATCTATTGAGTTATCCAGTGTCTATTCTAATTTACCTATAGCTAACTGATCAGCCTGCTTTGGATAACCATAGTGATCTGGTTTTATGAATTACTCCTAAGTGTACTAGTGTATTGTGTAGGGAGTTACACCCTGACATTGTAATTATTTGATAAGGCAACTTTACTTTCATGAATCCAAATTCTGTGTAAAAAAAACAAAAAAAACAGTGATGATTGAATGAATATGACAACTGCTTAGACTGACTCACAAACTCCTTTATTTATTGTTTTTAACTATTGCAACATGTTCTAGTATCTAGGGCAACCACTTCCTCCTGGGTAAGGATAATACTGTTTCTTGCTACACTTTCACTTTGTCGAGCTTCCGCCATCAATAAAAGAATCAATTGTTTGAAGAGCTCTTCTACTCCATGCCCCGTCTTGGCTGACACTTCACAAAAGGGCACTCCAGTTTTGTGCAGATTTTTAGCACTGGTGCTACCAGTAGCTGTAGACACCCTTATGTGGTCCTCCAAGTCTATCTTATTGCCAACCAGAATGACAGGTTTGCTGAAAGGCACTCCAATCTTCTGTCTCCAGTAGTTAATGTGAAGGAAAGAGTCTTGGCATGTGACGTCGTAGCACAACAAAATGGCATCCCCGGAACGACAATACTGCTGGGTGAGGGTGCCATACTTCTCATGGCCACTGGTGTCCATGAAGTTCAGCTTTACAGAGCATCCTTCATAATCCAGAGTCTTCTTGGTCCAATCCAATACTCCTAAAGATGTAATGGTTTCATCAAAGGAGTCTTCGGTATACCTGAGCAATATGGACGTCTTTCCAACCCCACAATCTCCGATAGTTAGGATTCGAAACTCATAATTACTAGAGCTACTTTCATCCATTCTTCTCTACAACTAAACTACCGGTACTTGGTAAAAACAATGAACTAATGCTTCTGGAGTTTGTCAGTATTAGGCATAGGGTTGTGGTTATAATGATATTCATGAGCCTCTCAGACCCCATACCAAACCCTTACTCTACCAGTTATAGCATATTAGTCTAGTACACTTGAGCCACTCTAGTGTGAGACTCTATATGGCCAGTGAGTACACTATGACAATGCATGAATTTTCACATTGGCAAAACAACAACACTTGACTTGAAAATAGATAAATCTACAGTACACATGACTGCAATATGCCATTAACTGGTACTGCAACTACCTCGAAATGATTAAGCCTTGAATAGCTCCATCAAAATTATGACTTGAGCAGAAAAAGCAAGTCTTGCTGCACTGGTGACTAACTTGGCTTTTTGGCCTTGGGCTTTGATGATCTTTACCATTTATTTCAAACTTCAGGAAAGGAGTTTGTATTAACAAGTTGAAGTGTTGTATTCGCTAATTGTTTTCTTGTCTACATACATGTACCACTTAATGCTTTTAGTGTTATATTCAATCCACAGTTCAGAGTCAGATTGTTAGTAAGAAAGAGCTAAGAATATAAATGCTTGTTTTATAATTATTTATGTACATACATGTAAAATTTAGTTGTGCTGCCTGGAAGACCAAGCCACACCTTACCTAGAATTCTCTGTGACGTGATCTTATTCTTGAGACAAAAAAAGGAATTGTCTGTACCACTAAAAAGGAACACATTACCATTACCTACAAAATATACTCAAGATTATCCATTCCAGTCAACGCTAGAGCTAGAGAGAAAGATTCATTAATGGGGAAAGAGTCCCACTAAAGCAAACATCTTCTTCATTCATATCAACTACCAGATATCTTCAACTATGAAGATTGAAGATTAAATAAATAAAAGAAAAAACTTTTTTCTATAACTTTCTTGTTGGATGCAACAAACAGCTAAGGGGAATAACAATCCTATGAAGCATACATCCACACACGTGCTGAATATATTTCTACTGGACTCGATCTATAGTGCTTCAGCTATGAATGTTACCCATTTCATAAGACCTGCTCAATGGAAGGTTATTGTTCTCCTCAATAGCCTGAAAGCACCGAGGGAGGACTGAAGGATAGTCGTTGGTATGGTATCGCACTAGCATCCCTAATCTGTGCACTTTCTTTCAATAGTATTTTGACAACCTGTGAAACAGGTAACATATGGAGTAAGCATGGCAACTACATGCACATGTACCGCACAGTAAGTGGTTATTCAAGTATCAGTACTTCAATATGTTGTTCCATGACAATTACTCCGTTCCTACTCCATTACCACTGCCTACTCCACCACTGCCTACTCTATCCAGTCGGAACAAGTTAGCTAAATTGATTTTGTGACTGTGTCAAATAGTCAAAAAACAAAAACAAAATCAGTTTAATAAATTTTCAAGATAAAAAAGACAGAAAGCATTTACTTTAATCCAAGGGACAAGAGACACTATTCTATCTCTGTACCCTTTCATTGTAGTAGTTGGTCCTGTTATGTAGTTGGTCCTGTTATAGAGTATAGTTCTTGAAGCAAATGACTCCAGTGGTTTTAGAAGCAATGGAGTCAGTATGATTCACATTGTTAGTAGACAATAAGCCACAATACCGCCACACTGCTGTCGCAGGAAAAACTCACACATGTTGTACAATGCTAACAACACCTCCTAGCTGGCACTATCTCGGGTTCAACTTCCAAGCTGATCACCTGGCTGGGCTCAAATAGAGTTTCTTTCAACTTTGTGTGTACCAGCCTCTCCAGTATGTGATTAAACACTTTGTTAACATTTTCTCCATTCAAAGCACTAGTCTCGAAATATGGGACTCCATTTTTGCTAAAACTCTTGGCCTGCCTCTGGCCCCTTTCAGTAGAAATGACTCTTCTGTCTTCCTGATCCATCTTGTTGCCTACTAGCACCACTTCAACTTGATGGGATATGCCAATGGCTTCATGTAGTGAATCGATGCCGCTGAAAGTGCTGTGATTGGTCACATCAAAGACAAACACTATAGCATCTGCCTTAGAAAAATGGTGAGAAGTCAGAGTGGAGTATTTGTCTTGCTTAGCAGTTGTCCACAGCTGAAGCTTTATCTTGGTGCCTTTCCAGTTCACAACTTTGCTGGTCCAACTGACCCCAATGGCAGACTTGGTAGACATCATATTATTGGAGTCTTCTCCAGCATATCTATGCATTAGAGTAGACTTGCCCACTGACTTGCAACCAAGGAGAATCACTCTGAACACAACATCACACCTGCCATCCTCCATAGTCAAACTAGGTTAGAGTCTTACTAAGACAAAATATAAATTAACAAAAGCAGGTGGCCTAGTCAGAAGCCTTATTTGAGGAACACCCTTTCTCTGTACAACTATATTTAAGACTTGGAATGCACTGTTTTGTCTTGGATTTAAATAGATTCACTACAGGAACTGATGCCTGAATATGGCCCGTGTGCAATTCACAGGGACTTTTGGACAATTAATTGGCTACAAGATGCTACAAGGACCGAGTTATGTTGGGAATGTCTGCTACATCATCTAAGAGATACTTTGCCAAAGAGGAGATGTATCACAGCCTTTTATCATGTTGCACAACTACAGATTAGAATAGTGTTGATATTCTGTGGTCACATGGAAACTATGAATTTATAGATTACATTGAAGTCATTAAGACAACTATTTGAGCAACAAAGATTTTAGAGAGGTTAACGGAAAAATATATAATAATTTAGATGCTGGTTTAATGCCCATACTCCACTGTTAAATTAGAAATAATTTTGTACAAATGCCCTAATGGTAATTGCTTGCTTTATAAGATTTCCAATACTAAATGCTTACTATATCTGGGAAATTATCAAACTAGTTGATACACAAGACAATGCAGGACTAATCTACACATCATATGTATGCATATGGCACTTGTGGCCAGTGGTGTAGGATGATGTGTTTGTGATAGAATACACTACCACATTTAACTAAAGACTTATGGTTCATTACATTCCTTTCATCCATTCACTTATCTGTTATCCATTCAGTTATTCTGTTATCCATTCAGTTATTCTGTTATTTGTCCATCTGCACTTTAGTCCTTTTAGCTACAACACACAACTCCATTGTCCAAATTCCTTTAAATGTACTTTGTATCTTCCACACATCGATGCTTACCTATGTATATATGTACTACATTTGTCTTTTTTGTCAGATAAAATGGTAAATTTACATTCAAACCAAATAAATTGTCAAGGGAAAGCGAGGTTGAAACCTTCATTGCCTTGGGCTGGTATCCCCTGCTTTAGCGTTTACCTGCTAAGTAGGAGAGGTAATTCTCAGGTGGCAGCAATACCCGGTTCTCTAAAGCTGATCCACAACAACCTGGTGGCAGCGGACTCCTTGGTTCTACTGTTCTGAGGAGAGACTGATTGTTACCACACTTGGTGACCAGTCGTTTTGGTTCAGCTGGAATAAACTGTTGCATTCGTACCAGCATATTTTCAATTTGTTGCGCTATGGAAGACGACAACCCATCGTGCGACGAAGTCGAAGTCAGTCACAGGCAGAGTACGGCCAAGGGTTACTACACGAGAAGCAAAGCTAAGCAAGCCATAGGCAAAGCCAGCTCGAACCAACCTGCCGAAACTATTCTTGAAGAAGATTACAGCAAAAATTTTAAATCAGTTTCTCACCAGTCTCCAGAGGAATGCGAAGTAGGGTCCGGGTCAGAATCAGAACTAGAACGCAATAATATTTCCGACACCAATTTTTCCATGGAAAAGTTATTTCTTGCCATGATGGCACAGAACTTAGCCGATAGAAAGGAGAAAAAGAAACGTCAAAATATGGAGGAAAAGAGACGCAAAGAGGAGGAGAGTCGTAGAGTCCAGGAGGAGTTGACAAGAAAGGAAGCGGATTTGAGAAAACAAGAAAAGAAATATTTGAACCAACAAATGAAATTGCTACAACAGCAGTTAGAGGGCAACTTAACAGCCCAGAAGTTCCAAAATGAGACATTGATTAAAGAGGTGGAGAAGAAAGACAATATGACAGCTGTTGAGAAACGTGAAGAGAAGGTGGAAAGAGTAGCTCGGACACTGATCAAGATGCAGCAAGGAGAGGACTTCTACTCAGTATTTGTGAGGTTTGAGAGAGTTATGCTGAATAAGAAAATTGACCAATATGAATGGGTTTCTTTGTTAGAAAATGTTTTGGCAGCACATCGATACTTCATCATTCTTAAAAATTGCTTAGAACTTTCAGATGTTTCGGATGAATTATTGCAAGCTATCTCTTCCTCGTTAGCATCTAGTGCTGTTTTATCAACACTTACAAGAGAAGCTCGTTCTTTTGTTTTTTCTGTTGCGCCTAAAACTCCTCATGATCGAATCTTAGCATATGGACAGTTTATGGCTAAGCCACAAAATGCTTTTAATTCTCATAGAAATGATCACAACTCACGTTTCTCCGAGCGTTCTCAGGAGCGCAATACATTTCGAAAGAATTCTTCTTATGCTAGTTCTAAAAGTGACCATCGCCCAAATTCTTGTAAATCTAATGCTAAAGCAGAACCTACTGATTTCTTTCCTAATGTAACATGCTATAAATGTCACAACGAAGGCCACTATGCTGACCGTTGTCCAGAAATGAGACCTATCCAGGTCAAGTCGTCATCGTCATCATCAAGTAATGCTAAGTCATCCACTCCAGCTACTGCTAAACGAAAAAATGATTCTGACAAGAGAGTTGAATGCATTGAGAGTGGTGAATCTTATGGTCTGAATAGTGATGAAGGAAAGTTGACAGATTGCATCAATTTAGTTGATGGAATGCCTAAAGAATTAAATCTTACAGTAGAAGGTACTATTAATGGCAAGCCAGTTAATTTGAAGTTAGATTCTGGCGCTGAAGTGTCTGTCATATCTCAAGACTTTGTTAAACCCCGATGATATAATTGCCACTTATGTCTACCTCAAAGGTGTTGATCACATACGAGTGAAGGCACCTAGATATGTTTTGCCCTTCAAAGCCCCTGGTGTGAATGGAAAATATTTGTTTGCAACCCATCCCAAATTACCACCAGGAAGTGCCCTAATAGGTAGAGATTTGGGGGATTCATTTTTCACTCTCTTTGATATTGCTAAGCTCCGTCCCCACAGTGTGTATTTAACTCAAGCTCAAACTAAGTCCCTTGAACAGGAAGAGCATGAGCGAGAGATGAAACAGGCACTTGAAGGTGCAGTGCCACTAGCTTTGGAAAATATACTGGATGTTCAAACCGAACCAGACTGCGGTTTTTCTCTTTCATTTGACTGTGTGTCGGATACTGCTAATGTTGCTAGCCCAGAGCCTGATACTTCTATTTGTGATAGCGAAGAGCCTAGTCCAACTTTACCTGATACAGAAAATTGTAGTGCTATAAATGAATTACAATCTGGAACTCAACCTGATAAGTGTACTTCTTAATCTAACCAGCTTAGTTTTACTGCTCCAAGCATTAATTTCGATGGTATCTCTAAAGCAGATTTGAGCAAAATGAAGCATGAAGATGAAACTTTAAAAAATATTTGGGAGTGGGCGAGAAAGAGAGAGAAAATATGTTTTGTTGTGGATGGCATCCTAATGTGTTTGACCAGCACAAATGGACGATATTCACATTCAGTAGTAGTGCCAGAGCCCTTGAGAATGAAGGTTTTGAAGTTAGCTCATGACATGTCCGGTCATTTTGGCACAGGTGCTACTAGAGCTTTCGTAAACCCAAATTTCACCTGGCCAGGGTTGCACAAAGACATTCAGCGTTACATAAAATCCTGTGATAAGTGCCAGAGGTATGCAAAGTCATCACCTCCGAAGGCTCCCCTCATTCCTACTGACATTATTGTCGAGAGATTTGACAAGATAGCCGTTGATATTGTTGGGCCAATTCAGAAATCTAAGCGAGGGCATCGTTTTATCTTGACAGCTATGGATCTGGCCTCGAGTTTTGTGTTTGCTAGACCTATGAAAAGTTTTTCTTCCGATGAAACAGCCGAACAAGGAGGGTGATCTTGTGTGGAGGCGTGTCCCAGGTCTAAATGCATGTTTGGAAGCATCTTGGGAGGGCCCCTTTGTTGTGCTGTCAAAACTTACTGATGTGAATTACAATAGCCCCCAAGGGAAGCAAAGGAAAATCACGGGGAAAAGTTGTTCATCTGAATCATCTCAAAGAGTATGCGGAGAATTCCAATGTTTTTGCTATTACTGAGATTTTAGAAAAACATGTTGACATTTTTTCTGAGACTCCAGGTTGTACATCTACAGTTTCCCATTCCATTTCAGTTAGTTGTGAATTACCAATATGGACTCCATCTTACACGGTGCCTGCTCACTTGGAGGCTGAGTTTCAGCGCAGCATAGAGGAACTACTTAGGTTAGACATTATTGAGCCTTCAACATCTGCATGGTCAAGTCCACCCATTCCAATCATTAAGAAAGATGGTGATGTGAGAATTGTTTGTGATTATCGTAAGTTGAATTCGGTGACATTGCCTGAACCTTTCAAAATCTTGTCTAGGTTAGGCAGGGCAAAGTTTTTGTCCAAACTGGACTTACAAAAGGGTTTCCATCAGGTTCCTGTCACACCAGCTTCTAGAGACTTCACAGCTTTCTCTTGTCGGCATGGAAAACTTCGCTACAAGAGAATGTCATTCGGCTTGAGAAATGCCCCAGCCACCTTTCAGCTATTGATGCAGGAGGTACTCAGGGGCTTGGAAGAGTATTCAACACCATATATCGATGATATTGTCATTTTTTCAACCAATTGGAAAGATCATTTGTACCACATTGATTCGGTATTGGCAAGGCTAAGTGTGCATGGCTTAACAGTAAAAGTTTCGAAATGTAGGTGGGGTTACCACTCTTTTTAATGCCTTGGATTTGATATTGGTGAAGGAAAACTTAGTATACCACAAGCCCCGTGTATTGCAACTTCAAAACTTTGTAAGACCTAAGTCGATCGCACAGCTTCGTTCCTTCCTTGGCCTAGCCAACCTTTATAGCAAGTTCATTCCTCGATTTGCGGAGTTCACCAAATCATTAACTGCTCAGACAAAACGTAACTCACCAAAGAACATTGTAAAAGACATGATACAATCATTTTCTCATATTATTGAATCAATTTCTAATGCAACTCAGTTAGTAGTGCCCTGTTTGTCTGATATTTTTGCTGTTTTTTTGTGATGCCTCTTCACGGGGTGTCGGTGGAGTTTTGTGTGTTTATAGAGAGGAGCAGTGGTGTCCTGTCGCGTTTTACAGCCGGCAGATGAAAGATCGTGAAGCATGATATTCAGCAACGGAGATAGAGGCACTGACTATGCTCTCCTCAATCCTTCATTTTGCGTACTACCTGGTCGGAACTTCATTTACTGTGTACACTAACCACAAAGGCCTCGTCCATCTCTTTGATTCTTCATCTCTCAACAACAGGCTGTGGCGGTGGAAAGTTAAATCATTAGATTTCACTTTTCTCAATTGTCTACATTGAAGGTTCAAAGAATGTTGTGGCTGATTCACTGTCTCCCCAGGGCTGGGAGGACCAGACTAGCAGTAAGCCTCAGGAGCAATTTTTGGAATTTACTTCACGAATGTAGCTCTAAGTTCAACCGGGATGCTTCTCTTTAGCAGGGGGAGATGTGGTAGAATACACTACCACATTTAACTAAAGACTTATGGTTCATTACATTCCTTTCATCCATTCACTTATCTGTTATCCATTCAGTTATTCTGTTATCCATTCAGTTATTCTGTTATTTGTCCATCTGCACTTTAGTCCTTTTAGCTACAACACACAACTCCATTGTCCAAATTCCTTTAAATGTACTTTGTATCTTCCACACATCGATGCTTACCTATGTATATATGTACTACATTTGTCTTTTTTGTCAGAATTACCTTGGTAAATTTACATTCAAACCAAATAAATTGTCAAGGGAAAGCGAGGTTGAAACCTTCATTGCCTTGGGCTGGTATCCCCTGCTTTAGCGTTTACCTTCTAAGTAGGAGAGGTAATTCTCAGGTGGCAGCAATACCCGGTTCGATCCACAACAGTGTTGGTATGCAGGGGGGGGGAAGGGGGCTCCAAAGGCATGTTTTCAATTGTTCATGTGAAAAATCACCATGTGAGATAATGCCCCAAAATTATGGAGGGGCTCTAGCCCCCGGAGTCCCCCTTCCCACGCCACTGGACATCTATAGAGCCTGAAGTAAAACTTGCAATGACAGGAAAACCTCATTATAACGAGATTCATGAGAAGTACTAATCGTGGAACTCAAATAACTCAAACGTTAACCACACAAGTAAGTTCTATTTTTTGCTATGACTGATTGAACTATGAACAGCTCACATCAAGCATTAAATGCCAGGCCATTTTCTCATCACTAACTGCCATTGGTACAGTACGTCAGATGCTATTGATAACATGTGATTAGCACTGACCACGCCCTCCTTTCCTAAAATTGGTGGTACATTAAGTAAACTTCTTGTATGTGATTCCTTTACTGGAAAGCTAGATCATAGTGATGGCACAGATGAACAACTAAACACGAGGCAACCATATTGTGCTTCTATTTTTACCCTCAAATTTAATTATGTGGTTGTGCTAGTGTGTCCTGTGTGTGTGTGTGTGCGCATGTGAATGGGTAAAGTTTAGCTAACAATTCTCCACAAGAAAACTTCGAATAGGACGGCTTCAATTTTTTTAACCCGAAAAGCTCCGCCTCAGGAGCCTGTAAACAAAAAATCGGAATGTTTTATTGGATAAACAATTTTTTATATTTCTTTGAGCGAGGCATGCAGTGAACGAGAAAGATTAAAACAGTAATACGGTTGAACAGAATGGCTGTTTTTTACCATTTACCATACGACGTACTGGTTCCCCCCCCCCCCCCCCCTCCCCCCCCGTTTTTTTAATTGTGCAATGGCTATTCTATGGAACGGAATTCGGAACTTATTTTGTCTTCTACTGTATCTCTAAATTTGGTAGAATAGCATAAGTTTACAACATCATACCACATAATTAACAATTACCGTCAATCCCTTATAGTCTTAAGATAAAACTTATAATCTGACCTTACAGAATACCCAACTACAAATCGTCTTATCTCATCACTCAACTGCAATAGCATTCTTCTGGACATGGAAGACATAGGACATTAGCATACAGTAGGATCAAAAAAAAGTTTCGAATTCCGTTCCGTAGTACGGACCTAAAACGGTAGTTTTTTAACCGTAGTTTTTATCGTTGCGTTCCGTACCGTTTTGACTAAACGGCCGACACCGTTTACTAAAACGGTAAAAAACGGTGAAGCATTTCCGTCGATTCACAGATATTTTCTAGCTAGAAACTCTTCTATAGCTATATCAGCAAGCTAAGGCCTTGTATCGACCATTAAACGCTACGGGGATAGTGCAAAAAAGCTCGTATAAAATTTTAACTTGCTTCAATAAAGCTGCAGACTGAAGTTCCGACGGGCACAGAGCTATAACGAGGTCCGCACTTCGTAGATCTTCTGTTAGCTACTGATGGACCTCCAGTAGTAAAAAATCTAAGCCCGAGAAGGCCCTAACATCGAGAAAACGTCGATACTGTGCGGTGGTCGAACTAACAATTCTCCGCGAGACAACTTCGAATAGGACGGCTTCAATTTTTTTTAACCCGAAAAGCTCCGCCTCTGGAGCCTGTAAACAAAAAATCGGAACGTTTTATTGGATAAACGATTTTTTATATTTCTTTGAGCGAGACATACGGTGAACGAGAAAGATTAAAACGGTAACGCGGTCGAACGGAACGGCCGTTTTTCAACAAACGGCATATCATTTTCCCCCCGTTTTTTTATTGTGCGACGGCCGTTCTACGGAACGGAATTCAAAACTTTTTTTTGACTCCTACTGTAGCTTACCTTGTTGTCCTTACAACAAATAAATGGTGAATAAATTTATGCAACAAACATATACCACACAATCAGTCATGCATCATTCATTATTACATTGTATCTAAAAAAAAAGTCTAATAACATTCTGTCACTACAACTGGATTCATTATACTGCCATTAGTAGCATTCCTAAATACATACAGCAGAGATTCAACTGTGACTACAGTCTGTCCCAGTCAAGCTGGTGCATACACAAATGAGGCAATAGAGGACTGCAGAAATCAGAAGCAATTGATCGTCAACTAGGACACATGAGAATATCGATGCCAATGAGTTCAAAATGGGGTGTGGTGGCTAAAGTGTGCATTGTGAGTACAGAGAAGCTATGGGAATTAATCTTGCTGTGTTCTGTGTACGATGAATTGCTCATATTTGTAAACACGATGCAATTATCTGGTGATTAGGTGTCAAACTAACACAGTATTGTCATGCATCATAGCCTGTGAACTTTGGTTAACATGCGACCTCAAATAAGTTACCTAGTGCAGTCTCTCCACTCGTGTATCTGAGCAGAGCACCTGGCTCACTAATTATTGACCATGCCTTACCCACTGCTTTTACCATGTCACAGCAGGAGAGCAGCTCAGTTCTTGAAGAGAATTTTGTGTCAGACGAAGCACTAATACTCCTCATGTGGCTGTCCTGGACTAAACGTGTAGCTAAGTTCGCGCACATGTAGTGTGGGAAGAATGTGGCTTACATTTATTCCCGTTAGATTCAGAAACAGTTCAATCATCATAAGCTTTTTAATAGTACAAACAAAGCACTTTCTACTCCGAAATGTTTACAACAAACTTAACTTGGACAGACTATCATTTACCATAACTATAATTCATACAAAAAGTCTTTAATTACGTATATTGCAGGTTATACTTTTCCTTCTTATTTTGTTTGTTTCTTTTTTTTTCTTTCTAATAAACGCTACCTCTATTGACTCACATTCTTCCCTGGAGGCAGGTCATTCTGAATCAGCTCCATCGCTTTGGCTGATACCTCCTCCTTCACATCTTCCAAACTGGAGTAGGTGTGTCCCCGATGCATCGTCACGACGACAAGTCGTTCCACACCAGCTGACTCAGCCAACTGTAGTCTACCTTCATCACAGGAGAACATCCAATCCACTTCTCTGCGAACAGTAATAAGGAGAATGTAGAATATCATGCCATTAGGAACTATACTTACAAATGTTCTGAATCTAACTAAAAAAGAAAAGAAGATGTTATCAGTGGCCATGTATACAATTTTTACATATTATCAAATGTGAAGATGCTTTCAGGTACCAAGGTGCCCGCATATATGTACACCCACTCAGATAATTTTATTAGGCAATGTATTTTTATGAAAGCAGGAAATGAATTTTGTAAGTGGAAAGCATCACACAATAGGCAGCAGAGTTTATACTGAAGATGCAATGTAATTTTGAATTCATACATGTACATATTTGTAGGTTTCTTAATCAATAAATCAACTTCTATAAACTGAATATTTAAATTTGGTCAGTGATTGCTGGAGACACATTTCCATATAGTATACCAACCAAAAAAAGCAACAACACCTGCTTTGTTTTGTTTTGTTTTTGTCGTTGTGTGTGTGTGTGTGTGTGCATGTGTGTGTGTGTGTGTATGAGTTTAACAGCACAGTTCTTATCCTGCTATCATTATTTTGTATCTACGTGGCCTCTTCAAACCTCACACACCCGTTATCTCCTGTATGTGTAGGCATAAACTCCTATAGTGTCTGAATTGCTAGCTAACTTGTCTGTCCTCATGGCCACTCCACTTACTACAAACTAACTGACCTTCCCTGCGGCACCAAGAAGATGGCAAACGGTCCATTCTTAGCCTTCCTCTTGGGCAAATCCACGATGGCCAGAGTGTACCTAGGAACAGTAGGTACTGAGGGACTCCACAGGTCCATCTGTAGGCTGTCCTCTCCCACATGAAGTCTAAATAAAGCACAGTTACATGGGTCAATGAATATTTGTAATAAAACTAGATGAATGAACTAGCGAACCTTGCCAGCACAGTGGTGCTTGATGTAATACTTTTTGTAAATTAGGAATGCAGTAACGTAAGGTATTTTTATCCTCTGTTATAACTGTATCTTCATAGTGTAGTTATATTAGTTTCCCTCTTTCTTCCTGAGCCATCTCTGCTCAGCTTTTCTTATCCGCCTCCAATCACGGCAGGTCTAGTGCAACGTACTGAGGTTACCGGAGGTTAAAGGGGAAGGACTGCTGGGTAAGGGTCTATCGCGCATGCGCGGGGCGGGAAAATATATGAGACCTCGTGGGAGGGGCCGTAATTAGAATAGCAAAAAAAGAAAAGATAATGGAAGAAAAGAATAAGAGGGAGAAAGGCGTCAGGCCGCTAGGGAAAGCCACAGCGGAAAGCTGTGGAAGAGAAACTGCTGGAGGCTCGGTGAAGAGAAGGAGAGAGGAAAGAGCTCTAGCGGTTGAGTCTGAGGGAGATGAAGGTGGCAGGGACTATCCTTCGGTCACGGAGGGTGATCTAATGACGAGAGGAGTGGAAAAAATGACAGCCATACTAGAGAGAATGGAGGAACTGGAAAGAAAGTGGTCTGTTGTCAAGAAAGGTGGGACAACAGAAGAAGGTACGTCCAGTTAAGGTTACGTGGTGGAGTTTACTCATGAATATTCATACTTTTTATTTCTCCTAATTTTATCAACACATTTTTTTATTTGTATTTCTCAGTTACAGTTATAAAATATTAAGGGCTACATAAGCACAAATCCCATCTCTATATACTTGATCCAGTGATAATAAAGGACCTAATAATCTGATATTTTCCTGGTAACTAGTCGGCAATTTACTCTCATAATAGCGCTCCAACCGCCCTTGCTAGGTATTAAGCAACTAAATTATAAACATGTCTAGAGCCACACGTTGTTAGTCTAGCTCTAGCAGCCAAGAAAAAGTTCAAAATACCCTTTATAGGTGCCAGCAGTGACCACGAGCGGCTAGCAGGGATACTTCTAACGGTAATACTGCGAGTCTGGTAAACGATTTAAAAAAATTCTTTCGTGCCGCCCTGCTCCTTACTCCTTTAATTGGAGTAGCTTGTGAATTCCGTACTAGAGCAGCGTATTTTCGGTCAGAAATGCCGAGAAAAAAAAATGCACTCTTGGCGTATCAAGGTTATTAACCGCGGCCCGCCAAAACAACCGCGGACCCGCCAAAAAGCCCACGCATCAGCTGTAACTCAGCCTGCTCGAAGCCGTAGAAGATGGGGAACAAGAAGAATAAAAATAACAAGAGAAATAGCTCTCACAGGCATGCGTACTACAAGAGGAAAGGAGTTGTAAAGAAGACCAAGCTGGCTATAAATGAAAAGCCTTCAGGTGTAGATCTTGAAGCTCAAATTTCTAAGGTGGCCATAGAAGGTAGCAGAATCATTAGTAAACTTCAGGAATATATTTATGATTTGACAAAGCATTCATCTGAATGTGAGGGATTCATCATACTTAGTGGAGAAAGCAGAGATGGACTTGCATCTATTCTGGAAAGTAGATGTTCATCTAGCGAAAAAGTGATAGCATTCGAAACGTCCACCAAAGTGAAGGGTCCCAAGGGTTACAGCAGGTGAGTGTAGTGTAAATTTTGGTTTTGATTTGTAAAAATGTAGGCCAGATATTTCATTTAATGACAAAATTCTGCTTTTTAGTTCTAAAAATATCCTGTCGTTGACACATACTATTTAAAATAATTCTTGGTGCATCCATAAATAGTAATTAATTAGTTCAAATAATATAATGCGAAGCTTTCAAATCCGTGTAAGTACCAGCTTTTATGGGCAACGCCCCCTAGCATCACGTCATAATCATGTGAGCAAATGATTTCTGTAGCCAGCAGTGTAGTTCGCTTTATGCTTAGGGAAGTTATAGTTGAAAGAAGTGAAGTTTTGTGTTGAAAATGCATACAGGTGAGTGTTTCTGGCTAGTCAAGCTTCTCTTATGAAGACAGTGTTTCCATGTACCATTTTCATTCTAATAGCTAACAGATTACTTGTTCTTTGGAAGGAGATTATATTATAATAGCTAGGTAGTGTTTAATAGTGCTCAGGGTTCGCACCTTTGGTTAATATGCTTCATATTAACCAGGAATGTACTTGCTAAATAGTAGCTCCACTGTATTTATTTATTTGCTACAGTTACATAATTTTAAACCAATTAGCTAATAATTAATGTTAACTCTGTAGATGGGAGTGTAACCTTGCCGCAGTGTGGGGTCAAATGATCACTGGTGGTGGACATAGCCGGCTGGAAGAGATGATGAGTGTCACCGGTATCCCAGTCATGACAAAGAAATGCTTTACCAAAACAGAAAGGGATATAGGTGAGATGTGGGGACGTGCACTAAACGAGGCAATGGTGGAAGCTGGAAGAATGGAGAGGGATATTGCAATACAGAATAATAGCTTCTGTGAGGGTGTACCAGCTATTACAGTAATAGTTGATGGGGGGTGGAGCAAACGGTCACACAAGCATTCATATAATGCAAAATCTGGAGTGGCCATAATTATTGGAAAGGAGACCGGGAAATTGCTGTACATTGGAGTCCGTAACAAGTTCTGCCTGGCTTGTACGTTGCATATTCCTCAAGACCAGCATGCATGTTACAAAATCTGGAATGCATCTTCATCGGAGATGGAAACCGATATTCTTTTAGAGGGTTTTACAAACGCTGAACGAATGCATGGTATCCGTTTCACAAAGTTCATAGGTGATGGTGATAGTTCCGTCCACCAAACTCTCATCCAGAACGTACCAGGCTGGGGACATTACATACAAAAGCTTGAGTGTGCTAACCACATTTGTAAATGCTATCGAGGAGCGCTGGAACAGCTAGTAAAGGACAAGCCTTTTTATAAAGGAATTGGTGGACTTACCTTTTAAATGAGAAAGCGACTAGTCAGCGCAGCCCGATGCGCCATTAAAATGAGAAGTAAAGAGTCTGATAGAGTGAAGGCACTCTCACTTTTGAAGAAGGATCTCATTAATGGCCCAAGACATTGCTTTGGGATTCATACTCACTGTAGCCCAGATTTTTGTACTAAAGTTACTACTCATTCAGTGTCCTGTGGCCAAACCAGTGATGCTGCACCACAAACTACTAATTGTGACCTGTCTGAGTCGAATGCATCATCTGGAGACAGAGAGTGTATAAATAATGATGAGGATCTTGAAGGTAAATAATAATAATTATTATTATAATTATGAAACTACTACTACTAATAATAATAATAATAACATTAATAACAATTAAGCTTATAGTCAATGAGAAACAGTTTAAAAAGAACAACTTGTTAACTTCTTATTTTACAGAATGGAGTAGCTTTTATTTGTATTAGTCTTAGTTTTATATTCGATAACCTTGATTATTGTGTATTATTGTGCTCTAGAGACTTATATATTATCAAAACATGACTTTTTTAAAAATTATTATTAACTTTCCATAGTAGAAAATTTTGCCTTATAGACTTCATAAAAATATTTGTAATATTGAAGAAATATAATTATTATATTATTTAATTTTAGTGATTGCTAGCAATCAAGAAGAGTTGTGGAGAGAGACCATGGCCGATGATGACCCGACAGTAGAGCAGGAGGTGCGGCAGGAGGTGTGGCAGGAGGTGCGGCAGGAGGTGTGACAGGAGGTGTGGCAGGGTGGAAGTGAACCAATTGAAGTTAACCCTAAACTTTTCCATGATGTGCAAGTTGCACTCAGCAGGCTAGTTGGAAAGGCAGATCAGCTTCTAGGGAATTGTATTACCAACTTGGCTGAGTGTTGGATGCACATTCGGACAAAGTTTGATGGTAAAGTAATAAACAGGTCGCAGAGTGGCTCGTGGGAAGGAAGGTGCATGGGAGCAGGACTACAGCAAAATCTGGGAAAAGATTGGGGTCCGAAGGTGTGGAAGCAAATGGCTGGAGCATCTCCTAACAAAGTGTATGAAAAAGTTGCAGAATGTTCTATGAATAGAGTAGGAAAAGATCGTAAAAGGAAAGCAACTGAGGAAGCGAAAGAGAGCAGAAGGAAGAGCAAGTATGCAAGAACAGATGATACTACAGCAGCTCGCAGAGCATATAACAGGCACGATCAAGGAATTACACCTGAAGACATTTCTAGTGACATTCCTGAAGATCATTTGGTCGAGCTTATGCATGGTTTCTATAATACAAAGGTAGCAGTCACCAAAGAAAAGGCAATTCAAATTGAGCTAGCAACAAAAAACCAGGCTGATAATCAGCAGTGGATCTTGGAGCGCCGACTACGTGTAACTGCATCCAGAATAGGAAGTATTGTAAAAATGAAAAAAAAAACAACTAAAAAGAGCAAAAAAGTAGAAGAATTGCTTTATAGCACTTTCAGGGGTAACGCAGCAACACGATATGACTCAGCAAAAGAAACAGAGAGTATTGAAGAATACATTACTTTTCAAAGAATGAGAGGTCACGACAAGTTATGTGTATCCAAGTGTGGATTTATAGTTTCAACTGCTAATCCATGGCTAGGTGCTAGCCCAGATGGATTCGTGTATGACCCTGATGACACCTATCCACATGGTATAATTGAAATTAAAAATCCTTATCGTGATCGTGAGAAGTCATTAGCAGACGCATGTAGTTCGTCTGGTTTTTGTTTGGAGGAAAAAAATGATACATTGAAGCTCAAAGTCAGGCACGCCTATTATTTTCAAATCCAATGCTAACTCTATTGTACTGATAGAAACTGGTGTGATTTTGTTATACGAACTAACAAAATATTTATGTCGAACGAGTTCAAAGAAACCCTGAATGGTGGCAGCAACATCTGAGAACAGCAAAAGTATTATATTTTTCATCATTATTGGCAGAATTAGCTTGTCCAAGACATAGAAATGGAGGCATAAGAGAACATGTCGATTTCACACCATGAATTCTAAAACCAATTCATTCTAAAACAGTTGTCAATTGCAGATTCTGAATTCATTCTATTACATTACATGTACAGTACTAGTATTACATAATATAACCACACCACTTAAAGTTGACCAAGTGAGAACCACAACCCCCTGCGTGGTATTGAACTCAGCATGTACGTGTGGGTGAAACTATACCCAAGTAATAAGGTGGGGGTAATTCAGAGTTATGTCAGGGACGTAGTGGGGGAGGTAGACTGGATAAGCTAAGGCAAGCGTTCCTGACGCTCACCTCCGTACTGTTGGTGGTACGTGACAACCCGAGCTCAGTGGGCTTTGTGGAGGCGTCCAGTGGGCGAGTGGTGAGATGTATGAGGGAAGATACTGGGAAGGCATGGTACAATAATGGTGGAGAAGAGTTGGGGGAGGAAAGATAGCTTAATTAGATAAAGTAGTACGGAAGGAAGGTGGCGGACAGTGTGATGGGAATGGGTTGAGGCGCCTGCATGAGAGTGGAGTAGGGCAAACAAGCGTGGTGCGGGTAATAGAATAAGTTAGGTTGAGGGCCACGTTAAGTAGGGGTAAAAAAAAGACGAGTTGAGAGTGTAAACATGTGTAGGGGCATCCAGCAAGGGTCCCGGTGCTGCCTCCTGTCCATCAGGCAGCGACACCGCCCCCGCTTCTTTTGCTCTCTTGGCTAAAGAGGCCCCTACATCTACAGACACAGATCAACATATGTCCATTACATGCTGAACCCTGATCCTTCGTGTCTATCAGTTACACATTTGTCGTGTCTCCTACACGATGGCCATTCCACCGTGTCCCTTACACGGCCCACTGAACTTATAGTGCCCCTGGCACCTTATAGTAACCCCCTTTAATTGCTCTTCACTATTTGAGGCACCCGGTTGAGCACACATGCCCTTTGCATGATACTTTTATTACTCACAACTCGTCCAGTGCCTCCCATTTATGAGCAGTTCTATAGCATGGTCACTCCATCCTTAACTTGTTGGTGACACCTGGTTGAGCATCCACAGAAGCTGCTGAGCAGCATGAACGAGGCAGGGGCAGGCAACAAAGATGTAAAGAAGGTGCCAAAGACGGTGCACTTGGTGAAGAATCTGCAGCCACTGCCAGCAAAAATCGTGGAAGCCATACGGAAAGGCAACTTTGTGGATTTTGCCTGGTTTCCCGTATTGGAAGAAGGCCCCGTGGACGGGGATTGGAAGGAGTACCCAGGCGAAGCTGCCCGACAGCTCGGGTCACTCCAGTGGGAGGAAAAGGAGGGAGTGGAAGGAGGTGCCAGATCTGAGCAAGCGGAGCACCTGCTTCTCCCTATTCCAGGCGGCTTGGGCAACGCACACGCCGGAAATGTGGCTGCCCTTGACGGCGTACAGGGAGATCATATTTAAATTGGCGAGACACCATCCTTGGTCTCAGGTCGCCAAATACGACAGACGGTTCCGCCAAGAGGCAGCCGGGAAAGAGGACACCAGATGGGACGAGGAAAGGGTCCCTCTAGTGGTGGATCTGTTGTGTAACTCTTCTCAAACCAAGGGAGAAGGGAAAGCGAGTGGAGGCAGTGCCCCGTCAAAGAAGGGAGAATGGAAGAAAAAGGGGGGCCTGCTTCAGATTTAACAGAGTTAATGGAAACTGTATGTACGGGCAACAGTGCAAGTTTGCACACGCGTGCTCTGGATGTGGGGGAGAACATCCCCTGTTTCAGTGCAGCAAAAGTGAGGAAAAGAAAGCTGCATAGGAGATCAAACTCATCATTGAACTGTTAGTGACTTGCATTTCAGTCAGTCATGTCATCTTATTACGTGTCACATCAACGGGTTGACGCTATATTGTTCAACAATGTGTTTGAAAAACATGAATTGTGTGAAATTCCTTAGGTACAGAAGGATGAGGTGTTAATTTGGAGGGAATGTAGTGGGAATAATAGAGGGAGGGTAGATAGGAGAAACACACACACGCGAGGGTTAAGGAAGGTTAAACTAATGGCGGATGGTAAGTAGGAGTAGGCCTAAAGTAAGGGGAAGGGAGGGGAGGGGGGTAGTCTTAGGAAGGTGGGTGATTCGGTACAAGGGCAAAAGCTGATTGTTGTGGTATGCTTTGCAGGGTATCGTTTCACAAGGCAGCTATTGGCAGCTGGAAAATGTGTGGGAGGGCCCCAGCAGCAAAGTGCTGTCTGGGGCAGATAAAGTTATTACACCTCTCCGGTGGAGAGTTTGGCAAGAGGAGCTAATGGGTCATCCCGATAGAGAGTGGGTGGAGTTCCTGGTCAGGGGTATTAACCGATTATCGCCGAATTACGCGTTTCCGCGTCAAGTACGCGGGTGCTTCACAGCGCGGGTTACGCATTTTTGCGTAACCGCCATAGTTACCTGCTTGGCGTCCGGTGTCAATTATCTCCCCGTCCATCTCCGTTCCCTCTTCGATGTCCGATGCTTAGCCTTTGGTTAACTGTTATGCTCACTTTACCATTATTTCCCGTCTCCCTTTGCGCGTGTGTGCCGGAGGTATGCAGTCGGCCGTGTCCGTTCAGGCCTTGTTGGGACATGCGCGCGCGGCCCCTCTGCCGCGCGCGCGTCACGCAGCAGCTTTGCCACGCCCTGCTGCCTTGCCCCACCACACGCCCCAACACAGGCCACTCGGAGAGCCCCGACTGCTCCGACGCACACACTCGCTCCTCCCCATACAATTCCTCGCTTAACTGGCTTTACCACTACCAACCCTTTACCCGTTAACCACCTCCTACCCTTAACCCAATTACCACGTCCCCACTCTCTCCCCCCCCCCCCCTCTTTTTTTTTTTTTTTTTGTGATCCATACATGACATAGCCATGACAATACATACTACAACAACACACGTTCAAATCAGTCCACGTTCATATCAGTCCACGTTCAAATCACTTCTTTCGTATGGCCACCGCGAGCTTCCTTGCCGACTCCGCCTGGGCCTCATCACCCGTCCTCACATACCCTCTGTACGCCCGGCTGCTCCATCTCCCAAGAGCTTTTATCTGCTCATCTGATGCCCCATTCCGGGAGGCCTCGGTGGCCGCCCCTATCCGAAAGCTGTGCCCGGAAATGCCCTCCGCAGACCTCCCACTTCTTCTCAGGGCCTCTTTCACCTCCTGGACAAAGACTTTCCTGTCCAGGCCTTTGCCCTCTGTCAGTCTGAAGAACGGGCCACTGCCCGCCTTCCTCAGCCCCATAAACTTGAGGAGAGCGACCACCGGGCACACCGGTTCTCTGGTTCTGCACAGTGTTATCAGTGCCCCTTTCCTGAGTCTGTCAGTCTTTGACTCTTTAATCTTGACCTTAATCCACTCGGGCTTTTCTGCCGGGTCCAACATCACGTCTTCCCAACCCAGGTGTGCCTTGGGGTCGAACCTTCCGCTCTCTGGGGCAAGTGCTTTCCCAGCTCTCAAGCAGCCGAAGAAGCAGAGACAGGCAGCTGCCCACAACATCGTGCCTCTGTCTCCCTGGGCATCCCATACCGCTTTCATGGCCTCCAGGTGATCCCGTCTTACCGGATCTCTGGCCATCCCACTGTCTTCTTGAGTCGCCCGGAATCTCGACAGGCCCTTCCTTATCTGTCCGAGCCTGGCCATTCCACCCCAGTTCGGCGCTGACAGGCCTGCCCTCAGATGAGCCTGTCTGAGACCTGCCAAATGGTGTCTGACTGTCCCGTCCTTCACTCCTCCGCATGCCAGGGTCACCACGTACCCAATGGCTTTCTCTTCTGTAACAGGCAGTGGTGGCTCTTCCAACTCGTTGCACCACGCCTCGTACCTCTCCCAGACTCTCCGGTAACGTTCCCTCGTTACCGGGGCTAATGCTTGCTGGAACAGTATCTCCTCAGCATCTGCCACTCCTGCTCTGACCAAGAGTGGTTCTCGCTCGTTAGCAGCTCCACTAGACCCTCCGGGATCTCCGTCGGCCTCTCCTCCGGTGCCTGCATGTAAGACAGAGCTACTTCAAGTTTGTCTCTGGACAGGGCATCCGCTACCACATTATCCACCCCTTTTATGTGGTCCGCCCCTATTGTCACCGACCTGACTGCCTCTACGAAGGCTAGGCACCTCCTCAGGTGCATCGCTCTCTTCTCTTTGCATGACCCTGTTCTGATCGTCGCTACTACGGCCGAGTTGTCACACCACGCCTTTATCGTGGAGCCTTTCCACTGCTCGCCCCATACTACCGCTGCTATTACGATAGGCAGCAACTCTTTAGGCATGATGCTCCACTCCTTAGCATTCTGCGCCTCGTTCCAGCTCAGCTGGAACCATTTTCCACTCCACTCAGCTCCGCATCCCCACGATCCTGATGCATCCGAGACTACCTCGTACCTCGGGTCTGACGGAACCTCCTGCATCAACGCTGTACCATTCCACCCTGTACCGAACTGGTACCACCATTCCAGGTCCGCCCTGGCCTCTACGTTCAATCGTACCCTTCTATCTTCTCTCACTACTGTTGCTATTAGGTCTTGCAACCTTCGCTTGAATGACCTGCCTGCCCTCACTGCTATGCAGGCATGGTTCAGAGAACCCACTATAGACTGCAGGTCCTTCTTCCTGCAGCATTTCATGCCCCTCCACTTCGTCAACACGCTGAGCAACTCGCTCAGCTTCTCTTGGGGCAAACGCAACTCCATGTTGATGGAGTCTATTTCAATTCCTAAGAACGTGATGACCTCCGTTGGACCTTCTGTCTTCTTTTCGTCCAACGGCATTCCCAGTCTTTCACACGTCTCTTTAAACATGCGCAACGAACGTGCACACTCACCGGACCCTTTGGCCCCCACTGACACAAAGTCGTCCACGTAGTGCCTGAGCCACGTAGCCCCTTTTTCCATCGCAATCCACTGGATTGCGTCTCCCAAGGCTGTAAAAATCAGAGGGGCAGATCTCAACCCGAACGGCAAAGTGCCGTCCACATACGTCTCGCCCTCCCATCTCATCCCAAGCAGCCATCTGTCTTTGGGATGGACTGGCACGTTCCTGTAGGCGGCTTTTATGTCCGCCTTCGCTAGTTCTGCTCCTCTTCCCAGTTTCACCACTCTCCTGACCACCTCGTCTACCGACGTGTATGCCACGCTAGCCAGCTCCTTGTCAATCCCATCGTTCACACTGGCTCCCTCTGGGGCTGACAAATTAACTATGAGTCGCCATCTCCCTGGTTTCCCCTTCTTGGGAATCACCCCGAACGGAGAACACTGCACTCTCGATTCACCATCTATCACCTTGTGAATCCTTCCACCACCCTCCTCCTCCTCGAGGTATTTCCTTATCACCTCCCTGTGCTGGGACCCCTCGTACATTATTCCTTTCTTTTCCCTTAGCACGACCCTCTCTTGATCATGCCCCACCCTGAATCCATTCTGGATTCCTCTTGTTATCCATTCCACCCATTTCCGGTCTGGGTGGCCTTCGAGGTCCTCTCTCCATGCTTGCCACTTCAGCGGGGTCACCACCACCACCGCACCCGGCAGCGCTACACTCTTTGGACCATCTGATACTTTCTCCAGCTCAATAAGCTGCCTCGTAAACCGATACCCTGCAAAAGCATAAATACCAACTTATTGCTTTTGCCCCCTTTTAGATCCTAGAACTATTGCCCTCCCTGTGTGTGTGTGTGCCCGTGCCTGCTAACTAAGCCCCTCCTACCCACTAATTCCGCGTGCGCCTGCTCCTCGCCCCTCCCCTGTGTTTACCCTCTACACTATACCCCCTGTGTTCCTCACCCCTTAGCACCTGTCCTTCCCATACACACTTTTCATCGAAACAATCAACATGACTCCATGACATGTGAAGTGAATACTACAGTTCATGAGACACAGCGTCTCTAGTGTTCACTGCTTGTCGCCGTACTTGCTGTGGCATTGCGATATTGTATGATCGCCCCCACATTGGGAGCACACATGGAGAAACCTGCACTGATTTCCGAACGTGCAGGTGCTATTCGCCTTGTTGAAGCGAAAGCAGACCGCTCTCTTCCTTTGTTCCTGTTTCTTTTGCAATGGCCCACTGCCATGCGTCTGCTTCTCTGCCTGGGGTGTGTTACACATCATGTCTAGCACCAGGCTGGTCTTCTCTTCACCCCAGGCCACATCACTTCTCCCGGCAGCCTCCTGCCTGAACCTGCGGTCATACTTTACGACCTGCTGCCATGGATGGCGTTTTGCCAACCTCACAATGGATTCTCTGTATGCCATTAGAGTTTCAAACATTTTAGGCTCCGCTCTTCCCCAGGCCGTCTGGAAGAGCGAGAAACAGGTGCTCCAAGTCAGTATGTCTGGCACCTCTTTCCAGACTCGCTTTCTCGAGCCCGCACCCACTGACGTCTCCTCCCCACTGTCGCTCCGGACTTGCCTCCAGTCTCCCTCACTGGGGCCGTCCTCCATCACGGGAAACCAAGCGAAGTCGACAAAGGACCCCTCCTGGATCATTTCGACCAGCCTTGCCGATAGCGGCGGCAAGTTGCCTACCAGGTGCACCACCTTTTGCCCTTTCTTTTCTGGTTTCTTGTCCAATCCACTCTTGGACACACTTGCCAGCAACTCCTGGAGCAACAGTCCCGACTGGCCCCCTGTCTTACTCGTTGTAGGTGCCAACTTGGCTCCGCTCTCTCTGGCACTCTCCGCCAGGGCGGCCACATCATCTACAGGGACACCGATCGATCATAACCTTGACATACCCATGTCATAACTCTTGTCGATCACTAACTGTCCCTTAACATAACAAGTGCTCTGACACCGGTCGAGACTACATGCTTTACGCCATGTCCTCACTCAACACCACTAGTGTCCTCCCCGCACTATCACCCTTATGGACACCCATCGACCTTTCATGACAGCTCTTTTCTGTCACTCCATTGTCAATATCTTTTGTGACCCCTCCCCCCCACCCCCCTTTTTTTATTTTTTTTTATTTTTTTTTTTTATGCGTGACGACATTGATTGGGCCTACATGCCATGCATGTCCTTTTCCCGATACCCCTAGTGTCTCTTTGTCACATCTTCCCCTTTTCTCTCCTTTTTCACCCTCCCTTTTTCTATCCTTATTATTATCTCCCACTAAGCTCGCCCACTGGACGCATGTACACTGCCCACTGACCTCGGGAGTCACGCACTACCATAGCACGGAGGTGAGAGTCAGGAACGTCTGTGACAGCACTTCCCAGTCTACTAACCACGTCCCGACTCTAAACTTCATCACACCCCCTTTTTCTTATTACTCTATGCTACCCTTGCCACTTCCCACATACCATCAGGTGATGTTCCTGATCCTTTGTCACTGGCCCTTCTCCCTTTCTCTAGCTCAGAGACTCTTTCCGCCAGTGTTAGCATTGCCTTAGTCAGCATACTCTCTACGTCTGTAGCCGACAGACTCGTTGATTTTTCTCGGGCTCCTCCATCGGCACTCTCCTCCAAAGAGGATCCCAGTGCGTCTGACCTCGCCCTCTTCGCCACCGGTTCCGTATCCTCCTCGTCTTCCACAATCCGAGAAGAGCCTTCGCCAGCCTTAGTTGGCCTTTTACTCATGGCGGACCTCGAGTCTGTCATAATCACTTTTACTATCTCTTTATTTCAGATTTAGTGCCCACTACACGTGGCGCCCTTACTTTCTCTACCCTCTCATTTCCGGCCGCGCCCCTCATGCGCGGTAATCTTCACACCTTCATTGACCACTCCCACCTTAATCGCCGGTAACTTCGGCACGTTACACTAGACCTGCCATACCCGCTTCAATTAGCTACCAGCAGCAATCGCAAGTGTTTCAAGAGCTCCCACAACGCCGTAGCGATTCTCCTGTGAGGTAAGTGTAAGGGAGGCAAGGTTTTAATGACCCTTACCATAGAAATTTTTTTATTATTTGTAGATTGAAATTGTAGCACTGTTTGTCTATAAAGAAAATCAAAGTTACAAAAAAAAAATATGTATAGCTATAACTAATAGACAAAAATATTTATCAATTATTAATGATATAAAGTTGTCAATAAAATTTAAAGACTGCCAAGAAGTCTTCATAGAGGGCAGTGATGAAGAATTTTATGATATCAAAGAAATAGAGATAGAATAAGGCAGAAGACTTCTCAGGTGTAGAGGTCCGTGGCCAAGAAGTCTTCATGGAGGGCAGCAATGAAGAATTTGATGATCTGGAAGAAATAAAGGTTGAAAAAGGCAAGCTATTTTAGCTTCGTTTGTTCATACACAGAGAGTTATATATAGATTTTGAACAACACTAGCCACAAAAAGGTCAAGTTATTATTGCATGAGGATACAGACTTTCTTCCTCCCAGTTCTCCCCTACTTGAAGGTGCCCATAAAATGGATTTCTTAGGAGAAAGTTTCTCAGGTATGAAGAGAAAGATGTGCAATCTATGTCAAGAAAAGTAACAACAGACACATCACGGTAGGTACAGTGGTGATTATGGGGTGTGGCTTTGTCACCATGGGAGTTCAATCAGACTGCTTCATAGTATTATCAGAAAAAAATCCTAGAATTTCAAACCACAGTAGTCTATATAATTGCTTGTTACGTTATAATATTATATTATTCTAGTATATGGCTCACACAAAAAAAAAATAAACAGCCAAAATCCATAGTTGCTGAATTATTTCAAAGCAAGCGGCTGGTGAACATTTAAAACAACAATATATAGTTATGAAACATGAGGTCTTAGCCTAAACTTTTACAATACTGATGCTAACAATGGTATACTTACCTTGAAGCTTGTAGTTTCCAATGAGTGCGCACTTCATACACTTCAAACGCCTAGAAACTAAACAAAACTTAGCCCGCGGGTAGAGGAGGGCTTTAGCTTCAATCAGTTAATACATCGCCGTCGGTTACTTCGAAGCGTATTGCCTCTAGACAAGAAAAAGCTCAGGCGGTTCAAGCCTCGAGGTGACGGTCACGATTTCTTGTAAACAATTTCGGAGTACGCGCACGTAATCGCGAATTTAATTTCCGGCGTTAATCGGTTAAAGAGGGCTTCAGGCTGGGCCATGATCAAAGTAAAACAAAGCGGGAGCAGAGGAGTGGAACGATGCATGAAGCCACTCAGCACAGCGGAGTTATCAGCAAATACCTCGAGAAGGAAGTGCTGGCAAAAAGAGTCTGGAAGTTGGGGGAGTCTGCCCAGGTACCAGGGATCCAGCTGTCTCCATTTGGAGTGATTCCCCAAAAAAGGAAACCTGGGAGGTGGAGACTGATTATCAATTTGTCAGCCCCAGAGGGGTATAGTGTAAATGATGGCATAGCCAAAGAGCTATCCAGCGTGGCATACACGTCTGTGGACGACGTGGTGAGAAGAGTGCTGGAGCTCGGGGAGGGTGCCATGTTAGCCAAAGCCGACGTCAAGGCGGCATATAGAAATGTGCCTGTCCACCCAAAAGACAGATGGTTGCTGGGCATGAAATGGGAGAGAGTGACGTTTGTGGATGGTACACTCCCGTTTGGACTGAGATCAGCCCCACTCTTGTTCACGGCTCTGGGAGATGCCTTGGAGTGGGTGGCATCTAGAGGTGGAGCCAAGTGGATCAGGCACCACATCGATGATTTTATTATGGTGGGCAAGAAAGGCACTGATGAATGTGCGGAAGCCATGAGAGCACTCAAAGAGACGTGCCATAAGTTGGGCATGCCACTCGATGACAACAAGGAAGAAGGGCCAAGCGAAGTATTGACGTTCCTTGGCATTGAAATTGACTCCGTTAGAATGGAGGTCAGACTCCCCCAAGAGAAGTTGGGTGAACTGAGGAACACCCTGAAAAGATGGAGGGGAATGAAAAGTTGCTGTCGTAAGGACCTGGAATCTATTGTGGGGTCCTTGAACCACGCCTGCAAGGCAGTAAGGCCAGGTAGAGCCTTCAAAAGAAGATTGTAGGATTTGATGTTGACGGTGGAAAGAGATAACAGACGAGTTAGACTGAATCGGGAGGCCAGAGCAGACTTGGAGTGGTGGTTCCAGTTTGGGCTCAATTGGAATTGGACCTCATGGATGAGCTCGTTGTCTGTAACGGGTTGTCCTCAAGAGACTATGTTATCTGATGCGTCTGGGAATAGGGGGTGCGGTGCTACCTGGAATGGAAGGTGGTTCCAGCTGAGCTGGAACGAAGCAAAAGGAGCCAGGGAATGGAGCATCGTGCCCAAGGAATTGCTGCCAATTGTTGTGGCGGCAGTAGTGTGGAAAAAACATTGGAGGTGCAAAGTAATCAGAGCCAGGTGCGATAAAATGCCTGTGGTGGCAACTATCAAGTCTGGCACTTGCAAGGAAAAAACAACAATGCACCAAATGAGATGCCTGGCCTTTGACTATAATAGCAGAACATATCAAGGGAGTAGATAACACCGTGGCTGACGCTCTGTCTAGGGATAGATTGGATGTGGCTCATTCTATCATGCAGGGTCCAGCAAAGGAGACAGAGCAGATCCCGGTGGGTCTCATGGAGTTGCTGACGTCAGAAGATCGCTCCTGGACAGAGCAGGAGTGGGGGAAGTTGCAGCACTTCTGTTCGACCAAGGACTAGCGGAGTCCACGCAGAGGCGCTACGACTCCGTGTGGAAAAAGTACTTGGCATGGTGCGAGAGTCTGGAAGCCCCATTGCCGGTGACCGAGGAAAAAGCCATGGGTTATGTGTAGGGTTGGGCGGTATCGCGGTATTTAGTCACGGTACGATAAAAGAAATTATACCGAGTAACGCGGGAAATACCGTGATAAATTGCTGCATGTGCAGCGCATAGAGTTCCAGCTGTATTTTACCGTTTTTAGTGATGGCGTCTGGACAGCAAATTACCGAGAAATGCGGTACAAAATCTGCTGTTTGGAAGTATTTCAGTTTAATCGCGAATGATAGTGGCGGAGGCAGCCAACAGGACAATCCTGTTTGTCGAATTTGCGGTGTGCAAGTTAGGGCAGCTACTGGGAACACTTCGAACTTGCTATCGCACCTAAAGAAAAAACACCCCAAGGTTCATAGTGAAGTCAGGCTCCTGATGAAGAGAGAAGGTGAGAAACGGAACAGCCTGCAAAGAAGAAAAAACAACCCTGGGAAGTTTTTTTTTTAACTAATGAAGTTCAAGAGGAAGATGTGACACTCCCACTTTTATCTCCAGAACAAAGGGTTCAGAAAGAGATTGCAACTTACCTTACCACTCCAAGAATTGATATGGAAGCTGAGCCCCTAGCATGGTGGCAACATAACTGCACAGTTTTCCCTTTGCTAAGCAAACTAGCAAGGAAGTACTTGTCTGTGTGTGCAACGAGTTGTCCTTCTGAGCGGCTTTTCAGTTCAAGTGGCCATATTGTGAATTCCCTAAGAGGAAACCTCAACCCTGAAAAAGTCAACATGCTTGTTTTCTTGAATACCAACTTATAACTAAAATACTTGCTGAAAAAAAACTTTTTCTATCATTATTTTGACAATGACAATTCTCTTATTTATACACTTCAATTTAAATTAAAAAAAAAAGTTGTTAGTTACTCATACCGCAATTAATTTTATAATATCGTACCGTGATGGGAATAAACCAATATCTTACCGATGGGAATAAACCAATATCGTACCGATGGGAATAAACCAATATCGTACCATGATGGGAATAAACCAATATCGTACCATGATGGGAATAAACCAATATCGTACCGTGATGGGAATAAACCAATATCGCCCAACCCTAGTTATGTGGTTACCCTGGCATGTGAAGGTGGGAAGGCAGCCACGATAAAGTATCACTTGGCGGTACTGAGACAGGCTCACATCAGAGCAGGGTTGGACCCACCCGAGTGGAGTAAGATGGCCAGACTGGCCCAAACCAGAAGAGGCCTGGGTCGCTGGGAGGCGGTGAATGGAACAGGAAAACTGGAGAGGCATCCTGTGAAGTGGTGCCACATGAAAGCGATGAAGGCGACCTGGGAGTCTATGGAGGAGAGAGGCAACATGCTGTGGGCAGCAGCCTGCCTTTGCTTCTTTGGGTGCCTGAGGGCAGGAGAAGCATTGGCCCCCCCGAGCAAGGAGAATTTGATGAAGGTGCCCATCTCTCCTGGAAGGACGTGGAGGTGGGCACCAGGGAGGAGAAGAACGTGATAAGGATAAAGATTAAGGAGTCCAAGACGGATAGGATGAGAAAAGGGGCATTCGTGTGGCTGAAGAGCACAGGAGGAGAGATATGCCCAGTGAAGGCCATGCTGAAGTTATGGTGGATAGGAAGGCCGGCCCGGGGCCCTTCTTCATGGACAAAGACAAGGTGGGACTCACAAGAAGGATGTTCGTCCGAGAAGTGAATGGTGCTCTAGTAAAAAGGGGTTTGCCAAGCGAAGGCATTTCTGGGCATAGCTTTAGAATAGGGGCAGCCTCCGCAGCAGCTGCCGGGGGTGCCTCTGATGAAGAAATAAAAGTCCTGGGAAGATGGAAGAGCAGGGAATACAAGCACTATATCAGGAGAGATGGAGCAGAGCAAGCTGGGGCTGCCAGCAAGCGGATGGAGATAGCCAGGACGGCTGGTACAGAAAAGGAGGACTCTTCCCTCACAAGTTGATCACCGTCAATTGATATTTTTGGTGGTGGTATGTGTCACCAGTCACCAGGTTTTATTATTAATTCAGTATCCCTGGTTTGTCATCTTGTGAATTAGTTGGGACTGGCTTAATTTAGAGGGGGTATAGTAAAGTGTGTGCGTCGGAGCAGTCGGGGCTCTCCGAGGGGCGTTGGTTGGGGAGGTTCGTGGGGCGTGGCAGCCGCAAGGTGCGAGCTGCACAAGGATGAGCCTACGCGCAGGCACACAAGGCCCGTCAGGAGTTCCCAACAAGGCCTCCACCGGAGGCATGGCCAGGCCAAAGGTCAAGCATGGCCACGCGCATACGACCGCAAACCTACGGCACACGCCTTCAGGATTGATTAAGTGTTCTTATGCATCCCTACCCTCAGAAGGTAACCTTTTACTGAGTGTGATGATGCTTTACCCATTCAGTTAATGATGATGCTTTACCCATTCAGTTAATGATGATGCTTTACCCATTTATCAATCCAACTCAGCCGATGAATTATTCATGAAAAACAAAACAAAACAAAAAAACAAAAAACAAACACAACAAACAAACAAAAAAACCCACCTCCGTCATCATTATTGACACACAAGTGTATTATTATATAGATTACACAGTACACTTACTTTTTACAAACACAAATATCGTCTGTTTTGTGGATGCAATATTGGGTGCTTGCCTGGTAAGATAAGTACTTACAAATTACTCATTGAGCGCCTACCCGGTACTAACTCCGAGTTATTTTTCATTTACACAAGAATTTACAAAGAGCACATAATTTGCACATGGCACGATTAAAGACTTGCACACTAGGCTGCATTACCTACTATACAAGACAATAGAGACATTGTTCAGTCTTTGTCAAATAAAAAAAAAACTAAAAAAATAAAAAAAGACATTGCATTTAACAGTCTTGAAAGCTCTCTGGACTTTCACCATTGCTATCCCTGTCATACAAAGCAGTCTTCACTGCCGTCGATTTTGTTTGAATAAAGAACAACTTTGACTGCCGGTTGCGTAATTGACGATCAGTACCTGATTGTGCATGCAATATGATACTGGGTGCTCTCGATAAATGTGCTGCTATATTCAGCAGAGGAAGGGATGGGCTGGGTGATGAAGTGGCAGTGGAGGTGCTTACCCGGTAGACTACGGTACACACGTATGTTTCACATCATAGCTTAAAACAATTCCAATTAATTGGTAAGCATGGTTTCAACCTTCAGCTCACATGCACAAGAGACGTATGCATATGTAGTAGTAGTCTTATGTACTTGTCTGTCATGCTCTGATTTTGGAGATTACTGACACTTAATTAACCTTTGAATTAGGTATGAACTTACTCAGAATGACTATTTACTCCTTTAATTGTGATACTTTTGTTAATTGCATGCTGATCTTTTGAGAAGTGAAGCAATCGGCTCCCCGTAGGAACTAGGGTTAGTGGGTAACACCTCCTACATAGTCATGTCGTAATCACGTGAGGAAATAATTTGTTTTGCTTCCCGCGGTAGTTTTGCTTGAGAGTACTTTACCGAGTGCTGGAATTTGCATTGAAGCTACCAGTAAGTGTCACTTGCAAGTGTTAATTTCTCTCAAGAAGACAGCATTTACATTACTATATTTCATTGCACAAGCTACATTCATATCTGATTTAAGTAATACTGTGCCCCTCAAGGTTGCGCTGGAACACACCATTGAGTGAGCTGATGTGTTCATAAAGTACACGCCAAATAAACTTATTCTTTGGTCTGGGAAATGATTTTGTAGTAGCTAACTAGTGAGTAGCACTGAGGTTTTGCGCTATTGGTGGTGCTTCATTTGCATAGTTGCCAACCAGAGTTCTATCTAGTGAGAGGGAGGGGGGAGGGGCAGGAAAAACCCAAATTCTCAGCTTTCCCCCCTCCCCTAATATTTTGTACGTTGTATGTAGCATACTATCAGGCTGAGCCCACAGCATTTCACTCAAAATAATCCCATGCTAATTCTCAATAATTCAAAGAGAAATATCATTTTTCTTGGTAGCTTATAATATTATAATGGTGTACTTTGTTGAACTTTCCTCCCAAGTAGATAAAGCACGGCCAACAATCCAGAACAAAAAAAAACAAAAAAACAAAAAAAACAAAAAAAAAAAAGTTTTGTGGAGTCAAAATGTAAAGATTTCATAACTACTATGATAAGTTACTACATATCGACAGTATTACAATTTGTAATTTTACAATGCTGTGGAAATTGTATTGCTATTAGCTTACATGAACAACTGCATGGACAAGATTAACAACCAGGAAAATTACAGGGAGAAAACTCGAAGAATTTCACAAACCAGGAGAAATCAGTCGAATTCCTTATACCGGGAAGGGATTGGGAATTGCAGAAAAAACTGGGAGTACCCAGGCTAAACCAGGATAACTGGCAACTACGTATGCATTTGTTGTTGTTTTTTAAACCCTTTTGACACCGTAACCACATATATTCGAGTGAGAACAGGTCAGAGTTATTCGATTCTTATAAAAATGATAATATTCAATGTTATTACATAAGTTCATTTTATACATACATAGAGGAGGCGTTCCACTTCCTTAAAATTAAATTTTTTTTTAACCAACCAATACAGGCAGGTTACGCATTTTTTTTATAATTGTCTAAAAACGAAGATTGAGAATTTTTTTGACTGAAAATTCCAGGACTTCAAGTGCCCAAGTTTTTATGTCTATGATTTCAAACACTCAAAATAGAAAGCATGAAGTCTATAGAGAGTCAGACAGCATTTGGAAACAATATGGATAAAGTTTTTCATACTGAACATCACGAGCAATCGACCAGTCTTGTTCCTCAGAATATCCTCAAAGCCTGCCGTAAGATGGACTGGTGTTTGTTCCTGTTCCAGACTTTTAGAAGCTTATTTGCTTATTTTACATTATATTACTGGTAACTCGATAGCTACTTAATTTGGATGCCTGGTTGGTTGGACTGTTGCTTGCAATTGCTCAAAATCAAATTTGAATTGTAAAAGACCCCCCGAAGTGTTGGAGAAAGTCATTATTGAAAGGGGGTTAAGTACATACAGCATATACAAACACACAAAACCACAACATACTTTTTGACTTACTTATTAAGATGGTGCTGTATCATGGCATACTGTTGAGCTGCTTTTATGTACTCCTCCACCTTACCTACTTCCTCACCACGAACACATTGACCATCATCTGCCACATATTCAAAAATCTAAACATAAAAAACATAATAGGCTAAAAACCAACGAACAATTGCATAATTTAATGGAATATCATTTGTTAATTCATTATAATACTCTACCTGAGCAATAAACCAGTTATCTTTATTTTATTTATTTATTTAGTATACTTATTACTAATAATATTAATATTACTGTCATTGTTGTTGTTGCTGTTATTATTACTATTATTATTATTACTACTATTATTATTACTATTACTATATATTATTATTACTATTATTGTTATTATTATTATTACTATTATTATTATTACTGATTAAGATCATTCTTATACAGTGCTACAAATTTTGACTACAGTTTCAGTTTGTTCACAGTCCAATAAAATCCCATGGGAATAAATGATGCAGGAGGAGAGTTTTGGAGGATTAACTTACATTTTTGCAATGCCATTAAAAAAATGGTCAAACAATTCACTATAAATACATACTCATGACAAAACCCATAAGTGAACCTCTGGATCTGAGAGCCGTTTGTTTGGTACAACTGCCATTCAAATTGGTTGATTCGTATGCAGTCTAATCTGATACTCATTTAGTACATGAGCATAAATAGCTTAAGCAAAAATCCACTATAAATTATACAGTAACGACGAAATCATTGCCATTTGAAACTAACGCAAGTGCAAGTACATTTATGACAGTACTAAACTTTACTGTTTACCTCACCTTGAATTCCTTGCTCCTTTGAGCCATTTTTGTGCAAACAAAGACCCACACCGGCAGAGCCCCTCCCACAGACTCGGTCTCTCCTGCCAGCATGATCTTGTGAACTCTCACAAGCCATCCAGTAGCAAAGGCTGCTAGAAATGTAGCCAGGACATGCTCCTGGGCTAGGCTGACGCAAACATAGCGTCCAGTGACCTTTAAGACGCGCCTAATCTCATCAAACATGGTCAGCACTTTCTTCTCTGTGTCAGCATCAGTGGAACTATATATACCATCCAGGGTCCCTTTATCCAGCACTGCATCAAAATAAGAATCAGAGAATTCCATCTGGGTAACGTCCATCTTCAAAAACTTCATCTCGGCCCGTTTGCCCTGATGCTTCCGGTTCATCTGTTTTATGACGAGGTCCGATACGTCAATGTTGGTGATACCATGGCAACCTGCATCGTACAAGGCCTCGCTAAGCTTGGAGTTTCCACAGCCAGCCACCAAGATGGAGTTGGCAGGCTTCAGGTACTTGTGCAGGACGTGGCAGAGGTCCAAGTATTCTCCGTACCATTCGAAAGCAGAGCTCCGGCCTCTGTAAAATTTGTCCCAATACTCTTTTAGCTGAAACTCCTGAGCACCACTCTTAGGAAGAAGATGGTGGCTCATCTCGTTGTCTTAACCACGTGGGTGTGATAAAATGTTGTGGTTTTTTAGTCTGTCTATTAAAGAGACCACCACCGGGTAAAGGGTCAAATATTGCCGCGGGGGCAGACGTTTCTCTGCCGCTTGATGCTGCGGTTGCGTTTCACAAGTAAGTACAATGAAATGATCATGCTTTACTGATTGAAAGAGTAACTAAAGTCCTAACAAACTAGTGAACAGCACAATAATAAGGTAAAGTCTAGGTTAAAAACTTTAGGTAAGTCACTGCTAAAGCACAGTTGAATGAAGTTATTTCTAAGGTTATAGGTAGCTATGTTACTGCTATTATAAGAGAATAGCACATTTAATAAAGCTCTTAGGAGATAAAACTAAACCATAGTTTGTTACAGGCCAAAGCTTAAATATAGTTAGTCTTAATGTGGTGGTGACTTGTCTAGGTACGATTAGTTTACATAGAAAGTTCGAACACTGCTAGACTTCAGCTATTTCCTGAGTATTAAAAGTTATTTGACACAATCAATAAAAAAAAAGTGCAGATTTGTCAATAACTTTTAGTTAATACTCCGGAAATAGCTGAAGCCTGTGTTTGAACTTTAATCATTGCCATTTCAAGCTTATTTGTCAGATAGGGACAGAGCGGATTGATCGCACGCGCCCAAGAAACGCTGGCGTTCGCCGTTACATTGCTGGAGTCTGGGAATCGTCCGACGCCACTAGATTATTGAAGATTTCTTTCTGATATTTTCTTAGACAGTTTGTTATTATATCATATTGAAACGACTAGCTAATACCCGTGATCAAATCGGGTGACAATAAGACGTGAAACTATACTTTTGACGAGTTAGTTGAAAGAAATGGAGAATTCTTACCGTGACAACTGGAATGTGACTTACAAAATTCCATCTGATCAATATTCTAGCCATTCCCATGGGGAAATGGTCAGGGAAGAGGATTCAAGCAACAATTGTTTCACCAGCCTATCACAGACTGGAGGAAGATTCCAAAATAACACTGCTGCACTGAGTTGCTCAAAAACGCCCTGCATTGCTTCTTTCCCTGTCTTTAGGGATGAAGTTTCAAGATCACCAGATACTCAGTACACAAGAAAGTGTTCTGCTACTCCCCTTGCTCAATGTGTGAATAATGATGAAAGGGGTGTTACCCATGCGTCTGTATTGGAGGACAAAACCAGCTATATATTTGCAAATGACAACCGACTGTCAGCATCATTCCCAAAAGAGTCTAGAAGAGATGCCTTTGGCAACAGTGAGCACACCTACTGCAAGCCATTTTCAGTCCCTCTTCAAAAACCTGCTCTTTCATCCAACCTGATGTCAAGTTTCTGGATTCCTCCTCCAATGAAGTCAACCGATCAGGAAGGAGACTGTTACAAGGGACACATTGATGTTCATATGGTATGGGACCAGAATGCTGACAATGCAGCTAACCAAAATAAGTTTTCGACAAAATCACTGGACATAAAACCTCAAGGAAACATGAAGGGTTCTTTTCTTGGTGACTGGACATCAGATTGCTGGAATTCCTCACCACTAACTGAGGATACATTTTCCGAAACACCTTTTGCCTTGTTCTCAAAGCATTCAGCAAATCATGATGACAAGGAAGTGGTGAGGAATGTGTTTGGGGAGAAACTGAGCACTCACTATGCAGGAGACCTTGACAGGCCTTCGACAACATCACCAGGCAAAGCAACTCAGGGAGACCTGGAGAGTGTTGGTTGGGATTACTTGTTTACTGCTGATACTCACCACTCTGCAGACTATGAAGATATCTCTTCTGGACATCATCCACCAACTCATTACTCCCAGTTCAATGGCAATGAAGTTCAGCACAAAGATTATTGGGAGAGTGAACTAGTCCAGGATATTACCGAGGAAGAGTGTCCCCAAAAGACAGTGCACAATGACCAGGCCTGGAAAACATCAAATGAAGGAAGTTCTTGGTTCACAACATCTCCTCCAAGTGCTCATCATTGGTTGCCCTCTGAGCAGACACCTCCCCAAGCTCTTTCCACCAGTTTATTCACAACGTATCCTGAAGAAACACAGCATGAGGACCTAGATGTGAGTGAGCTTGTGGATGAGGTGATAAAAGATGTGACTACTAACAGCAAGGAGCTCAACCATCAGCCCTTTACAGCAACAACTGACCAACAATCACATGACAGATATGGGGAATCAGAATACTACTTGGACACAACCTCCAACATGCAGCAGTATGCAGAATCTATGAGTTTGCCTCTCAATACTTGTACAGACTTCTCGAAGTACCAGTGCTTTACACCTGTGAATGAGGCTAACTATAAAATAGAAGTCAGTCATATGAGGGGAAAAGTCTCAAGATATGACTTGGAGCAGATTGAAGATCAAGTAACATTTGAAGACCAACAACACACCATTGAAATGGAAATGGAAGACTTCAACAGATCTCCCAACTGTTACAACAACAGGAAGGATATACTGATAGTGGATGAGAATGAACCAGGAAATGGTAGAGATGATTTTGACCAATATGCTAAAAACATCATTGAGGATAAATATTTGGTTGATGATTACCAATGGAATGTGGAAGTGGAAACGAATGAAGACAAGAAAACTGACGATGACGAAAAAATGGACAAGAACGAGACAGAGGAATTAGACCAGGTGCAGTGTACCGATAATGAAGATGGAAGAATAGATGAGGGCTACAACGTAGTAGGGGAAGAAATTGGACACGAGGATGCTGATGAAGAAATTGATGAAGATGAAGAATTCGCTGATAGTAATGATGATTTCGATACTGAATTTGAAGAGGATGAAGAATTGGATGACAGTGAGGATTTTGATACTGAATCTGAAAGGGATGAAGAATTTGACATTGACTCAGGTGCAACCTCAGAATTCGCAGTGGGAGAAGTGGAAACTGATACTGATGCAAGCTCATCTCACAGTGGTTACTGTTTCTCTGGCCAAGCCATCGCACGCACCAATGGATGCAATGACATTCGCGTCTTAGCGTATTCGACCAGCGCAGGTTCAAACGAAGCAGCTAGCATAGAGATGAAGGATAATTCCATTGAGCAATGTTCAAATGTTATGACCACTGGTGCAGATGAGGCTCTCAGCATTATCTTAGAGGAGGATGAGTCGCTAAACAGGAACAAAGAACAAGTCACAAGTTCCATTACATCTTTGGACAGACTTCATCATAATGAGCATGAGCCCAGTATAGATGCACATGTGGAAGATTTGGAATACAGTCATATATATTCAGAGGACAACTCTGGTGATATACATACTCAGGAAGTTCCCAAGGTTAGTTTGCTATAGCTATAATTTTTTTTAATCTTTACTCTTTTCATTGTATCTGTTTCTCAATTTAGATACAAAGAAGGCAGAAATGGTTGGGAAGGCTTAGGAAAGCCAAACGAAGACTTGCAGCACCTATAAGATGTCTGATGTGCTGTATAGCCACACCAAGCCAAGAATAAACTTATTTATTTTTGTTGCTATAAACATTATGAAGAATCATGACATGATCGTTATTGAAATTATCAAGACAACATCAGTTTTAACTGGCAATCTTAAAGTGATAAATAATAATTACGTCAATTATATCAGAGAGTGTGGTGGTTCTCATTATTTAGGGGTTACTCCAGATTTATGCATTAGTTTAGCGTCCTTTTAAAAATAAATGCCTCAAGATTTCATCAGCTTTCAGAGAACAGCTTTTTTTCCATAAATTCTTGCTTTGTTCTTGAGACACCAGTGAAGCACAATTCAAATTCATACAAAAATGAAGGAATAAAAAAAAACCTAAGAAAGCACTTTTCATAATGGTACACTTTTCATATCATAATTTCACCATCTTCATATTTTCCATGAACCAGGCTAGAGCATAATCAGTAGCACTAAATATTATTAAGCTAAAAATGTGATTATACTTTTATCAGTTTTAATTTAGAGCAGTGATTTGGGATATCACATGAGGCAAGTGACTGTGTTCATACTTATTAGAGCAACTGCAACTTTGCTAATTCCCATTGGGTAACACTATATCCCCAATATTAAATTGTTTTTTTTTTGTTATTGTTGTTGTTTTTACATTTTTAACATTTATTTTTTTATTACTGGTATCAGTTAAGTCAGGAATGCTTCAAATTAATAATAATAATTCAAACTATAATTTGGATACACAAATTATGTTATTCAAATGTAGGGTATTAACCTGTAACTACAAAAAAACACTAATTTACCGTGGCAATGACTGAGCACATAGTTTTAGTGTGTAAATAAATCTTTAGGAATTTATGGGTATTAGAAGCAAAGTCCATCACATTTTTTAAATTACACTTTATTTTCTTCCCTCAAATGTGATGTCTAGAAGCCAGACTACAAGTTTCTTCAAGCATTTCCCAATCACTTCCAGCATTGAAATATCAACTCTATTAAGTATGTGCAGTTGTATTTTTTCAAACATGACTGTGGCTCAAATAGACAAGTTTTCTTCTCTAGGTTTCTTGCCTAAGTCAGTGAGTTTGAGTTTGCTTTGTATTTCTTTATTAATATTCACAACAAATGTACACTAATTCACCAAGCCTAGAATATAAGGTGGTGCTAAATATTGTAATACTGCAGAACTGCCTTTATTTTGTACTACACCTTACTTACTTCACTACAAATGACACATTGACCATCATCAGTCACATATTCAAAATTCAAAAATTAATAGCATAGACAATCACATGATACAATTGGCATTATACAGAATTTGTTTAGTATGATTTTAATATGGTTATCATTCTATTTAATTTAATACTACCAATATTTCATCTTCTTATAATAATAATAATTATTATTATTATAATTATTATTGCTGTTTTTGTTTTTGTTGTTATTATTATTATACTGAATGCTTGCATTGTTTACAGTTTCAGCCTTTAAGTATTGTTGTAGTGTCTGAAACTTACTTACTGATTTACACAGAAATTTGAATATTGTTTGGGATTACTTGTTTACTGCTGATAATCACCACTCTGCAGACTATGGAAATATCTCTTCTGGACATTCCCCACCAATTCATTACTCCCAGTTCAATGCCAGTGAAGTCCAGCACAAAGATCATTGGGAGAGTGAACTAGTCCAGAAGATGACAAAGGAAAAGTGTCCCCAAAAGACAGTGCACAATGACCAGGCCTGGAAAACATCAAATGAAGAAGGTTCTTGGTTCACAACATCTCCTCCAAGTGCTCATTATTGGTTGCCCTCTGAGCAGACAACTCCTCAAGCTCTTTCCACCGGTTTCTTCACAACTGAAGAAGCACAGCATGAGGACCTAGATGTGAGTGAGCTTGTGGATGAGGTGATAAAAGATGTGACTACTAACAGCAAGGAGCTCAACCATCAGCCCTTTACAGCAACAACTGACCAACTATCACATGACAGATATGGGGAATCAGAATACTACTTGGACACAACATCCAACATGCAGCAGTATGCAGAATCTATGAGTTTGCCTCTCAATACTTGTACAGACTTCTCGAAGTACCAGTGCTTTACACCGTGAATGAGGCTAACTATCAAATAGAAGTCAGTCATATGAGGGGAAAAGTCTCTAGATATGACTTGGAGCAGATTGAAGATCAAATCACATTTGAAGACCGACAAAACACCATTGAAATGGAAATGGAAGACTTCAACAGATCTCCCAACTGTTACAACAACAGGAAGGATATACTGGTAGTGAATAAGAATGAACTAGGAAATCATAGAGATGTTTATGACCAATATGCTAAAAACATCATTGAGGATAAATATTTGGTAAATGATTACCAATGGAATGTGGAAGTGGAAACGAATGAAGACAAGAATGATGACGATGACGAAAAATGGACAAGGACAAGGAAATTAACGAGGACCAGACAGAGGAATCAGGCCAGGTGCAGTGTACCGATGATGATGATGGAAGAATAGATGAGAACTACAATGAAGTAGGGGAATAAATTGGACACGAGGAAACTGATGAAGAAATTGATGAAGATGGAGAATTTGCCGATGGTATTGATGATGATAATTTCGATATTGAATTTGAAGAGGATGAAGAATTGGATGACTGAGGATTTTGATACTGAATATGAAAGGGATGATGACATTGACACAGACACAAACTCAGAATTCACAGTGGGAGAAGTGGAAACTGATACTGGTTCAAGTTCATCTCACATGGTTACTGTTTCTCTAGTCAAGCCATCTCACGCTCCCAGGGATGCAATGACTTCGGGTCTTTGCATATTTGACTAGCGCAGGTTCAAACCAAGCAACTAGCTTAGAGATGAAGGACAATTCCATTGAGCAATGTTCAAATGTGATTGTCACTGAAGTACAGATGAGGTACTCAGCATTATCTTAGAGGAGGATGAGTCGCAAAGCAGGAACAAAGAACACGTCACAAGTTCCATTACATCTTTGGACAGACTTCATCAGAATGAGCATGAGCCCAGTAGTATCAGTTTAGATGCACATGTGGAAGACTTGGAATACAGTCGTAGATATTCAGAGGACATTTCAAATGCTGACTTGAATGAGATCAATTCTTATATGATCCATACCCAAGAAGTTCCCACGGTTCATTGATCTACAATGTATTCCATCCTTACTCTTTTCATTGTATACATTTATCAATTTAGACAAAGAATACAGAAATGGTTGGGAAAGCTTAGGAAAGCAAAACAAAAACTTGCAGCACCTATAAGATGTCTGATGTGCTGTATAGCAATACCAAGCCAAGAATAAATTTATTTATTTTGGTTTCTACAAACATTATGTTTTAAGACATGATCTGACTAACAGCAATAATGGATAGCTATTATTACACGCAATTGCCCATTAAAAATGTAGGGGGGAAATGGCTGTTCCACTGAAATAGAATAGAATGTAGCCAAGTGTAATAGTACGGCGCGTAAGTTGCCCATTCAAAAATGAATGGGAAAAATCGCTGTTCAATTGAAATCGCACGGGGAAAGTGAAATAGCTCGTAACTAATTGAAATAACCTCAGTAACTAAGTGGAAACTAAGTGAAATACCTCGGTAGCTAAGTGAAATAGTACGAGTGTGTGCGCACGCGTAGAGCGTTAACCTTGGAAACGTACAGTTCGAGTAGTTTCTAGTAGGGGACAATGTGAAAGAGACTTTTTAAAAAGCTGGCCTACTATTAGCGAGTGATAGCACGGATAACCTGTGCTATTAGCACTCGTGAAGCAATTGAAATAACACTCGGCTTCGCCTCGTGCTATTAATCCCGAATAGCACGGTTACCCGTGCTATTACTTATACTAATAGTACGGCGCGTAAGTTGCCCATTCAAAAATGTATGGGAAAAATTGGTGTTCAACTGAAATCGCACGGGAAAGTGAAATAGCGCGTAACTAATTGAAATACCTCGGTAACTAAGTGGAAACTAAGTGAAATACCATGGTAGCTAAGTGAAATAGTATGGGTAAGTGCTCACGCGTGCAGTGTTAACCTTGGAAACGTACAGCTCGAGTAGTTTTTAGTCGGAGACAATGTCATTCTTTACCACAGAAGCTCTACCCGTATTAGACGGAATGTTTTTCAACGAATCAGGAGGAGCCGCACGTTGAAAACGAAGTTCCAGCGGAAGCTAATCCTGAAATAAGGAGATAATGAGTGAACGATATAGTAATATAGTTACAATTGCAAATGGCTTTTTAAAAAGCTGGCCTACTAGTAGCGAGTGATAGCACGGTTAACCCGTGCTATTACTCATACAAAAATAGCACAGAAACTAAGTGAAATACCTCAGTAGCTAAGTAATAGTTAGAGCATAAGCGCTTAGGTACTGGTGGATTTAGTGACTGAATCCCAGGGGCCGTAGGCCCGAGGGCTGTGTGCACTAAATTCACCAGTACCTAAGCGCGCATGCTCTAACTATTTTAGATCCCGTTTACGCATGCCCAGTTTCCACTAGCAACTTGTTTATCAGCATTTTCGCAGAAATGGCTAAAGGCAAAAAATAGTGCACACTTACCAAGTTAGTACACCTAGTAACAATATAGCAACGGGATCTAAGTGAAAATAGTGCAGGTAGCTAAGTGCGCATGAGTGTTGTGCTAAGCCTTTGTACCTACAGTTCGAATTTTTCTAGTTGGAGACTATGTCATTCTTTAGCGCAGAAATTCTCTTTGTATAGAGTAGGGTTAGTTCAACAGATTTAGGAGCCATAGGTCGAGAACGAAGTTCCCGGGGGAGCTAGTCCTGAAAATTAGAGATAGTGAGTGAGCGGCACAGATTAGGTACAGTGCAAACGCCATATGGCGGTAGGTACTATTCCTTCGAGCATCAAAATATAGCTAAAGCTTAGCTTTATTACACGTATTCTTTATTCAGCTACTCCGTCTTGTAGGAAATCTTGACATCAGGCATTCAGTATGCAGATGCGGCAGTTGGTGCAGACGGTGTGAAAACATTTTGTTTGACAGCAATTTTGGGCGAAAAAGGTGATAAAGATATGGCGAAGAGTTCAACAGTAACACGTTTGAGTTTACTGGAGCTACAGCACTTACTTGTAAGAATGTAGCAGCCCTTGAAGAATCTCAGCAAGCTACAGATAGCATTCCCAGTGATTATTTGAGCTCAGATTTAAAAGTAAGCCAGAACCAAAGGTTGCCTTTATTATTAACAAGGCACAAGTATATATGGAAGCAGAGATATGGCTAAAAGAAACACTACAATCACTTGATGTATGAGTGTTACTCCAATGATGTCATATTAAGGCATTTGAATAAAACAGTTCAGCAATTATTAAGCTCATGATAATTCTTCTTTTACACCAATGATTCATAACTTCATAATTACATAAAAAATACAAACAATTTTTGTGTTTTGTTGTTAGGCAGCATAATACTTTGTTAATTTTTTTAATTGTGGTAATTAAATTTTCACAAAAAATATCTTATTTGGCTAAAATAATAGCAGATACAATCTGCAAAAGAATATGGCAAATTTTGGTGATTTAATATTGAGGGTTATCTCATGTATAGTTTATAAAACATTATCTAGTTTGGGCTACATCAATACAAAAGGAACTTGTCCAGCGATGCCACATACATTTTTCTGTTACTGTCATGCAACATAATAGATTGGAAAAATACTAGGTAGTTTAACATAATTATTTAAATAGGCATACTTCCGAAGTTAACTTATTGAAAAGCAAACTTCTTCAAATGGCATTTTTTGGTTAGTTGAAGAACTGATTCTAGTGAGCACTGCAGAACAAAGAGTACCTATCTGGCTATTACTAAAGATGATGGAACCACATATAAATAATGAAGCCACTATGCTCATGCACAGTACTATGAATATTTGAGGCTGCTTGAAAAGATTGAGTATCTTTGAATTGGCATTGTCTCTTCATTTTCAAAGTAGATAAAAGACTATCTCATGATAATGCAGCTGAGTCATTGTGGAATATAATATCAAGACTTGTAAAATTAAATATGCGACTTGTTTTAATTACATTGTATCAAAATCTATGACTATCATTATTATAAAAGGTGCCTACACACCCTTGTTTATCAACATTTATAGCTGAGTGACTGCAAAGAGTAGTATATTAAAAAACTGATGATTTATTTACACTGGAATAATATCCTGTAACTTTAGAGAATTAGTTACTTCCTTGGGTATGCCTTGCCTTATACTTCAGGTATATAGGTAAGCGACAGCTCTGTGAAACAGCAAACTATATAATGCACCTCAGATAAGCATTTTGTCCATTTTCTGCATACTTGGTTTCTTTTTAAAGCGATGGGTTCACACGCGCTAAACGCTGGCGTTCGCTGTTTATTACGAAGTCTGGAAATCTTCGGACGCCACAAGGATATTGCAGATTTTTTTCAGATATTTTGTTGGTTAAGCATATTAACGAGCGGATAAACTGTAAACAAATAGGGTAAAAAGTAGACCCAGAACTCAACTGAGAAGTTCGTTGGAAAAATGGACTCTACCTATCCAGATTACTGGAATGTGCCTTACCAAATTCCTCCTGACCAATATTCTAGCCATCCCAAAGGAGAAAAGTCAAGGAGGCTAAAGAGAATGCAGGAAACACCTGGTTCAACAGTCTACCACAACAAACAGAAGGAAAATTCCAAGGAAATTGGAATCAAGTGACTCCTAATTCGCTCAAAACATCCTGCACTTCTCTCCAGGATGAAACTTCAAGATCTCCTCTTACCCAGTACACAAAGAAGTGCTCCACCCCTTCCTTTGCTCAGTATATGATGGAGGATGAGAGAGGTGCTTCTGACGACTCGTTATTGAAGGACAACACCAGCTACTTATATTTAGATGCCAACCAATTGGCAACATCACACTCACAGCAAGAGACTACTAGAAGAAATGTGAAGGATGCTATTGTCAACAGTGAGGCCTCCAAGCCATTTTCGGTTTATCCCTCCAAGCCAAGTCTTACATCCGACCAGATGTCCCAATTCTGGATTCCTCCTTCGGTGAAGTCAGTTGAACAGGAAGGAGGCTGCTATCAGGGACAGATTGACACTGGTATGTTATGGGAAGAGAATGGTAATGATGTGGCATCAAAGGATGTGTTCTCAACAACATCACTGCTGCACGTAAAATCTCAAGGAAACATGAATTATTTTTATCGTGATCGCTGGGCAACGGCTTGCAGTCAGAATTCCCCACCATTAAGCTGGGATGCAACTTCTGAAACTCCTTTTAACTTGTTCTCTAAGCATTCGACAATTCATGATGGTAAGGACATGGGAGATGAGTTGGAGGGGAAACATAGCACTCACAATGCTGGATATCTTGAAATCCCTTCAACAACATCACCAGGCACAGCAACTCATGAAAAGCCAGAGAGTGTCGGTTGGGACTATTTGTTTACTGATACTCACCACTCTGCTGACCATACAGATATCTCTTCTGTGCATCCTCCACCAACTTCTTACTCCCATGTCAATGCCAATGAAGTCCAGTACAAAGATTATTGGGAGAGTAAACTAGTCCAGGATATGACGAAGGAAAAGTGTCCCCAAAAGACAATGCACAATGACCAGGCCTGGAAAACATCAAATGAAGGAAGTTCTCATTATCGCTTTGAGAATGACTGTCATGGACACTGGTTCACAACATCTCCTCCAAGTGCTCATCGTTGGTTGCCCTCTAAGCAGACACCTCCTCAAGCTCTTCCCACTAGTTTCTTCACAAGTCATCTTGAAGAAACACAGCACGAGGACCTAGATGTGAATGAGCTTGTGGATGAGGTGGTAAAAAATGTGAATACTAACAGCATGGAGCTCAACCATCAGCCCTTCACAGCATCAACGGACCAACTATCACATGACAGATGTGTTGAAGCAGAATACTACTTGGACACAGCCTCCAATATGCAGCAGTCTACGGAATGTACAACTATGCCTCTTAAAACTTATACAGACTCAATCTCGAAGTACGATGGATTCACACCCGAGGCCAACTACCAAATAGAGCACACACATAATGTTAGACAAGTCTATGAAGTGGTCGGGCTTGAGAAATGTCCACAATATCATGAGCAGGCAACACTTCAAACAGTGTTTGAAGATCAGCAACACACGATGGAAAGGAGAGAATACAACGGAGTTCCCTATGATTACAGCAGCAGGGAGGAAGAATCAGGAGAAAATAAGTACAAAATAGTATACAGTGAAGATAAGTTTGACAAACATGCTAAAAATATCACTGAATACAAAAAATTGGGTGATGATGAATGGAATGTGGAAGTGACAACTGATGAGAACAGGAAAACTGACGGTGACGAGGAAATGGACAAGGACGAGAAAACAAATGAGGATGAAACGGAGAAAGAAGATGAGGATGAGGAAGAAGAAACAGACAAGGATGAGTGTAATGAGGATGGAGATGTAAGGAGTGATGAGGATGACAATGTAGTGGAGGAAGAAGTTAGACATGAGGAATCTGACGAGGATATTGACGGGGAAGAATTTGATGAAGATGAAGATTCTGATATTGATGATGATTTTGATACTGAATTTGAAGAGGATGAAGAATTTGATGACAGTGAAGAATTGGAAGCTGAATTTGAAAGGGACGAAGAATTTGACATTGACACAGGTACAAGCTCAGATTTCACAGTGGAAGAAGTGGATAGCGATACTGATGCAAGCTCATCTCACAGTGGTTACTGCTTCTTTGGTCAAACCGTCTCACGCTCTCATGGATGCAATGACATTCGTGTCTTTGCATATTCGACCAGCGCAGGTTCAAGCCAAGCAGCTAGCATAGAGATGAAGGACAATTCCATTGAGCAATGCCCAAATGTGATTGCCACTGAAGCAGATGAGGCTCTCAGCACTATCTTAGAGGAGGACGAGTGCTCTACACAGAATGGAAGCAAAGAATGCACCACAAGTTCCATTACATCTTTGGACAGACTGCATCAGAATGAGGATGAGCCCAGTATGACCACTTTAGATGCACGTGAGGAGGACTTGGAATGTAGTCCTACATGTTCAGTGGCCATTTCTGATGATGACTTGGATGAGATCAATTCTGGTGTGACACATACTCAAGAAGTTCCCGAGGTTGGTTGCTGTACAACATTACCATTCCTGCTCTTTTCATGATATTTTTTTAATTTAATATAGATGCAAAGAAGGCAGAAGTGGTTTGCAAGGCTTAGGAAAGCCAAGCGAAGACTTTCAGCACCCATCAAGTGTCTAATGTGTTGTGTAGCAACTCCAAGCCATGAATGAACTTGTTTTTACAAATATTATTTTTTGTGACATAATCATTGTCCATTCATGTTTGGAACATAATATCTACATCTACATGACAATACTTATAAACACAAGCTATAGCTATACAATTTCAATAATAATACAAACTAGTAGCAAATACCCTGCCACACAGTAGCGCTAGATGTACTAAGTTTGAAGGAATACAGTTTTTATTTGTCCCAATATTGTCCTCTACCAAAAACCACACAGATCAAATTTCCTGTGACTCACCGGGAATGTCCTGTAAGCTTTTTTGTACCAAGCATTTAAACATTATTTTTACCTACTGGCTATCGGAGAAAGTTTTTAAACCTTAAACATTTTGTTGTCAACTCATTTCTGACGAGAATTACTGGACTACAGGTTTATTTCTGTAAGAGAACAATATGGGAATGGGCGGGGGAATGTGCTAAAATTTGGAATTGTTTCATATTTTAACGGCAAAATTATGTACCCCAGAGATTATTCTGCTGAAGTTTATGGTCCTTGGAAAGACTCTTGTAATAGAAACCCCATGGGCAAATAAATGCCATACCAATGGTGGAGGTAAGCATAATTGTATAGATGATCATTTTGAAAGTAATCAAGATGAAATTGATTGAAGTGGGTGGATTTTCTGCAGTCCATTTAGCTAACAAATATGGAATTGCGTACTTATCTCAGCTTCCCTCGAGAAGTAGTAGCTTCCTTAGCATTAATACTACGGCATTCTGACAACCAACAACCGGCACTCCGTATCCCCCCATAAAACGGCGAAGTTTTGAAATGAAGTTTGGAAAAGGGTCTTCAGTGCCATAGTAACCGGTAGAATTAACTTTTTGTTTCTTGAAAAGCAAGCGTTATCGCCTGAATTTGCTCACACTTCTGCGCTTAAGTATAAAGTAAGGCTTGCTTAATGCTGTAGTTTCAGAATAAACTGGGGTCAAGCCTAAAAAGCCGTCTTTTTTGGAAAAAGTTTCCCGCGCGCGCGTTTAAAGAGCATACGTACCATCCATACATACATACTTATATATATATAACATATACCCGATTTTGCATCATCCACCCCTAATACTGTCTCGCTCGCTACGCTCGCTCGCCAATAAACAAACATCCCCGATTTTCGCTTGTGTTACCCCTGTAAGTGTCTCGCTCGCTACGCTTGCTCGCCAATAAATTTTCTTACGAGCATACCAGACTGTATCCGATTAATAGTTCTTAACGACAAGCGCGGTCGCTCGGGTAACGGGCTATAAATCAGATTTATAGTACTCGACGGCAAGCGCGGTCGCTCAGGTAACGGGGTATAAACATATACCCGATTTTGCATTATCCACCCCTATTAGTATCTCGGGAGCTCTGCGAGATCGATAAAAAAAAGCTCAATACACACCGACAGGCTGATCAACTGGCAAAAAAAGAAGAAGAAATGCACAGAATGATGACATATTCTCAACACAAAACTAAAGTGTTGATAGGGGTGAAGCTAAGATAACACAAAGACACACTGCATTACATCAAAATGGTTTGATTGTTGGGGTGTGATCTCAGGTCTTCAAAACTCAACTTAATTCTTCCTGAAGGGATATGGCTTTTTTTGTTTTTTGGTTAATTTTGTGGTGAGTGGCTTTGTGCTATAAGGGCTTCAACTAATAAACAGCTCTTGTACCTGAACCAATCTTGTTTTCCCTGGCAGTAAAAATGTTGGTTAATATTAATTTAATGTTATAGTTTTAAGCATATTAATTTAATGTTATAGTTTTAAGCATATCAAGTCTATACAGAAAATATATGTATATAAACTAACAAGTTGAGTTTGTAAGTGTGTGTTTCAAAGCCAAACAGTTAATTACAATAGTGCTAAGTTCCAATAAAATACCATCATTGAACAATTTCTTCTACATTTGGGGAGTAAGTTTTGGTGAAAAAGAATGAATGTAGGTAGCCATTACTACAGATTCTGATGACGAAAAAAAGATGCATTTGTTGTATTCGACTTTACTATGTGATTGAATTCCGACCGCTTTATTTTCTTGCATCCATGGCCCTCCACTCATTCCATCTGGAGCACCAGGCGAAACGATGACCATATGATCTAAAGTAGGGCCAATTTTTACCTCAATTGTATGCATCTGTATAACTTGCATATATGGATATCCAATTATTGTTAGAACTTGGTCAGAAATTAACTCTGTTATTTCTAAAGGAATGCATTCACCAAGCTCATCATCAATATTTGACTGTAGATTAGACTTCTCTCCTATTCTAATTCTTCGGATTTGTCATTCGGTAAATAAAAAAAACGAGCAACAAAAGCAATTTGGTTATTGCCCCTATAAAATGCACTTGTAAAATAAATTTTGTTGATTATATTTCTGCGTTTTTCACCTATTCTAATCCAAAACAATCTCCCTACACATTTATAGGGATAGTTTTTCAAAGATTTCTCTTCAACAATTTTAAGATTCTTATGTATATTCAGGCATTTTTTTCGAATTACCTGTTGGTACTGTGTCTGAAGCTACCAAATCCTCATCAGTATACATTTTTTCCGAACCTGCACTGCAGGTAGGCAGTAATTCTGAAGAAAGACGTCCATAAGACACTATTTCAGAATTTAGTTTGCAAGCAGAAGAACTCCAGCTCCTGTGACTGCAGATAAACCCATCCTCTTTTTAATTTCATCTCGATTACTTTCAAATTAAAATGATCATGTATAAGTTCTTCAAGGCTCATCTCCTCAATTGGTATGGCATTTATTATAACGTCTCTATTACAAGGATCTTTCCAAAGACCAAAAATTTCAGCAGAATAGTCTTCTCTGGTACACATTTTTCTGTTCTAAATCTGAGAACCTCTTAAAATATTCCTAGTCTCTTCAAATTACCCTACAGTCCAGGAATACACAGTGGAAATGAGTTTAGAAAAAATGCTCAAGATTTGAGAACTTTATATCCATTTACAGCTAACATGGGCGTTTCATCATTGCTCTGATACGGGAAACTTAAACACACACCCCAAAATATTTACCACTTTCCAAATTCCTCAGCAACCACCTTAGCAACCACAGATAGGAAAAAATTTAACATAGTTCTATAAAAAGAACCCTTAAACGTACATAGAGGTCGCGTTTATAATTCAGTGCTATTCTCCGCGTGCGAAATCTGTGGCCTCGTTTACCACATTCTGAACTCTTTGCGAGGTCCCGGTATAAAAAGGAAGAATCCCCCGCATGCCCTTTGGCCTCTAGCTCCTATTCAAATTAAAAAAAGTAGCCGCGCAAAGAGAGCCCTCCATTGCTATAGCTCACTATCCTTACAACGCTAACCAAAAAAGTAGCTATATGTAATCATTTTTGCGAGTAATACTCAAGTCCATCTATCGATCCCCTGTGTAGGTACCAAAGTATTTCTTGATTGAAAATTAACCCTCAAAAGAATCACCACACCTATCAATCCAGCTTCTCTGAGCTGTTCTTCTGCCTCAGACATAACTGACACTTTTTGTGATAAATACAACAGCCGCTTTTTACCTACTCTAACTGTTTCTCTCTCTCTGGCCTGGTATTTGTACCACTTAGAGATGTAGCATTTGTTGCAGCATGCATCACCTGTGTTGTGGCAGCCTGTGTGCGCCAGCACAGGGTCCCTGTCTATATTACTCATACATGTTCTCCTTAGGCGCTTTCTCCCTCCATTAACTCTGTTTAATGCACAACATTAAACTCCATGTAAACAAAATGAATGTTATATCACATGATCCAAAATATATTATGTGGATTTTATGGCTTCATTAAACTTAATTTTTTTAAAATATATAGCCAGTTAAGTCATTAGTCCTATCTGTGTTACGTGATTCTAATTTGTGGCCTTAGCCTTACCTATCTGTTTTTAATGCTTAGTTTGCTGAGACTACTACATTAGAGATTTTACTGAACAAGGATTCATTTTGTTTACCCAAAGCGTTGCCCCTTATATAATTATTAACTTATAGATAATCAATTTTTCAAGTATCCTCCTACACAACAGAGGTGTTGCGAAATAAATATCAGTATGGTGCTATGCCCATGCATAACTAATTATTAATTTTTGTTTCAAATACTCTTTAACTCACCATTATTTTCCTAATCTGGAAGAACTTTTCTTTTTACTTTAGAACAATCTTCCTGCTAAGAAACTAAGTATACCTCCCCAGCCTTTCACTTCAGTGGAGAGTATATGCCTGTACAATCATTTATTGTGGAAGGGCTCTGTGGAATTAAGTAACTTCATTTTACTTTTCTTTTTACCTTTCATTCCTTTATTAAGTATCTTTTGTCTTCCATAATTTAATTGATTTAAATTACTCTCTTGCTTCTTTGTTTCTCTCTAGTTAAGCAGCAATTAACGTTCATCATTCAATATTGATTTATCTATTCTGAATTTAATTAATTTATTGCTTTGTTTTTTCTCACCTTGTCTCATTCTTTCTCTCTCTTTCCTTTCTTTCCCTATCTTTGTAACTGTCTCTCCTTCAGTCTCGATTTTAATTTTCCCTTCTTTATCTCTTAATTTCTTTCCTTCTTTAACACAACACTGAAGACACATTAATATTTAATAGGGTATTGTTATTATATTTAACATATGCTTATGTTTGTGTTGGACCAAAATATACTGAGTGAAATTGTCTATAAAAAGATACTATATTATATTCACCATTGATTCTCAATGAAATTGCTGACTTCAATCATTCTGCTTTGTTATGTAATACTTTTTAACTGAAAGGAGTAGTACAATAATGATCACAATAATTGTCGATAAGAAAATAGGTGCCAATTAAAAATGGGTGCTTAATAACCTATAACTCAGGCTGAGCACCAATCAGCTGTTGACAAGACATATGAAGCGCTTAATAAAAATGTTAAAAGCCGGAAAGAAAAGGGTGCGTAAGAAAAAAAGTGCTTAACGACCTGTGTTTACAGTATATTTACTTTTGTTCTTGTGTGTACTTGAATGTGTGTGTATGTTTGTGCATACTGTGTGTTTTGTATGTGTTTGTGTGTTGATGTGTTATGCATGTTAGTGTGTGTTGATGAGTTTGTGTGTTTATTCATGTGTCTTGATGTGCTTGTATGTGCTGATGTGTTTGTGTGTCCATTTGTATTTTTATGTGCTTGTGTGTTTTTTTTGTGTTTGTGTGTCTATTTCTGTGTGCATATGTGTGTGTATAAGAGAGAATTGTGGAAGAAAGGGGAATGCAAAGTTTCGATATCTGCAAACATTTCACAGTTTGAAAAAAGAAGAAGCTAGTTTGTGCTCATGAGTACTCCATAAAAAAATACTTATTTCATGAGTCAGAGTGTGATATGGCAAAATATTTCACAAGCAGGCTAATTTATTTTCACAAGCCAGAGGAGAGTGAAATAAAGCCTGAGAGTGAAATATCTAGCCATATCATTCTGACGAGAGTAATAAGTGGTTTATTCCACACTAGATATCTTCACTGTGTAGTTAATACTAGAGGACTGGTAACTCACAGTTGTAAGGGGCTGTGCACAACCCCAGCTAATATTTTTG